>ERZ773252.1343-NODE-1343-length-24641-cov-4.489181_pt1 | contig 24641 bp, 28 predicted proteins | sample MGYA00580517_ERZ773252 | MGnify/ENA primary metagenome ERZ773252 (study PRJEB29015, sample SAMEA2737766) | human gut metagenome | biome: human gut; feature: human-associated habitat; material: faeces | place: China | collected 2012 ...
CAATAAAATCTTGTGTCAGTTTTTTGAGTTTACACAAAACTTGAAACGGTCTCAAAAATTGAGGTACGTCTCATCTTTGGTTCACTGCTCTTTTTTGTGCAAATAATATGGAAATGTAACTTTATTTATTGTATATATAATTACTGTAATATTTTTTGTTTTTTACGGTGGCAAAAGTGCGTACTCGTACATAAATCTTTTTGTTTGATTTCACTACTGCGGAAAAAGTTGTCTTTTTGGTTGTCTTTTTGATTTTCTTTTTGAAATTCTTCTGATACGAATATTGAACTTCATATCCGGTTACTTTTTTTACTTTTTTCCAGGATAGTGATAATTGTTTTCCGTTATTGGAATATTTTAAGAATTTCGGCGCAGCGGGGACAATATCAAAGGTTATTTCTAATTGACCGGTATAAGAAGATATACCGGAAATAATTGCTCTGGCTGTGCCGATTTTTTTGTTGTTTTTGTACTTAACGGTATAATCCTGATCGACGGTGAGTAGTTTATCGTTTAAAGTAACAGTAAAGGATGGTTTTATAGCTTTTCCTGTATAGGCTTGTTTTTTGATTTTTGAAATTATCACTTTGTCGGATGATAAGGTTGTTGTTTGCTCCAACGCAGTTCGCAAATTTGTTGCGGTTGTTATTGGCGCAGCAGAAGGGGATTGAGAGCTTATAGGACTCTCAGGCGATGGAGAAACAGTATTTGGTGCTTCAGAGATGAATGGTGAAGGCATCAAGGATGGTTCTGTGGATTCAAAAGGCTGTTCGGATACAGATGGTTGCCCGGTTGGTGTTTCTGATACAGAGGGACTTTGAACAGGGACAGCTGAAACGTCAGGAGTTGGAGAAGATATTCCCGGAGTAAGGGACTCGTGAGGGATATCAGGAGTCATGCTAACGGATGGGTTGATAGTAGGAGCGTTGCTGCTATCCGGATCTTTAGATACGGAAGGAGTATAAACAGGGGGTGCAGATACATCAGGGACAGAGGTGACGGATGCCGTGGATGAGGCTTCCGGACTTTTTGTATCTTGAGGAGGTATGGAGGTGACAGGACTGGAAGAAGGACTAACTGTTGGAGCAGGTGTTGCAGGACAGAGCTTTGAGAGATGAAAGCTCTGTGTGAGATTTTCGCTTGTATAAATACGGATATAGTAATTGCCGGAAGCTATTGTATCAGTGTAATTCAGACGCAGATCGCCAAAGGTACTTTGAGAAAGTACCTTTCCCGTTGAATCAAGGAGCTCTGCGTAGACATATGTACTATCCGGGCTGCTAAGAGTAATGGACGTAGCGATTGCCGTTTGGAAAAACAGGCTTTCATAGGAGTTTTCCAGAGTTAGTTCACGTTCTCCGTCTATTGACCAGCTTTCTATGGGTGCATCGGAAAGCTTTTCGCTGATACCAAGCTTGAAATCGCCGGTTTTATTTCCGGTAATACAGGAGATTTCGAAGTAATAGGTGGTATTGGCCTGAAATACATCATATATAAGGAAACCATTTTCTTTGTCGCTTGATGTACTATAATACACAGTTTCTAAAGCACTTTCATTGTTGTCTGATTTTTGTGAGACGGTAATACAGAGATCCTGAAGATAGGTACAGTTTTCCTGATGAACCTTTTGGTCGGGACAATTGCAGGAAGGCAGTTGATATATTGCGTATTTTCCTGTGACAGCCGGAGTGAAGGTTACAAAAAGGGACTGCTCCATGGTGGAAATAGACTCAGCAATTCCGGAAGGTGACAGGGAGACCGAAGCAGTATCTTCATAGGAAGATTTGTCAATTGTTTTACGCAGACAGATATCAAAAGAGCCCTCTGTGCTGGAGGTCTCGCTGAACTGCGCTGTGAAATAATAGGTTGATCCGGCAGAAAGAGAGCAGGTCAGAGAAAAGTTCCCTCTGCTTCCATGGTGGGTATAATCATAATCTAACATAGTTCCATTGGAGCTGCGCAGATAGCATGCGGTTGCTTCATTGGAGATAGAATAAAATGTATAATCACAGGATTCTGCGGGGGTAAACTGATAGGTAGCCTCTCTGGAACCGTGTTGGAGGTCATAGCTCAGGAAAATTGTTACAGGTTTATTCAGTTCCAAAATTCCATCGTAGGAAGGAGTCGCCGCTTGAACGGAATAAATAGTTCTTTGTGGGAAAGGGAATAAAGAAAAGATAAGTGTAATACACATTATCATTGTAATAGTACGTGATTTATTTCGTAGATGATGTATGTTCATAATGAAAACCTCGCTTTTTGTTATCTATGATAAATAGTATATCGGATAATTTATAGATAAAGCTGAGAGATGAAAAAAATAAAAAGGGGTTAATGAATAACCGTAAGGAGCCGATAAATTATATGAGGTGAAAATATGGAATCAAAGGAATCAGGAAAAAAGCGGGGAGAAGGGCTTTCGGAATCCAAGGAAGCGGAAAAAAAGAAAGAATCAAAAAAAGTCAGGATATTGATTGCTGTTATTATAATTTTGGTGATAGCAATTATTGGTCTGATTATTTTCTTTTTGTTTCGTGATAAGGGAAAGAACACGAAAGTAACGGATAAGCCAACGCTGATTACTGAGGAAAATGCCGGTCAGGTGCTGGGAGATTTAGAGGATGATAGTGCAGATACGATGTTTAATTGCCGTATGACGTATAACTGGTCTTTTAATGGAAAGAAATCGGAGAATGCATATGTGGCAAACACGGACTATAATCATTATCCAATTTATTTCGAGGTACGTGATGATGATTCGCAGAAGATTATTTATAAATCTGCGACGATTCCTGTCGGATCTGAAGTTAATGGAATAACTTTGGAGAAGAAGCTGAGTCTGGGTACGCATCCGGCCACAGTCATCTATCATTTGGTGGATGAGGATGGGAAGGAGGTAAGTTCCACAGCTTTCACAATCACTATTCAGGTAGTAGGAAACTAATACCAATCAATTTTCAAGGAGGAAAAATTATGATGAAAAGAAAGTTAGCAGCAAGTTTACTTGCAGGTGTTCTGGTAGCAGGGCTGACAGTAACGAGTGCAAGCGCAGCCGGTGCAACCGGCACTACAGTTACAGGTGGAGGTTCTGGTCAGGTGTACAGTCCGGAGGATATTATTGATGTGGTTGTACCGACAGATTTCAAAATCGCATTTAACCCATTAAAGGTAAATATTCCGGCAGATTCAGATGGATTCGGACTTACCGGTGCAACACAGGTTCTCTCTGGAACATATGCAATCCAGAACAGAAGTACCATTCCGGTAAATGTATCGGCATCTTTCACAGTAACAGGAGATGCGAAGGCTATGGTAGCATCTGCTGATGATGTGGCTGCCTATGATGCACAGACAGACCTTACAAAAGTAACAGCTGCAGAATTTTCTCTGGATCTTGTTACAACGGCAAAGGGATCAGCACAGGCTTTAGCCGGAACTGTGACAGACAAAGGAGATTCCACAACAAAAGTACGTCAGGATGCAGCAGCAGATGGAGTGAAAATTGCAAAGGCATCTACACACTCTATTCCACTGACTGAAATTGCAAAGGCTGCCAATACAAATAAAAAGGATATTAATTTTATGTTAGCAGCAGGTCCGTATACTGCAAAATACGACAGCACGACACATAAGGTAACATATCAGGTAGATTCAAAGGGATCATTTGATGCGGTAGCATTTAAGTTTACAGGTACTACGACTACCAATGCTGCAAAATGGGCTGCAGTTACAACAGCACCTAAGGTAACGGCAACATATACATTGACAGAGTCCAATGAGACAGCATATGCAGCACAGCCATTCGACCCATATTCTAAAGCAGTAACACTGAAGACTGGAGATGCAGACGTTACAGTCAGCACGGCAGCAGGTTCTTATGTCTTTAATACTGCACTTACTCTGACGAAGAACTCTGACGGAGATATTGATAATGCAAAGAACAAGGTATCTGTTTTGAGCTTGACTCCAAATGCAAAGGCTGTATCAAAATCATTTACTGATGCCGGCGTAACAATTACTCATAATGATGATACAGACACATATACTGCATCTATTGCTAAGACGGATGATATTCCGGCAGGATTTTATCTGTTTACAATCAGCAAAGAAGCATTTACAGTAGAAGTTAAATAGGTTTTATTGTAAACAAAATATTCAAACAAATAGAAGGTCTGAATGATCAGTTTTGGTTATTCAGACCTTTTATGATATATATATTTAATATTTTCTGTATAGACATATGGATATTTTTGTAAGCAGGATCTGTTATTGACATTTGGGGAGGAGACCGTTAAAATCATCTTAAACACAAAGGGAACGATGGACGATGTTCGTTCGGAAATGAAGCGGATATTCGCGCGAAGGCAAAGTGAGGATGGAATAAATATATTTGTTCCATCCGAGCGCGCCCGCGGGGTCAAATACCCTGCTCCTTGGGGCAGATAAAAAAGAAGCTAAGTTATGCTCCGTAGCTTGTTGCAGGGTATTTGACTGGATTATATCGACGGTCAGGAAGCAACCGATGACTTGAGGAGGCGGTGCAGTCGTTCCGCCGGAACGAGAAGTGGAGGTTGGATTATATGACGCTGGAGCAGGAGTATCGGGAGAGATATAACGAAGGTGTATTGGATGGCGAGACAAAGGGAAAAATAGAAATATTGTATTTTGACATGCAGATGACCATTCCGGAGATTGCGGATAAATTGTCCATTTCAGAGGAACAGGTGCAGGATATTGTGGAGAATTTAAAGAGAACAGCAGAAATGTAATGAAGGTGTGAAAATAGATAATGAATATTCTTTTATATGACTGGCAGAGTCAGTCGCAGTATGATCTCAAGGAAGCATTGGAAAGACAGCCGGATATTCATGTGATTCCATTTGCATTCAAAATGATCGATTATAATGAAGATCCGGAATTTGAACAGGTTCTTGTGCAGGCCTTAAAAAATGAGAATTGCAGAATATGCCTGTCCTTTAACTTTTTTCCGGTGATATCAAAGGTATGTCAGGAAGCAGATATTCTTTATGTTTCATGGATATATGATTCACCCCATATTACATTGTATTCGCCCTGGGTTCGCAATTCCTGTAATTTAATATTTTCCTTTGATAAAGTACAATGTCAGGAACTGAAACAGCTGGGCGTGACGAATGTATTTCATTTACCGTTAGCGGTGAATGTGCCGAGGCTTGATCAGTTGCGTCAGACAAAGAAAGTCATTGGTCTGAAGCAGAAAAAATATGACATTTCATTTGTGGGGAGCCTGTATGAAAACAATTATTATGAGCAGATTACGTATCTTCCGGCTCATCTGAAGGGATATTTAGATGGTATCTGCAGAGCACAGATGCAGTTATTTGGAGTGGATATACTGACAGAATTATTACGTGAGGATATATTAACAGAGTTAAGCGAATATGTAAAATTGAATATGGATCAGACGTATCTGGTTACCTATGGCAGGTTATTTAGTGACTTGTTCTTGAAAAAATATATTTCGTCTATGGAGAGGAAAGAGCGGTTAGAGTTATTGGGAAAGATACGTCAGGTTGCGTTGTTTTCTGGCAGCCACTGGACAGGAGAAGGGATTAACTGTTATGGGACAGTGGATTATATGAATGAAATGCCACTTATTTTTTCCTTATCAAAGATAAATATAAATATGACAATTCGCAGTATCACATCAGGTATTCCGTTGCGCTGTATGGATATTCTGGGGGCAGGAGGTTTTTTATTTAGTAATTATCAGCCGGAGTTGGAAGAGTATTTTGTGCCGGAGAGAGAATGGGTATCTTTTCAGGAGGCGGAAGAGATGTTAGATAAGGCAGTATTCTATTTACAGCATGATGAGCTTCGGAACAGGATCGCAGAGAATGGTTATCAAAAAGTAAAAAGAGAGTTTACTTATGACAAAGCATTGGGAAAAATGCTAGGGACTGTAAGGAAATTGACGTGAGCTGCAATATTACACACACAGATTTCGCATATAATCTTGGGCGATTTCTGAAACCTGCCATATATTAAAGTAATGTCTGGCAGCTTCCTGCTCTTTTTCCGGAAGAAGATATTCTAATCGCCAGAGATGCCGGCAGATCTGGGCATAGTGAGCTGGAAGCCAGGAATCAATAGAGAGATTTTTTGTTTCCAATGGCGCAAATATTTCAAAAAGGCCTGCCTGTTTTTCAAGCTGATATATCTGCAGGAAAATTGTCAGAATACAGAATAATTCATTTTCCTGATTTTGGGCAAGGTTTTCCTGTACAAATATAAGTGCCTGATCATAGTTATGATTGTTTAGAAGTTCAAGGAGAGTAACGGATGCCTGTGTTTTGGTCTCATGAGTAGAGTCGGCAGGCGTTATATATTTGCTGCAGTCATCAATTTCTGTTTGATTCTGTGGATAATATTCTTCAAGAAAAACTTTGCGGTACCGATGGTAATTCTTTAAATTCATAAAACCGGTATCATGAAGCGCCCATGGGGATGACTGATATGGTACTGCGATCAGATATCCTGCACGGGAGAATTCTTTTGATTGTGAGATGTCGTAAAAATCCCAGCCTGTAAATAAGTCAGAACGCCATGGGATATCCTGACTGGTTGCCATAAGCAATCCATCAATTGCTTCCACAGGAGAATACATTCTGGCTGGCGAAACAGGGATATTAAAATAATCGTCAACTGTTGAAATACAGTGGGAGCGGACGGCACCGGTTCTCATGGCATTTGACCACATACAGCCATTGCTGTGAAGCTGTTTAGTTCCAACCATACCTATCAGTCCGATTTTATTGTTTTTCTGAAAGACAGTAAGGATGTCTGCAATAAAATTTTTGTTAAGAATCAGAACATCCTGATGGAGGTATACTTTATATTTTGCATCGGATGCTTTCATAGCCTGATTATATCCCTGCGCCATAGATTCAGCATTTCGAATTGGAATAATATCAATAGAAAATCCCTCCGGAATAGCAAGCTGTTTAATATAAAGGGTACATTCATATAGAGCAGCCTCATCATTTGTACATACAATAAAACTTACTTTGTTTGTGTCCATAAATAGTTATCCTTTCTGAATGATATCCAGTATTTCCTGAAAACGCTGTTCGTAGGTGTGCGCGGAATATACTTTTTGCTGACCGGATCGGGCTATTTCATCCCGTTCTGTAGGATTTGCAAGGTAGTAATCAATTTTTTCGATCAAATCATCAAGATTTTCATAGTACACATAATCTTTACCTGCCGTAAAATGACGATCAAAGTCCCTTTGATAATTGGTCAAAAGAAAACCTCCGGCTCCCATAATGTCCATCGCCCGTAAAGGAATACCGCTCTGGATGCTTCGGAGAGAAATGTTTAGATTAATCCGTGAGCATTGAAAAACAAGAGGCATTTCCTTTTCGTAGTGAACGGTTCCCATGTTTTGAATAGTAGTAAACTGGGGAGTTGGATTGGGGGTATACAGTTTTACGAGAAGATTCTTTCGGGCATTCAGAAGCGCCATACATTGGGAGCGTTCTGTTTGGGTGATCTTACGGCAAAGAAAGTAATTTGCGTAAAGATAACGAAGTGTTTCGTGACCGTCTCTGGATGGTTCCAGAGGAATATTTTTTTGAAGCTCTTCCAAAACTTCAGGAGTCAGACATTCTTCTAAGAAAAGTTGTCCGTAAATTTGCTGCTGGGCAGCCATTATCCCTTCCAGATAGCCCTTTGTATAGACCGGAAGATCAGAAAAACGGTCGTATAAATTATGCTTTTCGTTGTATAATGAACCGACAAAGGAGACATCTGCATCCAGAAGCTTCCGATGCTCCGGGGAAATGGTTAGTGTGGATAAGCGTTTGGGATTGACAGCCATCGGCAGATAGTATACCTGCTTTACACCTAATGCTTTGAGGTCTGTTACCATTTGACTGTCAAAAATAAAAATGTAATTACAGCTGTGAAAAATAGTGTCAGAGTATGTCAGCACCAGAGGACTGTCATAACACCAGCTGACATAAGGGATTTTAATATCATTACATACATTGGATAGAATCGGATAGTAGTTGGAGGAAAAAATAAGATCAATATGTTCCTCTTTCACATAATTGCGTAATTCAGAACGGAATCGGGGATCCTGTCGATAATTTCGCGGTTCCTTTTGATAGAAAATGACTTCGTTTCCAAGATTGACAAGTGCTTCCCGGATATCATCTCTTCCAAAGCTTTTCCAGTCAGGAATTAATATTTTCATAGTGATCCTCCCAATGCGGTGAATTTTATTTGAAACGATATTTTATATTATAACAGTTTAGGTCATTTGGGAAAAGGGGGGAGGTGGATAATTTTATTCATCATTCCAAGCTGTTTTTTAGAACACTCAAAAAGGATTTTCCCTTGCTCTTTTTCTTTGACCATGTTACACTAATCTCAAGCAGAAAGTGACATCTTTTATTTATCTATTATATTTATCAAATCAAAATATTTATTCAACTTCACTGCTTAATTCATCAGATATTATTAGAAAAGCAGGGAGGTTGACGATACCTCCCGGAATGGAGGTACTATGGAGAAAAAGCATACCAAGACAGAGAAGAATGGGATGGGATTTATTACCAGCAGGAAAATTGACTTTAACCAGATCACGATTCAAAATGATGTGATGTTTTCATCTGTGTTTCGTGATCCGGAGGACTGTCGGGAACTGCTTCAGCGTATCCTTGGAATGAAGATTCGAGAGATTGTAGTTTCGGATGATCAGAAGAGCATAAAAGCGAAGCCGTGGAGTAAAGGAATTCGTCTGGATATTTATGTGAAGGACATGGAAGGAAACGTATACGACATCGAGATGCAGGTGCTCGATACACAAGAACTGGCATTGAGAAGTCGGTATTATCACAGTGAGATGGACAGTTATCAGATACAGGCAGGTCACAAGTACACGGAATTGAAGGCTTCCATTGTGATCTTTATCTGTGGCTTTGATCTGTTTGAGCAGGATCGCAGCATATATACCTTTAAGACAATCTGCAAGGAGGATACGGAACTTGAACTAAATGACAAGCGTACATCAGTTTTCGTTAATCTGAAAGGAAGCCGGGAGGGACTGCCGCCAGAGCTGGTGTGTCTGCTGGATTATCTGGAAAGCTCAGAGGCAACGGATGATTTTACGGACCGGATAAATGGCCGGGTCGAAAATTTGAAGAACGATTTTGAATGGAGGGAAAATTATATGATGTTAGAGATGAAGATGGAGGAGCGGTTTGAGGCAGGATTGGAGCAAGGCTTAGAACAAGGTCGAGAGCAGGGTTTAGAACAAGGTCGAGAGCAAGGCTTGGCACAGGGAATAAAGATTTTACTTTATGATGTTCACATGACAATTCCTGAAATTGCCGAAAAACTATCCATCACAGAGGAAGAAGTGCAGGGAATGGTGGATAAATTGAAAAAAGAAATGTAACAGATATCGGTTAGAGTTTAAGGGTTCTCGAAGAGAAAATCCGCAATCCTTTGTACTCCTTGTCCATCTACCAATGCATTCATACGGGTAGCATATTCTTTTCGCAGATGGTCATTTGTCAGGTAGGTATCCAATGCCCGGAGAATGTTTGATACAACAGGATCGAAACGGGCATCTCCGGCATGGAGCATAATATGCTGGTCACCCATTTGCTTCACACCGTTTAATTGATTATCGGCAAAGGAGAAGCAGACAGTAGGCGTGCTGCAGGCGCATAATTCTAAAAGAGTTGTTCCACCTGCCGATACAGCAAGCTGATTACGCCGCATATAGTAGCTCATATTGCTGACGTTTTTGTGAATCCGGATCTGTGGAAAACGGGCAGCCATGGCTTGCAGTTGTGTCTCATCCTGATTCATGCTTCCCACAATGACATCAAAAGAAAAGCCTTTTAGAGAATCAGGAATGGTAGTTGTTTGTTTATCGTGGTCTAAGCAGGCTGAGAGGATCTGCAGAGTGACGTGGTAAGGGTCCGTTCCACCGGTTGTGATCAGAATACTTTTGTCGCGAATGACCGGAGCTCCGGTTGATTGAAATTCTTCGCGGAGAGGAGAATATTTTGTGCCGGCCAGTACTTTTGTGTCAGCACCGAGATATCGCTTGAAATAGGTATCGTAATCAGCGCGGAGACCATAGTGCAGCACAGCAGAGACAGGATAGGTATCGGTTTCTAAGTCATCGAGATATAACACAGGGATCCTTTGGTTTAAGGTGGCAAGATAAGAGGGTGTGATCTGATAAGAGTCAACAACCAGCCATTTCAGTGGATATTTGTTTAAAAGCGGAAGGAATATATCGTATTCTGATTCCATATGCTTCCAGTCAGTATGAAGTATTACATAAGGAATGTTGGCGGTCTCCAAACGTGCCGTTTCTTTTTCTTCCGCAAGAAAGAAGATGCATTTGGTTCCTCTTTTGATAAGCTCTGTGGCAATAGAAATACAGCGGACAAGATGTCCGGTAGCAATTTGTTCATTTGCGTCAACGCGAAATCCGATCATAACGGTAGCCTGCCTTTCTATGGTATTTATTCCAATATTAGAATAGTCTAAATGAAGTATACCACAAATCAGCTGTTTTTTCTCTGAAATGTTGAGATGGAATGGTTGGTTTTTTTCTTGTGGTTCCGGTGAAATCGTGTTACACTTACAACATGCAGATTAGTGAAAAGGAAAGGTGACATTATGTATATTCCATATGGAAGACAATCGATAGATGACGCAGATATTGAAGCGGTTGTGAAGGTATTAAAGTCGGATTATCTGACCACAGGACCGGCAGTGGCAGCTTTTGAAAAGAAAGTGGCAGATTATGTGGGGGCGAAGTACGCTGTAGCAGTGAGCAATGGAACAGCGGCGCTTCATGTGGCGTGTCTGGCAGCAGGAATTGGTGAGGGGGATGAGGTGATCACGACGCCGATTACCTTTGCGGCATCTGCGAACTGTGTGCTTTATTGTGGTGGAACGCCGGTATTTGCAGATATTGACCCGGACACATACAATATTTCTCCAGAGGAACTGGAGAAAAAGATTACTTCCCGGACAAAAGCAATTATTCCGGTACATTATACCGGGCAGCCTTGTGATATGGATGCCATTCTGGAGATTGCACATAAGCATAATCTTTTGGTTGTTGAGGATGGAGCGCATGCACTGGGAGCAGCCTATAAAGGAAAGAAGATTGGAAGCATTGCCGATATGACCTGCTTTAGCTTTCATCCGGTAAAACCTGTGACGACAGGAGAAGGTGGTATGATCGTTACAGATAACGAAGAGTTATATCGCAGGCTGGTTTTGTACAGAAGTCATGGAATTACTAGGGATAAAGATATGATGCAGCAGTATGAGGAACAGCTGCAACAGTCCTCGGATCCGGCATTGCAGGAGGCTGCAGATATGCTTCGTGGAGACGTTATAGATCCGGGAGGATGGTATTATCAGCAGCTGGAGCTGGGATATAATTATCGGATTACAGATATTTCCTGTGCACTAGGTGCCAGTCAGATGGACAAGCTGGATCATTTTCTGGAACGCCGGAGACAGATTGCAAAGAAATATGATGAGGCATTTGCGGATATACCGCAGATCAAGACACCATGGCAGCAGGAGGGATGCCAGAGTGGCTGGCATTTGTATATGATACAGACAATGGAACGCAGCAGGAGAGAAGTTTTTGAAGGGCTGCGTCAGGCAGGGATTGGTGTCAATGTGCATTACATACCGGTTTACAGACATCCTTATTATCAGAGAAACGGTTATGCAGGAGTACATTGTCTGAATGCAGAAGCATTTTATGAGAGAGCGATTAGTCTGCCGATTTTTCCGGGATTAACAGGGCAGCAGCAGGATTATGTGATTGAGCATGTGATTAAGGAATGCACAGCAATCAAAAGTTGATATTCCCTATATCACCTGTCGAATCACAAATTTTTATCAAAGCATCTACCGGATCCCATCCGTCACAGAAATTTTTATATCCTTCCGGAGGGGATAAAATGTACAGCAAAGACTGGCAGAAAGAACGGGGAATATAAAGGAAACCGGCGTGGTAAATTGCAAGAGAAAAATGGAAAGTAACTAAATATTTGTTAGATATAACCAAAAATCCACCATTGTAGCAACTCGATTTCTTGTTAATATTGCACAATAAAACACGACAATAAGCCGTAGGCATCCTATGGCTTATTTTAGTATTCAATTATTTTTCTTATTCCCGAAGCTCTACCCGGAGCATATCCCTGCTAGATTTGAAATTGAAGATCTTCCGGGGAAAGGCATTTATCCAATGCTCAATATATGCAATTTGCTGATCCGTATAGAGTGTTATATCTGCTCCCTTTGGTATCCAACGGCGAATCATTTTATTGATATTCTCATTTGTTCCACGTTCCCAGCTTGAATAAGGATGACAATAATAACTGGTGGTTCGTTTTCCGCCGTTGATAGATGTTTCAATTTTTCCAGCATCCAAAAATTCGACGCCATTGTCTGTGGTAATCGACTTAAACCGTGCCCGGAATTGATCTGATCCGAGATCCTTTTCAAGTAGATCTAGAGCAGCCTTCACCGCATCTTGTGATTTTGATTTGATTTTCCGGATAATCTCCGTTCTGGTCTTTCGTTCGGAAAGAACCAGCAGACAGTTTTTCTTGTCTCGCTGCCCGATGACTGTGTCCATCTCCCAATGTCCGAATTCCTCCCGGTCTTTTATCTCTTCTGGTCGCTCCGTGATGGATTTTCCCCGGAGATTATGCAGCGCAATTTCTTTCCCTTGTTTCTGTTTCTTTTTGTGATAGTGTTTAAGATCTGACTCCCTGACGTTCAAAAAGAGCCCAGCATGGATATAATTATAAAGAGTTTTGAAGCAGATTTCTGTTTGAAAGTTGAGATCCGGATGAGTGTTAATATATCCGATCACAGTTTCCGGCGACCATTTTTCATTGATTATTTTATTTTCGATAAATTCCACTAATTCAAAGTCATTCCCTATCTTAAAATCTGCGCCCTTTGCTGTCTGCTTCTCCAGATAATCCCGATGCGCATAGTCAGCTTTGTACACCTTATATGGTATCAGCTCCGAGGAAAGAAGCTCAACTGTTCCCCGTTTGATTTCGTTGTATATAGTTGACACGCATTTCCCCAATCGTTCCGCTATCTGCTTAACCGGGATCTTGTCTTGCAGCATAATCTCGAGTTGATATCGCTGCGTTTCCGTAAAATATTTGCCCATTAAAAAATACCCCCAAAGTATCATCTTTAAGAGTATTATAAAATAAGTTTATGCATTAAATCAATCGTCAATTTCCATATATGTAACCCGGTTCAGTGCGCCACCCATTTCTATAGATTTGATTGTGTCGGGGGAATAGGTGGCAATAACCTCTTCCAAAGTAGAAGAGGAATTGATATAAGTGATTTCCGGGCGTTTTATATTCCGGCTTGCGTAGTACCGTTTCTTATATTTCGTATGTTGTACGCATTCTTTGGTTATGTATTTTGTGATATAAGCGGATGCCCTGACAGTGTCTTTTATTTTCGTAGCCGTGGAAAAACCATATTTCCAATCAGACACATTATAAATATCATTTCCATCCTGATCTAGCTTACCAGATGGAATCATTTTGATTTCGTCGGCGTTTGCCAGTAGTCCATGAAAATGGTACTTTTTGCCATCTGAATGAAATTCCGGTACGATCATATATACAAGATCCTGCGCCCGTGTTTTGCGTGTGCGGTCAATAAATCTCTTAAGTAGGGCGGTAACAGTGTCATAGTCTGTAGAATCATATTTCTTTGGGTCAAATGTGAATGTGATGAAATATTCCCAGTCATTGCTTTTAGATAGTTCATAGATAGTATTTTTTGTCCGGTTTAGAGAAGTTTGCAAAGAATGTTTTATCATTTCCGGCGTTCGTTCTGCTTCGGTTAATTGAGATCGTTTTTCCTTTTTCTGACCCGTGTAGATCGGTTTAGAATAATTTGTGATCTTCGTGCCGTGAGCGTACTCACTGACTTTGTAGTTATATGCTCCCATTTTCAACCTCCTGACCTGACGAGACATTTTGGGAAAATTCGCTAACGTGTTGCTACTGTCAAGTAAGTTATATTTATTATATATATTATATAAAACCATCCGGTAAATCTGTTTCATTTACTGGATAAAAACCACCACTTTTCTCGTGTTTCCAGATATCATTGACCTTCCGGTTGATATCCAGAAGAACGGTGGCTGCGTCAGCTCCTTTCCGGAGCTCCTCGCGGTAGTATCCCTCAGGAGTGATCCCGAAACGCTCCGCAAATATCTCGTCTATCGTCAATTCGATCACCTCCGCATATCGCCGGGGACTGTCTATGTGTCCCGCTCCGGGCACTCGCACGCCACACAGACAGCACCCGGCTTGTGCTGTCAGGCACCGAAATCGGCGTAGCTGTCATAGAGCTGGTAATATTTTTTCTTTGCCCGGAAGAACTCACTACCGACTTTTTCTTTCATGGGATACCAGATTTTAACGCATACAAATAACTTCCCTCCGGCGAAGAGAGAGAATATCTTGCCCCATATGCCAAAATTGGATACCTTCCGATGAACGCATTCGTACTCGATCAGCGCCCGGATCTGGCGATCGAGCATCTTGTCAAATTGAGCTACAAGAATAACATCATAGCCATATTTTCTATGCTGTGTAAAGAAAGATAGCCAGTCACCTCGCCCGACTGCGTTCCAGTCACGAGAATTAAACAATATCTGTGATTCGTCAATCACAAGAGTTATAGCTCCCTCATGGAATCTATGGCAGCTGAACCAGTTCCGGGAGAAGTTAATAAGCCTTTCCGGTGTCAGGTCCATGTTATTTATGTAGAGATAATGCGGATTCTTTCCGCAGTCCTGCCAGCGAAATGTAAAATTTGCTATGACGGGCTTCCCAGCACGAAGCCGCCAGTAGAGCTTGTCCGCCGTATGCAACGACTTTCCACTGCCGGGAGTGCCAGAGTATAGATATATCAATTTTTAATGCCCCCTAACCAGCTTGTTAAAAAATACATATGATCCAGATGAAATATCATTTTTGCAGTAAAGATTGCTGCTAAGATGATAAGCAATACAGCCCACCACGGAAGTTCAGTGTTTTGATTGCGCATTCTATTTCCCTCCAGTTGTATTCTTTTTTCTTAAATACTCAAACAGAAGCATCACAGAAAAAATAATAAGTATTGCACAATACAAAGTTATTATTTTTTGCAAGCCAATTCCAATATATATAAGTATCAAAAATAACAAAATCAAACTTATACACATTATCAATACTAATTTTATCATGATATACACCTCCTTTTATAGGAGTAGTATATCAGACATAATAACAACAATCAATCGCCAATCATCTTGACCCATCGCATTATGATGCTATAGATGTAAAAGACACCTACGGCAGCCGTCCAGGTCAGCAAGATCTTGACCAAATCAGCTACCGGGATAAACCAGTTAAGATATCCGAGATAGTCCAAGTTGTTTAGCTGATCAAGGTACTTGTCAAATGGAGACGTTGGCAGAGCTGAAAGGATAATAGCTCCGAACTTCTTGATTATCTCCAGAAACCAATCCAACATAATATTACCCCCTTATATATATTCGTCTGGTAGCGGTTGCTAAACCTATAATGAATAGCAGACATTCCATCCTACGGAGAATGGCAGCCACGCTATTGAATTTGTTAAGGTTTAAATCAATGGTGTAGGTCTTGCTTTTTCTATAATAGAACTTGTAATGAACTACTGGGGCGGTAGGAGTAGCATCCAGCAACTTCACTGCCTTATATATATCAAAAGGGATACAGAACGGAAAGAGCTTCCGGAAGTCCAATGTGTAATCGCTTACATCGGAATCAACCTTTACATTACCTCCACCGCCTCCGGGGTCATTAGGATCTGCCGGGGGATCGGCCTCAATAGCAGCCGGGAGAGGATAAGATATCACTCCCGCTACTGGCAGGACGGTATCTTTATCAAGCTCCTGCGCTTGGTCTTGCTCATTTGTTAATTCTATGCTGTCCGCATACTCCTGCGGAATCGTGATCACTCTACCGCCTTCCATCGTTATAGTTATATTACCCTCTGCATCGACATCATAACCGATTATAGTGCCATCCACATATGCGCCCCATGCATCAGCATTATCCCGGCTATATGGACTGTCTGTATCTGATCCGATCACTATGATATCGGACGCATCTGCCACCTCTTCCCATGTAGCCCGTCCTGTATTGACGGCTCCAAGGAGATCATACCAATCATCATAGCCCATCTTGCCGGGGATATCATTACCGATAGAGACCTGCCCTTGCTTTCCGTTGGGATCACAGATATCCCACGCTCCCTCCGGGCGGGTATATGGCAGATCGGACCCTATAGAAATATAGTCATTTACATTGGATACGCCCGGTACATCGGTTGTGCCGGAAGGTGCTGCCGCTGTTATCAGAGGCAAACCATAAGCAGTAGCCACCCCACTATATAAATTGTGACGCAAAAGTCCCAATGCATTTCTGTCCGGAAGACCTTTCCAAGCAGTTGCACTTCCATCCGCAAGAATCCATCTATAGGTTGCATTATTAAGCAAAGAATGACTATATTGCCCATTCCTTAACTCTCTAACGGCTCCACCTACTATTTCGGCAATCGTGATATCTACTACCGCTGCATTTTCGTAAACCTTAAATGCAAGGAAGCAGTCGTTGCTTGTCATCTGGCTAACGTCCAGCCCTTTGACTTCGAGGGAACAACTTTCATTAGTTACTTCTCCTCTTTTATCGGTGAATGTGAGAACATTGTCATATGTTCCGCTAAGGTCTTGCCCTATGATCAGATTGCCCTCAGATGATCCACCACCCAGGGCATTTTTAATATCACTGACGAAGTCCTTGGCCCACTGCCAGGCTTCAGAAGTGGTATCTATGACACCTGCCGAAGCAGATTCTAAAAAGTCCTCTATAACAGATCTGGCATGTGCTGCATTATCTCTTTGCTGCTCTGCTGCGGAGACGTTGTTGTTTAACGCCTGGGTGGAGTAGTTGACGAAATCCTCTTTCATTTTCTTTCCGGTTTCATCGTAGAATTTTTTCAATTCTTCATTCTTGCCATCCTCGAACTGTCCCGGTACTATGGTTATAGCAAGCCCCAGCCCGATCATAGAAAATATAAGCATCATCCTACCATGTGGCGTCATTGATCCTAATCCTACTGCAGTGCCTATTCCGGCTTCTAGCCCGGTTGCTTTTGCCTCCTGATAAGGTTTAGCTGTAGCCAGCGTGATCATTGTTACTGCCATCAGGATTGCTATGAGCTGTTTCGTTCTTTTTCTTCTCACGTTTTTCTCCTTTCTTCTCTTTCTATCTATTGAAAAAGAGGGATCGCCCCGAACCTGTAGGTAGACCCCTCTGTTTCTTGGCGATTTGATCTCTGCGGCTCCTGGCTATTTACCTGTAACCTTCTTAAAGATCTTAATACCGATACCGACAACCACCATCGCTCCCATGACTGGAAGAGCTACCGGAAGGACTGCTGCGATGGCATCCTTACATTCTGTAGCAGTAGTTGTCAGCGCTGCGGTAAGTGCGCTCACTACTGTAGACGCTTCTGCTCCGTATACTGCTGGCATATCATTACCCCCTTTCTTTCTGCAGCCTCTCACTTCTGCATTATTCTGTAAAGCTTATTTATTACAAAACCCACCATTGCAGGGAAGGTAGCTATGACAAAACCGCCACCAATTCCCATCAGGAAAGGCTTGCAAGCACTAATAAAACTAACTGATTCGATCATATACTAACCCCCAGAAGAATGCTCCTAAAACTACACCAACCAATATCCCAAGAAAGCACGAAATGCTTTGATGGTAAAAGAATATATTGTAGTCACTATAACTGGCGATACAGATCGCTGAGCCTGTTGCTACTTTCATGAAATACCTCCTTTGGGCGTCCAAAACCATCGCTTCCCGCTCCGGCGGACACTTGCAATAATGCTTGTATCTCTAAATGAAAAAGCGTTTTCGCTGATTTCGCTCAACCATTTTTTCATTAAGACATACAGGCATTATTACTTCGCTGCGGATCGTGAACGAGGCGCATAGCTCCATTCACTTTGCTGGCTGCCACCTGTTTCTTCCCGGCAGTCCGCAGATGCCTGTTTACAGATAAGGCACGAATGGAAGAAAACCGTCCATTCGTACGCCTGTCCATTATTGGATCCCTGACGCTGTCAACTATAATAGAAAATCACGATTACAGTTGACAGCGGTTGAACCCTTTTGATTTATTCAAACATCAGTGGCATCATTTTCCTTTGGGGCTGGAACTTGATGTACTTTGGGACTTGCCACCAATGAGAGAACCTGCTTCACCTGCATGGGTAATCTTGAAATTCTTATACTGCCCATCACGGTAGATGCCCGTGAAGTCATATGCTTCGATTGGTTGACCAGAAGTCAGAACCCGGTTAAACACGTCCTGGCTACAGGCGATATTTCCAGCTTGTCCGTACTGGACGATTGCCAAAGTGTAAAATGTGGTCTTTCCGTCACTTGTTTTACTTTCGTTCTTACCTACGCACATAGCGTTAAATTTAGTTTCAATATTCATAATAGCTACCTCCTAGCTTTTCTTTCAACCCCCGTCGCCGTGCGGGGGCGTTATTTAATTGTATGTGATCCCATCCAGTGTTACTTACTGGGGGTTGTCACCATAATCAGAATGAATCTTTTTGCATTTCATCATCGATTTCTTTCGGTATTGGAACAGGCTCGAAATTATCGTTTTTCCCGTCCCAATAATCAAATAATTCTTTTATGTACTGATTCAATGCCTCTGCATTGCTTATTATCATATGATCACCAGCCTTTCGTCATTATCGCTCTTGAGTTAATGACCAGAAGCCGACAAGATCCGTCTGGATCATTTGATCTTTGAACGATTGATTTGCTTCTGAACATGTGATAGTTCTGTGCCGATCATATGCTGCCTTTAATCTGGCCGCCAAGTTATTCTCATAACTGTTATCGAAGCAGATCATATGATCACCAGCCTTTCATCTGGATCATATTGAGATCCAACATCATACATCACTAAAGTGTCACATTCATTGACCACGATCATATGACAATGGTTTAATTGACTAATAGCGCTGCAGATCTGCATTGCATATGTCAATATGTCGCAGTCCGCCCATGACGTACGCACGCCGTTCTTAACTTCGTAGATTGTATACATATTTGCCCCATTTCCCCATCCTTGCCGGATGGATAAGTACATCTTTTCTGTTGCAAATACATATTACAATGTTCAAAAGGAAACCGGCGTAAAGTTTATCATTGCGAAATATGTATATCATTGGTATAATAATCTATAAAATTCATAAGGAGAGGTGGTACCGGTAAAATAAAATTGTGAAAAATCCGGCAAGAGAGGTGTTAAAAGTGATTTTATTTCGTATGGTAGTTAAAAATAAAAAAAGGACGAAAGCAGGAAACGGGGAAGGATTTAAACCCCGTAAAATGAAGATAAATCATCCGCGTGTCTGGTTTCCGGAGGAGTATGAGCAGGGGAAACAGTGGTGCATGGAGCAGCATATGCAGCATTGTTTTGTAAGAAGCCATGACGGACTGCAGCTGCATGCCTTCTATTTGCCGGCAGAAAATGCCGGACGTACGATACTTTTGTCCCATGGGTACCGCGGAAGCGGATTTGGGGACTTTGCACCGGATGCCCGTTTTTTACATGAACATGGGTGCAATCTGCTGTTTATTGATCAGAGAAGCTGTGGAGCCAGTGAGGGAAAATATATTACATTTGGAGCTTTGGAGCAGGAGGATGTGAAACGGTGGTGCTGGTATCTGGCAAAACGAAACAAAAAACGGCTTCCGATTTACCTGTTTGGCAAATCCATGGGTGCATCCGCAGTGCTTATGGCATCCGGAAAGGAATTACCTCATTATGTAAAGGGAATTATTGCAGACTGCGGATTTGTATCCATGAAATCACAGTTTCAGTACATGGCTGCAAGCTGGTTTCATCTTCCGCATATTCCGGTCCTGTTATGGCGGTTATCGGTCAGGTGCCGTATTCAGGCTCATTTTTCCATGAAGGATGCAGATACCACACATGCCATGGCAGTCAACCACCGACCGGTTTTGTTTTTTCATGGTTCAAGGGACGGCTTTGTCCATCCGGATCAGTCGGTAAAAAATTATCAGATGTGCCGTGCTCCCAAAAGACTTGTGATCATCGGCGGGGCGAGACATCTGTGCTGTGCTTTTCAGCAATGGGAAAAATATCATCAGTCGCTGCTTCGTTTTTTTGAAAAATATGATGCAGGAGCCAGGATAGGATAGATATGTTCGGAAAATATCGAACATAAAACGATAAAGTGTACGGTAAGTTCCGGACACTTTTTTTCATGATGTCCATTAAGCATTTTGCGGGGTAGAAATGTAATTTCCATTGTGTTACTCTGACTTGCAGAAACAATAAATGATCTGGAAGGAAAAGGGGAATTGTATGGAGAGAACATATTATCCGCTGACAGCGGCTCAAAAGATGCATCATCACTGGATCAACCGGTATCATACCCAGCAGGTTTCCGGTGTCAGTGTTGTGGCAGCGTTACAGGCAGAACTGGACATGGCATTGCTGGAAAAATGCCTTCGTGAAGAAATCTGCAGATATGGGTGTATGAGAGTACGTTTTACCCGACCGGATAAACACGGCGAAGTACAACAGTATATCATGAAAAGAGACAACCGGAAGCTGAAGACGTTTGATCTGTCTGATCTGTCGATGGAAAAAGCAGATGAAATCATGCAGGGATGGGCATATGAAACCTTTGAGGGGGACGATGTGCCTATGTGTGAGATCCGGCTGATGAAGCTGCCGGAAGGTTACGAAGGCTTCTTTATCCATATGGATCACCGCCTGATCGACTCCTGTGGTCTGGTGGTCATGATCAATGATGTGATGAAGCTGTATACGCATTACCGTTTTCAGGCACCAAGGCCGGAACCGCTGGCGGACTATGAGGAAGTACTCCGGACGGATCTTGCAAAAGCATCACGTCAGAAGAGATTTTTAAAGGATAAAAAATTCTGGGAGGATCAGCTGGATACATTGGGGGAACCTCTTTATTCGGATATTCAGGGCCCGGAGGTGCTTGCCCGGGCAAGAAAAAAGCATAACGATCCCACGCTGCGTGCAGCGGATATTGAGATGGAGAACCTGTTTGTGCAGGTCAAAGACTATATCCTCGAGCCGGAGCCGACCAGAAGGATGCTGGATTTTTGCCAAACCCACCAGATTTCCGTGACAAATCTTTTGCTTTTGGGGATCAGGACATATCTGTCAAAGGTTAATAACGGACAGGAAGACATTACCATACAGAATTTCATTTCCAGGCGTTCCACCAAAGCAGAATGGACCTCGGGAGGCAGCAGAACCATTATGTTTCCGTGTCGTACGGTGATGACGCCCGACACAGAGTTTCTTGATGCGGCATATGAGATCCAGAATGTACAGAACCGGATATACCTTCACAGCAATTATGATCCGGAGCTGATCGTACAGGAAATGAAGCACAGGTACCATACGCCGGAGCACACGGCGTATGAGAGCTGTTATCTGACCTATCAGCCGATGCCGGTATCTGTGGATAATCCTTATCTGGAGGGAATCAGGACTCATGCCCGGTGGTTTGCCAATGGAGCAGCAACCAAAAAGATGTATCTTACGGTTTCCCATACGCCGGATGGCGGAACCTGCTTTTCCTTCCATTATCAGACGGCACATCTTTGCGAAAAGGATATGGAGATCATGTACTATTATCTTATGCGTGTTTTATTTGCCGGCATGGAAGATCCGGAAATAACACTGGGAGAGATCATGGAAAAAGTTTGAGGGAATAACATAGTGATGGAGGATGAGACGATGGAACAGACATTTAAAGAAATTGTGGCAAGATACTGCGAAACAAAGCCGGAGGATATGGATCCGGAAAAAAGATTCCGGGAGGATCTGGGATTCAGCTCGCTGGACTTTATGTCTCTTTTGGGAGAACTGGAGGATACATTTGATATTGAGCTGGAGGAAGAAGATGCCCTGCAGGTTCGGACGATCGGAGAGGCATTGGAATTACTGGAAAAGGAGTGTTTGGAATGAGTATGCTGATTGGTGAAATACTGGACAACAGCGTCCGGGAACATAGGGATGTTACAGCGGTTCAGTGGCTGGAAAAACGAGAAGTGTACGGAGAGTCCTATGGGGAACTATGGGAGCGGATCGGCAGAATCCGCCGGGGACTGCAGGGAAAAGAGATGAAAGGAAAGCATATTGCTTTGATCGGAAGCAGTAGTCCGGAATGGATCGAAAGCTATCTCGCAGTGATTACCGGTGGCAGTGTGGCAGTGCCATTAGATGCGGGACTGCCGGCAGAAGATCTGGAAGAACTGTTAAACCGGTCGGACAGTGAAGCTTTATTTATAAGTGAAAAGAATCGTTCCATGATCCCGGGAATCTTCTCTTCCTGTCCGAAGCTAAAACAGATCTGGATGCTTCAGGGAAAGGGAGAGGAACCGGGAGACAGGGTCTTTCCGTTAGCACAGCTTTTGGAAGAAGGAGAACGGGCAGAGGATCAAAAGGAGCGTGTCAGGGCTGAGGACATTGCAACGATTATCTATACTTCCGGAACCACAGGCAAAAGCAAAGGTGTTATGCTTACACAGGAAAATCTGGCACAGAACGTATTGTCCGTGACGATTTCCGTAAAACCCGGAACGAAGGTGCTGAGTGTGCTTCCGATCCATCATGCATTCTGTCTTGTCATGGACTGGCTCAAGGGCTTCTCCCTGGGAGCAACGCTTTGTATCAATGATTCCTTTATGCATATGGTGCGGAATATGGGAATCTTCCGGCCGGAGATGATGCTGATGGTGCCGATGATGATAGAGACACTGTACAAAAAGCTCAGCATGGCAGATGCATCCATTTCCAAAAAGGCTGTGGCTGGAGCTGTGTTTGGACCGGATCTCCATACCATATTTACCGGTGGGGCACATCTGGATCCTTTCTATATCGGGAAGTTTGAGGAGTACGGTGTACAGGTGCTGGAGGGATATGGCATGTCGGAATGCTCCCCCGTGATCAGTACAAATTCCGTGGAAGACCACAAGAACGGCTCCATCGGACGGCCATTGTCCAACGTAGAGGTTTCCTTTGAAAATGGTGAGATCCTGGTGCGGGGAAGCAGCGTGATGAAAGGATATTACAAAATGCCACAGGAAACAAAAGAGGCACTCCGGGGAGGCTGGCTGCATACCGGAGACAAGGGATATCTGGATGAGGATGGATTCCTGTTTATCAACGGACGTGTCAAAAATCTGATCATTCTTTCCAATGGAGAGAATATATCCCCGGAGGAAATAGAAAATAAGATCGGACTGGATCCTTTGGTGGGGGAAGTCATCATCACCGGGGAAGATCAGGGGCTGTCTGCACATATTTATCCGGAGCAGGCGGTTGTGGAGGCAATGTCACCGGATGAACAGATGATACACAAAAAACTTCAGGATGTATTGGATAAATACAACAAAAAACAACCAACCTACCGTCAGATCACGGGGCTGGTTGTCCGGAAAAACCCATTTGTGCGCAATGCAACGGGCAAGATTGTCCGTGCAAAAGTAAATATAGATGAAGCAGATGATCAATCCAGATAGGGGAGTGTGGATTTTGAAAAGGAGTCTGCCAGCAGCTTTGCGACAGTATCGGTCGGAACTGCAAAATCTTCCTTTGTCCATTTGTGGAGAATGCCAAGTGCTCCGCCAATGGAATAAGCGATCGCGAAAGATACCTCCTGCCTGGAATGTGCGGTGGAGCCGGTGAGATTGGCTGCGTCTCTGACATACCGGTGAAACATGGTCAGAGTTTTCTCAAAGAATGCATCACCGCGGGGACTGCCAAGCAGCTGTGCCAGGAAAGGATTTTCCCGGATATAGCTGCATAAATTCTGATAAAAACGGAGGATAATGACAGAATTATCCTGCGGTGTGCTTTTTTTGACATGGAACTGATCCATCATCGTAAAGAGATGATGGATCGTCTGATCCTCCACTGCATCCAACAGATCGGGAATTCCTTCGTAATGATTATAAAAGGTACTCCGGACGATCCCTGCTTTTTTAATGACATCAGACACTGTGATCCGCTCCAGTGTCTTTTTTTGGGCAATTTCATAGAATGCCTGGCAGATTGCCTCCTCTGCCACGAGAAACCGCTCATCCTGTATATTTTTATTCATAAGAGCCCCCGTTTTCTGATTTTACATAAAGTTTACAATGAAACCATAGCATGAGTTGACAGATTGGTCAAATCATTTTCTCAAACTGATCGCACTTGAATAAGTGCCTATGCATCTTGAAAATTGGAGATGAAAACCAGCTGTCAAAAAGAACATATTTTGCTGGAATTGCAGCTTTTTTAGCAGTTTCCAGAAGTGTAAGCATGGCATGGTAGAACGGTTACGTTCAAACATGGAATCGTCTATAATAAGAACATTGGCACGGTCTTCCGAATCCAGTGGAAGAATAGCGTTGTTTA
>ERZ773252.1354-NODE-1354-length-24516-cov-13.052246_pt1 | contig 24516 bp, 13 predicted proteins | sample MGYA00580517_ERZ773252 | MGnify/ENA primary metagenome ERZ773252 (study PRJEB29015, sample SAMEA2737766) | human gut metagenome | biome: human gut; feature: human-associated habitat; material: faeces | place: China | collected 2012 ...
CAACCCGAATCTTTTTCGAGTCGACCTCACCCTTGGAAAGCAAGACAACCGTCTCGACGGTAACATTCCTGTCCGCGCTCTTGCCGTCCGACCATGTGCCGTTCTTCACCTTGAAGGTCACGGTCTTCGTGCCGAGCCTCGTCCAGCGGCCGTAAAGGTCGGTGTTTGCGGTCAGAACCTCGCCGCCCTCTTCGAATTTCTGCGTGCAGGCGGAATCTTTGTACCAGCCGTCGAACTCGAAGCCGTCCGCCGTCGGCGCAGTCGCCTTATAGCGACAGTTTCCGTCTCCGTCAAGCGAAAGGCTCAGCGGGGACGGCGCCGCGATCTTCTCGCCGTCCCCGTCCACCGGGATGACCGAGCCGGCCCAGTGAAACGAGACCTGAATCTCGGGCAGCCAGCGGCCGTACAGCTTGAGGTCGCTGCCGAACGCCGGGAACACGGTCCCGGTGTATTTGACGTAGGTCTTTCCGCCGTATTCCCACGTTGGCTTATCCTTGTCGATCGTCTCGTCCCACAGGCGGTACCAGCCGTCGAATTTCAGGTTCAGGTCCTTCCCGGCCACTGCGTTCTGCGTCGGCGCGGCAGGCTTGTGCGTCGTTCCGCGCGCGGCGTGCTCGTGTTTGGGCGGAGCAACAAGGTCCGGCCGCCAGCGCCCGATCCAGTCATAGTCGATGCAGACCGGGTCGGTGATGGTGATGACGACCTTCTCGCCGTAATTCGCGCCCCTGATCTCGCCTGCCTGCGCCTGCGGCGGAATCGGCAGAATGTTCAGAGAGGTCTGGATGGCGTTGCCGCGGCCGATGTCCGCAAGGTTCTGTTCGGTATGGCGGGAGGGCGTCGACTCGAACAGCGGCGTTCCGCTGCTGTCATAGCCGGTGAAGCGGTAATAATCCACCGACGCGACCTCGCGGATGCTGCCGGCGGACAGGATATGGTGGCCGTCCTTCAGCTGGCTCCAGCTGTATCCACCCGCGCCCTCGGTGAAGTGGTCCACATCAATGCTCAGCTCCTCGGCTGCGCCCTCGCCGACATTGGCGTCGATTTTGGTCATCAGCTCGTTGAGCGCCTCGTCGATGTCGTGCACCTGACTGAGTCCCTTGAAATAGTCCACGCCGCTTGTAGACGAATTGCCGCAGATGGACGCCATGGTGCGGTTGAAGAAGTCCCGCTGCTTGTCGGGGTCGTTCAGAGACTCACTGTTTCCCAGGTTCAGCTTGTTGAAATCGCCCAGACCGAAAATGGTCGCGCCATAGGTTTCCTTGAGCGTGTTCGCCGCCTCGATTGCCGCGTTCGGGCGCAGCTGCTGATAAGTGCCACTGTTCTGGTAGGGGAGCGAGCTGGCGGCGATGCAGACGATCAGATTTCGATCCTCACCGTCTACCTTGTGCTGCTCCTTGGCGATCTCGGCAAGCTGCTCCGTGATGGTCAGACCGGCGTCCATGCGCGCCGCACCGGCGTACCACGGCACCATTTCACCGGCGTCGATGACCTGCTTGGCGTTGTCGACCGACAGGAATACATCGTCATAGACATCTGTACCATCTGGATCTGGCAGATAGCCCGACGGCAGCTGCGGCAGGGACGTGTCATCTTGAAAGTCGCATTCCGTCCAGCCGCTCTGCGAATGAAAGCCGCCGTCTTTGGTATAATAGCCGGTGTTCAGGCTCTCATTACTGCTCGGCAGCGTGCCGGGGTAGAGCGCGGCATCATAGCCGTCGCTGCGGCCGGGGTTGTTGATGCGGCCGTAGCCCGCGATCGCAATGCGGTGCTTGCCGCCGGTGGTCGGCTGCGGCATCCCGTCCAGCAGGCGTTCTATGGCGCTCAGGATTTCCGCGCGCTCGTCACCGGAATTGGCCGAGCCGTTCTGCGTATTCATGAATTTTGACTGCTCGATCAGAAAAATGATGTCGCAGGGCTTGACCGTCCGGGTCTTGTTGGCCGGATCGGTCATGTAAGCCTCGATCTGCGCGGTGATCTGTCCGGTCTCCGCGCCGCTCCCGTCCCGGTTGTGCTGCACGGTGGCCGTGACGGTCGCCGCCGCGTTTTCTGCGTTCCCTGCCGCCTGCGCCGGTGCCGGAAGCAGGGCGAAGATCATGCAGAATGCCAGAAAACAGGATAAAATACGTCTTTTCATATCCATATCATTCCTTTCTCAGCATGAAATATACTGTGTATTTCCCAATTATAGCACCGGAGCGGAGCGTATTCAGGGAATAAACTGGAAGGAAACGATGCAGAAAAGCCGCAGAAAGTGTATTTTTCTGCACGGCGGCTCTCCCGCATCCGTTTTCCCTGTTCCGCGCGCGGCGCACAAACTAACAAGTTGTTAATGGTTATTTTTCAGGTTCCGCTGTATCCTACAGGTACGGTGGAACCTTTTTATCTGCATTCTGAGAAAGGAGGGGAGGGCAGATGGAGCGGAAATATATCGAGGCCGTCCGTCCGCTCGGCGGTCATGTGCTTCAGGTCGATTTCGTCTCCGGGAGCAGGCTCCTGCTGGACATGGAGCCGTATCTGGACAAGTTCCGATTCCGGTCTCTTGCAGACCCGCAGATCTGGAACAGTGCGGTGACGAACGGCATTTTTGTCCGCTTCTGCGACGTGGAGCTGAGCCACGACGAGCTTCTGTCCATGGCGGAGCAGGAACACCACAGAAAAGGAGGAAAACAGTATGAATAAAAAGCGAACGATACGGCGGCGGGGACTGAGCGCAGGACTGTCTGTGCTGCTGTGCCTGAGCATGCTGCCGATGGGAGCGCTGGCGGAGGAGCCGGACGGCAGTGAAGATGCGGCCCGGAACACTATCGTTGAGAAAGCTGATACTGAGAATATCGAAAACACGACTGACAATAACGCTGTCATCGAGGATGTCATCGTTGAAGACACAGTTGTTGAGAGCGATGCTGTGGAGAGCAGCGATGATGCGGATGTTAACGCTCTGGATAGTGATGCGGATGCTGTTGACGTTCAGGCTGCTGTCGCAGAACACGCTCATCCGATTTGCGGCAGCGGGGACGCCTGCACAGACCCGAATCATGCCAGCCACGAGATTATTACGGACTGGAAGCCGATCGGCAGTGAGAGTGAACTGCGGGCAGCACAAGCGAACGGACACTACTATTTAACGGCTAATATCATTTTTAACAGGTATTGGAGGTGCAGTAACAGTATCGTACTGTGTCTGAACGGTCATAGCATCACTTTCCAGAAGGCGTCCACTGCGTCGGACGATGGTATTTCAATCGGCAGCAATACAAATTTCACGATTTGTGATTGCTCGGAGAATCAGACAGGTACAATTACTGGTTCGACGCAAAACGGTGTGAAAGTAAGCGGTGGAAATTCGATTTTTAATATGTACGGCGGCAAAATCACCGGAAACCGCAACGATGCTGGCAAAGAAGATGCTTATGGCGGCGGCGTACGAGTAACCTATGGCAGTACCTTTAACATGTATGGCGGTGAGATTTCCGGCAATCAGAGTATTTCAAGTTGGTATTCCTATGGCGGCGGTGTCTGCGTTGAAGATAAAGGTTCTATCTTCAATATGTACGGCGGAAAAATCACCGGAAACACAGCCAAGAATGGCAGCGATGTTGCTTTGTATAGGTATGGCCGTATGTGCCTTTCCGGTGCACCGATCCTTGGCGATATCTACTTGGTTCACTTAGATATCGACGGTATTGATGTAGGAGAAGGCGGCTTAGCTGAAAATACGACCTATCAGATCAACTTTGCTGGAATGGAATCCCCCGATACGGTTTTCCACTGCATCGGTACGATGAGCAAGGAGAATGCCGGTCATTTCCCGCCACCCAGCGGAGCAAAATACGACCATGGAAACCCCTGGAGCGCGTGGTATAACGGAGAACATCTCTTTTTCGTGCGTGAAAGCGCCAAACACCAGGGCGGCATTCATCCGATATGCGGAGACGGTGCAGCCTGCACGGCTCCGGATCATGCAGAAAATCACGAAAACATAGCCTGGACACCGGTCGAGTATATCCATACAGAGACTCACGGAGACGAAGAATGGATAGAGCCGGGAAACTATTACCTGACCAAAGATACGATCCTTGCCAATAGTGCCTATTCAAGAAAGATCGTCGTCACCGGAGACGTGAAGATCTGCCTGAACGGTCATACGCTGAAATACAGGCCTCGGACGACCGATACAGCAGGTCTTTACCGTATTTATCTGAGAGACGACGCCAGCTTCTCTATCTGCGACTGCTCGAAGGGACAAAACGGCAAGATCGTTCAGATTTCGGATGACGGGAAATCGTATTCGGCACTGTTCCAATGCCTGCGGAACAGCACGCTCAATCTCTTTGGCGGCGAGATCAGCGGCGGCGGCAGCAGCAAGGTACCGGATAACACTGCCTATCCGGGCGCAGTAAAGCTGTATGGCGGTACATTTAATATGTACGGTGGTAAGATTACGAACTGTACGGCAAATGCACAGTCGGTTATTGATGTAGACAGCGCCAGCGCCAGCGGACTTTATAAGGGGCAGCCTAATGTTCCGGGTGTATTTAATATGTACGGCGGTGAAATCAGCGGCAACAAAATGACGCCGTATAAAGGTCAGCACAATACCGCCGCGATTGATGCAACCTACAATAATGTTAATATCTATGGGGGAAAAATCTGTAATAACACCGCTGTCGGGAATGACAATGTGGCGCATGGTATAGATGTGATTTGGAGCAATCTTACCATCGGTGGCGGCGAAATTACTGGCAACAGCGGCTATGGCGTATGGATGACGAATAAAACACCGGCAACTGCTTTGTCCGGCGGCAAGATAACCGGCAATACAAAGGGAAACTTCTGTTTTGCATTCCAGCGGACGAGCGGTTATGTTTCCTCTACTGCTGTTCTGGATGAAAATATGGCACCCGACACTAACATCGGCATTACCATATCTCCTTTGGAGACCGACAAAGCATCGTATACCCTGTCTGAAGCCTGCGATACGGATAACAGCCGCTTTTTCTACTCGGATATGGCTGGTTATGCCGTAGTCTATGATGAGAAAAGCAAAACCCTGCAGCTGCAGAAGGGCACGGCGCTCACCGGAACGCTCGAGATCAACGGAGCTGCGAAGTTTGGACAGGAACTAACGGTTATGCTGAGCGGTACAAACAACTCCGGCACACTGACCTATAAGTGGTATCGCAGCGGTGAAAATGCGCCGATTGCAACCGATACTGACAAGTACACGCTGACGGCGGTTGATATCGGCAAGACCATCACCGTGATTGTGAAAAGCAGTGCGGAACTCGGTTCGGTGACTGCTGTTACCACGGTGGTTGAAAAAGCAGATGGTCCTGCGGCTCCGGCTGCATTTACCCTCGGTTTTACGCTCAATGAGGACGAAAAGACCTTCACAGCGACCATTCCGGAGGTGGAAAATGCGGAGTACAGCTTCGACGGGAAACAGTATTCCGCAGTCAACACCAAGACGGACTGTGCGCCGAACACGGAATATACCGGCTATGTGCGAATCCCGGGAACCGATACGCAGAAGGCAAGTGCGGTGACCAGCAGCACGCAGACCGCTCCCAAGCTGACCGTTGCAGCGCCGGTATTCAAGCCGGACGGCGCGACCAGCTTCCGTGGTACGCAGATGGTGGAGATTTACTGCGCAACACCCGGTGCGTCCATTTATTACACAACGGATGGCACAACGCCGACCAGCACCGGCACGATTTACAGCGGTGCGATCAGCCTGACCTCTACCACCACGATCAAGGCGATTGCGGTCAAGGCAGACATGAATGACAGTGCCGTTGCCGAAGCAACCTTTACCAGACGTTCGTCCTCCGGCGGCGGCGGTGGTGGAGGAGGCGGCGGAAGCGTCTCCATTCCCGACACCAAGATCCCGACCGGCATCTATGAGCACGGCACTGTCACCGTATCTCCCAAATCCGCCTCCAAGGGCGACACTGTGACCATCACGGCAACCCCCGACAAGGGCTACACCCTCGAGAGCCTGACCGTGCTGGACAAGGACGGCAAGGCGCTCGCGCTGACCGACAAGGGCGGCGGCAGGTACACCTTCGTCATGCCGGCGGGCAAGATCACGGTGAAGGCGGTCTTTATGGACGACAACACCATGCTCAACTTCTTCACCGATGTGCACGCGGAGGATTACTACTATGACGCAGTGCTGTGGGCGGCGCAGGAGGGCGTGACCGGCGGCACGAGCGATACGCTGTTTGCCCCGAACGCCGGCTGCACCCGCGCGCAGGCCGTCACCTTCCTGTGGCGTGCGGCAGGCTCGCCCGAGCCGAAATCCGCTGACCTGCCGTTCACCGATGTCCCGGCGGACGCTTATTACGCGAAAGCAGTCGCGTGGGCGGTCGAAAACGATGTTGCGAAAGGCGTGAGCGAGACCGCATTCGCTCCAGACACCAGCTGCACCCGTGCGCAGATCGTCACCTTCCTGTGGCGCGCGCAGCAGTCCCCGGCATCCGGCGGCGAAAACCCGTTCGCTGACGTTCCCGCGGCTGCGTACTACTATAATGCAGTGCTCTGGGCGGTCGAAAACGATGTTGCGAAAGGCGTGAGCGAGACCGCGTTCGCCCCGAACGATAACTGCACAAGAGCGCAGATCGTGACCCTGATTTACAGATGTAAGAAGTAAACTAAGCAGAAAACAACCAGAAATGCGCAGAAAATGCAAAGGAGCGGCGAAAGCCGCTCCTTTTTCCGACAGACGAAAACGAGACCGCTTAAAAGCGGTCTCGTCTTTTATTCCTGTGAAGTTTCGCGACAGTCTTTTATCCCAGTACGCGGAATACGCCGAACACGAGGGTGCTGACGGCCAGCATGGCGAAGCCGTTGATGGCCTCGTAGCCGAGCAGCTTGAGTCGCTCGCTGATGCCCATGTTGACGCCGCCTGCGCTGACGTGGAAGAACGAGCCGTGCGGCAGACCGTCAAAGACGAATACGCTCGCGTTGGTCATGGCTGCGGCAGCCAGCGGCGCGATGCCGCTCGCGACGACGGTCGGCCCGAAGATCTGGCTTGCGAGGGTCGTGCCTGCGGTAGCGGACGCGGTCGCCGCGCCCATCATCATGCCGGCGATCGGCGCGAGCATGAAGGCGGGCAGGCCGAGCGTTTCAATGCCGGAGATGATAACGTCCTTGAGCGAGGAGTTGGAGATGATGCCCGCGAGCGCGCCCGTGCCGATCAGCAGCATGGCCACGCCGCTCATCTTCGCGAGACCGGCGGTGAAATAGTGACCCATTTCCCTGGTCTTGCCCATCGCGATGGTGCCGACGATACCGCCGACCGGGAGCGCGATCAGGGGATCGATGGTGATGCCGGCGATCGGGCGCAGGACCAGGATAGCGATGGTGACGAACGGACCGGCGAGCGCCGCCCACAGGGGAGGCAGATCCTTGCTGTCGATCGTGTTGACGTCGCTGTCCGCGATCTCGGTGCCGCGCATGCGCAGATGGTAGGCGAGGAGCGAGGTGACGATCAGAGCCACGACGGCCGGGATGATGCCGACCGCGATGATCGAGGTCAGCGGCACGCCGAAGCCCTCAGCCGCCGCGATGTCGTTCGGGTTCGGGCTCATGACGTTGCCCGCGCGGACCGCGCCGAGCTGTGCCATCAGAACGCCCATCTTGTGATAGCCTGCACGCTTCGCCATCTGAAGGGCGATCGGTGCGACCGTGATGCACGCGACGTCACCGAACACGCCGACGGCGGTCAGGACCCACGTCGCGAGCGTGATCGCGATCAGGCAGCGCTTCGCGCCCAGCTTGTTCATGATCGCCTCCGCGATGCGCTCGGCCGCGCCGCTCTCGATCAGCGCACCGGCGAGGATGCCGGCGGTCACGATGCGGATGATGGCGGAGACGATGCCCTGCGTGCCCGAGATGATATAGTTTACGGTTCCGGTCAGACCGGCGCCGCCGATGAGGCCGCCGGCGACCGCGCCGATCAGCATGGCGTAGGTCGGCTGGACCTTTTTCAGAATGAGTACGATGGCCACGACGAGAGCGGCCAGAGCGCCCAGAACGGATACGGTTACTCCATCCATAGTGAAATTCCCCTTTCCGTCGGCTTACAGGTGGTCGAACTTCATGACGCCGCCCTCAGAGCCGGAGGCCGCGAGCTTGCAGTACAGGCCGAGCCAGCCCTTCTTGAACTTGGGCTCGGGGCGCTTCCACTGCTTGAGACGCGCCTCGATCTCCTCGTCGGGCACGAGCAGGTTGAGCTGCTTGTTATCGACGTCGATCTCGATGGTGTCGCCGTCATGGACGATGGCGATCGGGCCGCCCTCTGCCGCCTCGGGGGAGATATGGCCGACGAAGCAGCCGTTGTTCGTGCCGGAGAAGCGGCCGTCGGTGATGAGCGCGGTGGTCTTGGCGAGGCCGCGGCCGTACAGGTACTTCATGGCCTTGAACATCTCGCGCATGCCGGGGCCGCCCTTCGGGCCTTCGTAGCGGATAACGACGACGTGGCCGTCATGGATCTTGCCGGCGAGGATAGCCTCCTCTGCGGCCTCCTCGGAGTCGAAGCAGATGGCCTCGCCCTTGAAGTGATGCAGGCTCTTGTCGAATGCGCCGGGCTTGGTGATGCCGGTGTCGGGCGCGAGGTTGCCGCGCAGGACAGCGACGCCGCCGGTGTAGCCGAACGGGTCATCGAGCGTGTGGTTGACCAGACCGGTCGCCGGGTACAGGTACTTGTGGCTGTCGATATTCTCCGCGAGGGTGTGCGCGGTGACGGTCATGACGTCGGTCTCGAGCATGGAGCGCAGGTTCTCCATCAGACGCGGCACGCCGCCGTCCTTGTAGAAGTCCACGATGCTGTACTTGCAGGACGGGTTCATGCGCGCCAGCTGCGGCGTTGTGTCGGACAGGCTGTCGAACTCGTCGAGCACCTTGATGCCGAGCCCAGCCTCGTAGGCGATGGCGGTCAGGTGCATGACGGCGTTGGTCGAGCCGCTCATGGCCAGACATGCCTTGATGGCGTTGCGGATGGAGCTGTCGGTGATGATCTGGCGGGCGGTGATGTTCTTCTCGACCAGCTCCATGATCTTGACGCCGGTCTCCTCGGCCTTCATCATGCGAACCGCGGAGGTCGCCGGGGCGGTGCCGCCGTCCGGCAGGGTCATGCCGAGCGCCTCCGCGAGGGCGCACATGGTGTTCGCGGTGCCGAGGTAGGAGCACGAGCCGCAGCCTGGGCAGGCGGTATCCTCCAGAGCCACATACTCCGCCTCCGTGATCTTTCCGGCGGAAAGCATACCATAAGCCTCGGTGGCAGAGGTCTGGTCGGCCTGACGGCCGTCGAACTCAACGCCGCCCTCCATCGGGCCGCCCGGCAGGAAGATGCACGGGATGTCCAGACGGGCCGCCGCCATCAGCATGCCCGGAACGATCTTGTCGCACGAGCCGAGCAGGACGAGGCCGTCGAACAGGTTGATCTGCGCCATGGACTCGATGGAATTGGCGATCAGCTCGCGCGAGGGCATGATGAAGTGCATGCCGTCGTGGCCCTGACCCATGCCGTCGCAGCCGCCGATGACGCCGAACTCGATGGGCGTGCCGCCTGCGCGGTAGATGCCGTCCTTGACGCGCTGCGCGACCTGACGCAGGTTGTAGTGGCCGGGCACGCACTCGCTCCAGGCGTTCGCGATGCCGATGAGCGGACGCTTGAGATCCTCGGTGGTAAAGCCCATGGATTTGTAGGTTGCACGGTAATACTGGTTGCCCAGGCCCTTCAGAATATGTTCGCTGCGTAACATAACGCATTCCTCCTGTAATATCTTTTCACCCGAAAATTTTCTATGCTGACCCCCGGAAACGCCGGCTGTTCCGGTGCAGGTCTCTATACTCAGCATTATAATTTTTGAAAAGATGTGTTTCAAGTTGTCCAAAATGCTTTCTACTTTTGCAATAAAATTTTTTTATAAAATCGTGCAAAACCATCAAATCGCGTAAACTGTTTGCGCATTTTTGCGGGAAATGCGCGGGAAATAAGAAAAAGCGAGAAAAAAACATCGGACAACTTTAGACTGTCGAAAAAAAGCGCCTGCATTGCAGGCGCTTGAGAGACTGTCGAAAAAGTCCGTATTCGCGATGCTGACGCTGCCGCGCGGCAGCGCGCATTGAAAGGCGTTTGCCGTGCAAACGCATAAGCCCGTAGGCCTCTATCCTCAAAAACATTTCATGAGAGCAACCGGGGGCGTGTACCTCGGTCTTTATACTTTGAGAGGGAGAAAGTTTCCGCATGGGAACTTTCGGACGTCCGTGTTTTGCGAAGTCAAAACACAGATTGTCGGCGAAACGATAGTTTCGCGACAGTCTCACCGCGCCGTTTTCGTCTGGCGAATGAAGATGCGATTCGTGTCGAGATGCACGGACATGGCGCTGCGGGCGGCCTGCGGGTCGCGGTCACGCACGGCGTCCAGTATCTCCTTGTGCGTGTCGATGGTCATGGTGAGCAGCTCCTTGCGCGTGATGTTGGCGATCGAGATCACGGCCGCGTCGATGATCGGCATCAGCGGCTCGACGACCATGTTGTGCGAGCATTTCGCGAGGAACCAGTGAAAGCGCATATCCTCGATGAGGTAGTCCTCTCCGGCCTCGATCTTTTCGCGCACCGCGTCGCAGTATTCGGCCAGCTGCTCGACCTCCTCGTCCGTGCGGTTCTGCGCTGCGAGCGCCGCGATCGTCGGCTCGAGCATGAGCCGCACGTCGGTCAGATCGAGCGCGAGCTGCAGCTTGTCCTCCACCGCGTCCAGACCCAGCGGATTGGCGTGGAGCGGGAACAGGGACGCGACGTAGGTGCCCGAGCCGTGCTTGACGCGCAGAACGCCGCGCGAGACGAGCAGCTTGACCGCCTCGCGGACGGTGCCGCGGCTGACCTCGAAATGCGCCGCCAGCTCATGCTCGTTCGGCAGCTTCGCCCCGACCTTCAGATGGTTGTCCAGAATGTACGCAAACAAACGCTCCTCAATCCGTTCGGTCAGCGCCTGACTTTTGATGCTCGACAGCTCCGACATACCGAAATCTCCCTTTCCTTTTTCTGTCTATGCGGTATTTTTCTGAGATAAGAATATACTGCATTTTCTCCGGCTGTCAATCTTTTTTTCGCCGGGCGACGCAAAGCTGTAACGTTATAACGTTAAAACGTTGCAACTTTACTTCGCATATCGGTTCGAAGAACGCGAAAATCCCGGCGGAAAACGTCCTGTTCCGCCGGGATAGATCGCATGAAACGTTATAACTTTGAAACGCTGTGACTTTATAACTTTACCGCTTTTCCGGTGCGCCGGGGTTTTCTTGTCGGTATCTTGACGCCTGCGCCTGCGCTCACGGCCGCAGACGAGAAAAGCGCACCTTCGGGAGCAGCGCTTCGACGGCCTCGCGTTCGGCGGCCTGCGTGCCGCTGCACATGACGTTCGCCGCGCCGGCGGCGGTCGAGAGGCGGACGGCCTCCTCCTCGCTCAGTCCCTGCGCCTCGGCATACGCGAGCGCCGCGACCACGCTGTCGCCTGCGCCGACCGTACTGCCGACCGGAACCTTGAGGCCCTCGGCGTAAATCGTGCTGCCCTTTCGCAGATAGAGCGCGCCGCGGCCGCCGAGCGAGATCACGACCCGTTCAATGCCGCGCTCGAGCAGCCTTCTGCCCTCGGCGGTCAGTTCCTCGAGGGTCTCGAGCTTTTTCCCGGCCAGACGCGACAGCTCGCCGTCGTTCGGCTTGATGAGGTAGGGCGCGGCCTTTAATCCTTCCGCCAGTAAAGCGCCGTCCGCGTCGAGAAAGACCCGTGCGCCCGCCTTTTTGCACGCGCTCGTCCACACGCGGTAGGTGTCCTGCGGCGCGCCCTTCGGCAGGCTCCCGGCGAGGACGACGATGTCGCCCGGCCGGAGCTCCGCCGACAGCTCGTGCAGCAGCGCATCTAAATCTGCGTCCGTGACGGTCAGGCCCGGCTCGTTGATGTCGGTGTTCGTGTGCCCCTCGCGGTCGATGATCTTGAGGTTGGTGCGGGTCTGCCCCTCGACGAAGCGGAACCGCGTCGCGAATGGCTCGCCCTCGAGCAGCTTTTCGAGCATTTTTCCGCTCCCGCCGCCGAGGATGCCGGCCGCACAGCTCTCTCCGCCGAGCTTCGCGATCACCTTGCTCACGTTGATGCCCTTGCCGCCGGGATCGGTGCGCATTTCCGTGATGCGGTTGACGGTGTCGAGCGCCATGCCGGGGATCTCCACCGTTTTATCCAGTGCGGGATTGAGTGTTACCGTGTAGATCATGAAATGACCCCTTTCAGACGTTTGCAGCCAAGGCTGCGATCCGGACAGCCGCCGCGGCTTCCGCAGGTCATGCTCCGCTCGCCTGCTCGAGCCGCAGCAGCGCTTTTTTCATCTCCGCGCCGCCGGCGTAGCCGCCCGGCGAGCCGTCCGCGCAGATGACGCGGTGGCAGGGGATGACGATGAGGATGGGGTTCGCGTGATTTGCCATGCCCACCGCGCGGCAGGCGTTCGGCCGGCCGATGGCCTCGGCGAGCTGTTTGTAGCTGCGCGTTTCGCCATAGGGAATTTCACGCAGCGCCGCCCAGACCCTTTGCTGAAAGGGCGTGCCGTGCGGGCGGCAGGGGAAGTCGAACGTCCGGCGCGTCCCGGCAAAATACTCGTCCAGCTGACGGAATACGAGTGCGGTCAGCTCGTTCGGCGTTCCCGCGCAGATGCCGAACGGAGCGAGCTGCAAGGCCGTGACCGCGCCGTCCTCCCAGTCCAGCTGCATTTTCCCAAACGGCGAATGATAAACCGCGGTTCCCTTCATGTGCGTTTTTCCTCCTGTAAGACAGGTTTTTTAGTGAAATCGGAGCGTTTTTGCAATGAATGCGAGAGTAAACGTTATAACGTTTCGAAGTTATGAAGTTTTAACGTTATGCAGTTTTGACGTTATAACGTTTTCGGGAAGGCTCCCTCACGGCAGTACGTTCTCAATCATCGCGAGCAGCTGCTGCATATCGAACGGCTTGGAGAGGTGGCCGTTCATGCCGGCCTTTGCGGCGTTCTGGCGGTCCTCGTCAAAGGCGTTCGCCGTCATGGCGACGATGGGCAGGGCCGCCTTTTCGGCGTCCGGCAGGGCGCGGATGGCGCGCGTGGCCTCGTAGCCGTTCATGACCGGCATCTGAATATCCATCAGCACCAGATCATAGTACCCGGGCGCGTTTTCGCGCACCTTGTCCACCGCGAGCTTGCCGTTTTCCGCCGTGTCGACCGTGAACCCGGCTTCCTCGAGCATGGTCACCGCGATCTCGCAGTTGAGGGCGTTATCCTCGACGACCAGCAGCCGCTTTCCGGCGAACTCCGCCGGCTTTTCCGCCTGCTCCGCCTGTTCCTCCCTGCGGAACGGCTCGGCCAGCACGCGGCGCAGCTCGGACAGGAACAGCGGCTTTGCGCAGAAGGCGGTCACGCCCGCGGCCCGCGCCTCGACCTCGATATCCGTCCAGTCGTAGGCGGTCAGGATGATGATCGGCGTGGCCTCGCCGATCAGCTTGCGCACGCGGCGCACGACCTCGAGGCCGTTCAGATCGGGTATCATCCAGTCGATGATGAACACGCGGAAGTCGTCGCCCTGATCGAGCGCGTCCTGCACGCGGACGACCGCCTCGCGGCCCGAGGTCGTCCAGTCCGCCCGCATCCCGATCGAGCGCAGCATCTTGCTGACGTTCAGGCAGGTGTCGGTGTCGTCGTCCGCGACGAGCGCGCGCAGGCCCTCGAGCTGGGGGATGCGCGCGGGCGCGGCGGCCCGCTCTCCGCTGACCGGAAGGCGCAGGGAGACCGTGAATTCGGAGCCTTTTCCCGGCTCGCTCTCGACCGAGATGCCGCCGCCCATCATGTCGACCAGGTTTTTCGTGATCGCCATGCCGAGGCCGGTGCCCTGAATGCCGCTCACGGTCGAGGTCTCCTCGCGCGAGAACTGCTCGAAGATGTGCTCCTGAAACGCCCGGCTCATGCCGATGCCGTTGTCGCGGATATGGAACTCATAGTCCGCGCTGCCCTTCGGTGCGGTCTGCTTCTGGACGATGCGCAGGGTGATCGTGCCGCCCGCCGGGGTGAACTTGATGGCGTTGGACAGGATGTTGAGCATGATCTGGTTGAGGCGCATGGGGTCGGCGATGACGTCCTCGTCCTCCACGTCGACCATGTCGATGAAGAGCGAGATGCGCTTGGCGGAGATGCCCGACTGGATGATGTCGCGCAGGTCGTGCACAAGCTCGGGCAGGTGCACCGGGCGCGGCTCGAGCGAGACCTTGCCGCTCTCGATGCGGCTCATGTCGAGCACGTCGTTGATGAGCGAGAGCAGGTGCTGGCTCGCCGTCGCGGTCTTTTTCAGGTAGTCGAGCACCTGTTCGCGGTTGTCGATATGGGTGGCCGCGAGCGAGGTGAAGCCGATGATCGCGTTCATCGGCGTGCGGATGTCGTGCGACATATTGAACAGGAATTCGCGCTTGGCGCGGTTGGCCGCCGTTTCCTGACGGACGGCGCGTTCGAGCTCGGCGTTTTTCTGCTCGAGTGAGGTCTGATATGCCTTTTCGAGCGTTTTCTGCTGCTGCAGGAAGCTCTTTTCCGTGCCTCGGCGCACGAACAGGAGCAGCGTCAGAACGACCACGCAGGCGAGGAACGCCGCGATCATGTTGACCGGCGTGTTCGTGTAGAGCAGTCTGCCCGGAACATACATGTAGTAGTAGAAGTCGCGCCCGTGGCTGTACATTCCGTAGTACCGGGTCAGACCCTTCCGCCCGGCATAGACCAGCGTTTCCGCCTGTCCGCTCGAACGGATGCGGCGGAGCAGCTCATTTTCCGTGGTGTTCGTGCCGATGAGGGACGGATCATCCGACGCGGTCACGCGGTTGCCGTCCGCGAGGAGCACGACTCCCGTGATCGCGGCGTCGTAGCCGTCGAGCAGATCCTGCACGGAGAGCACGGATTTCTGCGCGAACGCGGCTTTGGTGTGCCGCCAGGCGAGCACCGCGCCGCTGCCGTCCGTAAGGCTGTGCACGGCGGTGTCAGCGAACGAGCCGTCGGTCAGCTGCACGCGGCGGACGTAGCTGCTCTGCGGATGGCCGACCACGGCGAGCACGCGCTCCGGCTCCAGATCGGTCTGAAGCCGGGCATAGCCGATGCCGTCCGTGCTGTATTCGCAGACCAGCCTGCCCTTCGCATCCACGACCGAAACGCCGGTCAGCCACAGCCGATCGGTGTACTGCCGCAGCGCGTCCTCGCCGCAGTCGAGCGTCAGGCTGTCCAGCTCCTGCACCTCGGTCGTGCCGCGCACGAGCGCCTTGGCCACGGCGGTCTCGTTGTACTGCACGTAGGCGGAGGACTGCTCCTTGACGAAGCTGATCAGCTCGTTCATGCGGTCCTCGCAGCTCTGCATATCTGAATAACGGGACAGCCCGAATACCATCCCGAGGAACATCAGTCCGCCCGCAAGGCACAGGCAGGCGAAGGCTTTCCGCGAGCGCGGCTGCCGGTTTTTACTGTTCAAGCGCATCCACCTCCAGACTGTGCGCGGGGTCGTCGAGATACTTTCCGACGAGCTTTTCCATGCTGCCGTCCTCGCGCATCTGCTCAAAGACCTCGTCCAGCTGCGCCGCAAGGCCGCGCGTGTCATGTCGGGAAAAGGCGACGCCGATGCCGGTCACGAGCAACGGCTCGTCCAGGATGCGGAAATTCGCGCCGTAGTCCTTCATGTACTGCCGGATGGCCTCCTCGTGCGCCGCGACCGCGTCCACATAGCCGCAGTCGAGCATGGCATACTGCACGCCGCGGTCCGCGAGACTGATGATGTCCCGGAAGGCCGGGACGTTATCGCCGCCGCGCAGGAAGATCGCCTCCGGCTTGCCGGTCGCCTGCACCGCGATGGTCTTTCCCTCAAGCTCGCTTATCGTCTCGATGCCGCTCTGCGCGTCGACCGCCACGACCTGACGGCTCGCCAGATACGGCCCCGCCCACTGATAGTTGTTCTCTCGTCCCGCCATGGAAAAGCAGCCCCAGATGCAGTCGATCTCTCCGCTGTCGACCAGCTCGGTCTTTTTCTCCCAGTCGATCGTGGTGAATTCCGCGCGGTAGCCCATGCGGCGGAACGCCTCCTCCGCGATCTCGACGTCCAGACCGGTGATGTCGCCGTTGTTATCCATGTAAACATAGGGCGGATAGGTGTCGCTGCCGACGGTGAGCGTCGGGAGCGTGCTGTCGGACGCCGCGGACGGGGCGCAGCCGGTCAGCAGGAGCGCCGAGAGCGCCGCAAAAAGCGCCGAAACGCGCCTCAGCCGTTTGTATTTTATCATAGATCGCCGTGTCTCCTTTTGTCTCTCTTTCCCTGCGGCCGAAAATACCGCATATTATCATTTAGTATAACACGATTCCGCCCGGCTGTACAATAATATTGGTCGCTGATGCCGGAAGTTCTCCTTTATTCTGCATTGTTTTGGTAGTATAATAAAATAGTGAATATGTGACAAAATCCGACAGGGGAGGGACCGCGACCCGGCTGCGGTCGAACGACTATGAACCGACAGAAAATCCTGATCGTTGACGACTCGGAGATGAACCGAGAAATACTCAAGGCCATTCTGGGCGAGGGATACAAATATACAGAAGCAGAGGACGGCGCGCAGGCGCTGCGCATGCTCCGGCAGGATATGAACATCGACCTGATGCTGCTCGACATCAATATGCCGAAGGTGGACGGCTTCACCGTGCTCGAGTACATGAACCAGTTCCGCTGGATCGACGAGATCCCGGTCGTCATGATCTCCGCCGCCGACGACCACGAGTCCATCGAGCGCTGCTACGGTCTCGGCGTTTCCGACTACATCCGCCGTCCCTTCGACGCGTTCATCGTCCAGCGCCGCGTCAAGAACACGCTCACGCTCTACGCCAACCAGAAGCGGCTGATGGGCATGGTCTCCGACCAGATCTACCGCAACCAGCGGGACAACAATGTCATGATCGGCATCCTCAGCCACATCGTCGAGTTCCGCAACAGCGAGAGCGCCCAGCACGTGCTCCAGGTGCAGACCGTGACCGGGATGCTGCTGCGCAGGCTGAGCGAAAAGACCGACGTATATCATCTGACCGAGGAAAAGATCCGCCTCATCGTCACCGCCTCCGCCCTGCACGACATCGGCAAGATCAGCATCCCCGAGAGCATCCTCAACAAGCCGGGCCGCCTGACGCCCGAGGAGTTCGACGTCATCCGCACCCATCCCGCCATCGGCGCGTCCATGCTCGAGGGGCTGACGCCGTACCGCAAGGAGCCGCTGCTCAAGGCCGCCATCGAGATCTGCCGCTGGCATCACGAGCGCTGGGACGGCGGCGGCTACCCGGACGGCCTGCTCGGCGAACAGATCCCGATCTCGGCGCAGGTGGTCGCGCTGGCGGACGTATATGACGCGCTGACGAGCGACCGCTGCTACAAAAAGGCGTACAGCCACGAAACCGCCATCACCATGATCCTCAACGGGGAGTGCGGCGCGTTCAATCCGATGCTGCTCGACTGCCTTCAGGAGATCAGCGCGCGCCTCAAGAGCTCGCTGCCGCGGCTCGCGGCCGAGCGGAGCATGAAGAAGAATGCGCAGCGCCTTTCCTCCGAGCTGCTGAAAAAGAACGAGCTGCCGCGCAGCGACCGCGCCCAGCGTGAGCTGAACCACGCCCGGGAAATGCTGACCTTTTTCGCGTCCTGCTGCGGCGGCGTGCAGTTCGAGTACGATACGCTCTCCCGGTCGATCACCGTGGTCGACTGGAGCCGCCCGTGGCGGAAGAGCCGGACGATCCTGGACGCGGACAACCCGGACAGTATGCGCCTGCTCCGGCCGGCCGACGTCGAGCGGATTCGGTGCGCCCTCAAGGCCACGACGCCCGAGAACAACGAGCTTTCCATCAGCCTGCTCCTGCCGGTCGAGGGCGAGCAGCACTGGCACAGCATCCGGATGCACACGCTCTGGTCGCCGCTCTCGCCCGGCAGCTATGTCGGCGTGATCGGCTGCATGACCGACATGCAGAAGGAGCAGGACAGCCGTGCGCCCCTCGGCTGCGCGGACAGGAGCACGGAGAACGGGCCGTCGCTCGCCGACGAGATCCGGCGCCTTGGCACCGTCTTTGACATCGTCCGTCTGGTCGACCCGTCGGCCAATGCCGTGCTCGAGATCGACGCGAACGGCTCGCTGCACCGCACGGGCGAGCGCTGCACCGCGTTCTGGGACAGCGACAGCGGCTGCGCCAACTGCATCTCCACCCGGGCGTTCGCCGAGCGCACCACGCTCAACAAGCTAGAATTTACCCGGAACGAGATGTATTTCGTCATCGCGAAGTATGTTTCGGTCAACGGCACGCCCTGCGTGCTCGAGATGATCTCGCGGCTCAACGAGGGCCGCTGGATCGACGCGAACGGCTCGCGCTTCCTGCTCGACCGCACGCGCGGCGAGGATATGCAGCTGTTCCTCGACCCGATGACGGGCATCTATTCGCGCCGCTATTTCGAGACCTACCGCACCCACCTCGAGGGCATGGAGGGCGTAGCGCTCATCGACGTGAACAGCTTCAAGCACATCAACGATACCTGCGGCCACGCCGCCGGAGACGCGGCGCTGCGCGACATCGCGGGCGCGATACGCTCCTGCATCCGCAAAACCGACATCCTCATCCGCTACGGCGGGGACGAGTTCCTGCTCCTGTTCCCGCGCATGACCGAGGAGATCTTCCTCGCGAAGAAAAAGCAGATCCAGCAGGCCGTGCGCAGCATCCGTATGTCCGAGTTCGCGGATATCCGGCTCTCGGTCAGCGTCGGCGGCGTCTGCGGCGTGCATCCGATCACCGAGGCCATCCGCAAGGCGGACTGCCTGATGTATCTGGACAAGGCGGAGCAGCAGCCCTGAAAATAAGCGAAAACCCCTGCCGGGGAGACAGAAAGCCTGTCCCGGCAGGGGTTTTTCTTTAGTTTTTCTCGACCGAAATGACCGTGCCGTCGAACGGGTCGGCCTCGGAGACCGTACCGGTGTAGGTGACAGTGACCGAATCGCCTTCTGCGGCGTCGTCCAGACCCTCCGGCTTTGCCGAGGCGTCGAAGGTGAATTCATAGGACGCGCCCTTTTCGTCGGTCACGACGAACATGAAGTCCTTCTTCTCGTCGAGCGTACCCGAGAGCTTGCTCTCAGCCGATGCGCTGTCCGAGGACGAGGAGCCGGTATCCGTATCCGTATTTTCAGCCGGCTTGCTGCCGCAGGCCGTGAGAGAGGCCGCCAAAAGCGCGGTGCACGCAAGCAGCAGGAATGTTTTTTTCATGATAAATGCCTTCTTTCCCGAAGAGACGCCGGTGTCTTTGTCTCTTCGTCAGACTTAGACGCAGCGCGTGCGAGAAAGTTCCGGGTCCGGAAAGATTTTTTCCGAAAAATTCACGCCTGATTTTCCGCCTGCATCTCCGCGCTCCCCGTGAGCAGCCGCAGCAGGTCGTCCGGCGGCAGCGGACGGGAGAAATAGTAGCCCTGTATCATGTCCACGTTCCAGCTGCGCAGCAGCTCCATCTCCTCCTGCGTCTCCACGCCCTCCGCGACGATGCTCTGGTAGAAGAGGGCGGCCTTTTTGTCCGTGCAGATATGGAACAGGAGCGAGCGGTCGAGCTTGATGACCGAGAAGGGCAGCTGCATGACCGTGTTGAGGTTGGCGTAGCCCGAGCCGAAATCGTCCAGACACAGGCCGATGCCGGCCGCCTGAAGGCTCTCCGCCACGCGGGTCAGGCTCGCGGAATACTCGGTCGCGACGGTCTCGGTGATCTCGAACTGGAAGCAGGAGCAGGGGAGACCGTACTCGCCGAGGATGCGGACGAGGTGGCTGCCGCTCTCGCTTTGGATGAGGTCGAGCGGCGAGAGATTGATCTTGACGTTGGCGATGCTCGCGCGGAGCGCCGGGTTTTCGCACAGAAAACGGCAGACGCGCCGCAGCTGGAGCTCGGTGATCTGGGTGACGAGGTGGTTCTTTTCCGCCAGACGGATGAAGATATCCGGGGAGATCCAGCCAAGCTCGGGATGCCGCAGGCGGCTGAGCGCCTCGAGGGTGACAAAGCGCTGCTGATGCAGCGAGTAGACCGGCTGATAGTAGACCTCGAACAGATCCTCCGCGATCGCGCGGTGCAGGAACTGCTCGACCTGCTTGTTGTAGTGGAAGCTGTCCATGGTCTTGCGGTCGTTCTGGATGACCTGGGTCTCGCCGCTCCGGGAGACGAGGGACTCGAGATATTCCGCGTAGTCGAGCACGAGACCGCTCGTGCCCAGCTTTTCCGCGTTCACCACGCCGCACAGGATGACCGGCGTGGGGGCGGCGTGCGCGTCGTCCGGCTGCGTATGGAACAGCTGCCGCAGGCGCGTCAGGCAGGTCTCGTACTCGCGCAGCGAGAACGTCATCAGCAGGAAGCGCTTGCCCGAGATGCGGAACACGTTCCGATCCGCGATCTCCTGCATCCGCTCCGCCGCGCGGCGCAGAAATTCGTCGCCGTTCTGCACGCCCGCGACCTTGTTCATGTGGTCGAGCTGGTAGGCGTAGACCGTGATGATGTGAAAGGCCTTGTGCGCGTCGGTCAGCTCGTCCATTCGGCGCAGCAGGTATTGCTTGTCGTTCAGGCCGGTCAGGCTGTCCATGCACGCGCAGGGGTTGTTGATGGTCAGATACATGGCGAGGATGCTGAGCGAGAGGCCGAAGCCGGTCGTCAGCACCGAAGGATTGACGGCCTGCGCGGCGATGCCGAGGGCGGCGAGCGCAAAGACCGCGAGCAGCTCCGTGAGCGTGCGGCGGCTGACAGACGCGCGGTGCACCGCGACAAAGACCGCCGCCCCCGCGATGTGCAGCAGGGCGCTGACGTACAGCAGCAGATACCACGGGCCGTGGCGGTAGCCGGTGCTGTCGAAATAGAACAGGATCTCGGTGAAGGGGTTGGTCAGAATGATAAAGACCAGAGCGATGGTCGGGATGCCCATGCGCAGCACGACCAAGGGCGCGATCACGCGACTTGTACACAGTGTACAGACGTAGTACAGCAGCAGGAGCGGCAGGAGCGCCTGAAACAGGTAGAACACCGTGTTCGAGAGCATGCGTCCGACGCCGAAGCTGTACGGGGCGTACAGGATGAAGGCCGTGCTGACCAGCTCCGCGGCAACGTCCAGACTGACGATGCTCAGCAGACGGCGGAACATCAGGCTGTTCCGGTCGTCCATCTGCCGCTGGCGGGAATACTGCCATATGACGACCAGCAGCACCGCCATTGCGGCAATCAGATAATGTATGTTGGTTGTCATTCGGCGTCTCCTCCCAGTCCGGCTTCGTTTCTCTTCAAATGTGCGTCGGCCTCGGCCTTCCATGCGCTGATGCTGCGCGACTTTCCGTCCTCGTCGCACAGGCGGCTGAAGCCGAAGGTCATGATAATGCGCGCGCGCGGCGCGCAGGTTCGGTTGTAGCGCGCGACGACCGCGCGGAACTGCCGGTGCAGCTGTCCGGAGTCGGTATGCGGCTCGGGGCGGATGAGGGCGAACTCGTTGCCGCCCGTGCGGAAGCACAAGACGCTCTCGCCCGCCTCCTCGCACGCGCGGCAGAAGTCGGCAACGCACTGCGCCGCCGCGATGACCGATTCATCTCCCGCCTGAAGGCCGAAGCGGTCGTTGCGCTCGTTCAGGCCCTCGAGCCGGATATAGGTCAGCACCGCATCGCGGCAGCCGGCCTTGCCGGTGCGGATGCGCTCCATGTATTCCTCGAACGCGCGGCGGTTCGGCAGGCCGGTCATGCGGTCCTCGCGCTGCATCTGATGGCTGATGCGGTGCTCCATGTGAAAGCGCATATCCCCGGCCGCTTGGCCGATCAGGCCGTACAGCAGCAGGATGATGAACAGCAGCACGCCGAACTGGAACACAGTGTCGTACCAGTAGATATGCAGCAGGCCGTACAGGACGAGCGCGGCCACGCCGAACGCGCCCAGTGCGGCGAACGCCGCAATACGCAGCCGGAGCTGCGGCTCGGGCTTGTCGCGGTACGAGCGGAGCAGCACGGTCAGCATCGCCGCGACGCCTGCCGTCAGCAGCAGGTGCGTCAGCGGCAGCATGGCGATGAACGGCACGCCGAGCAGCCGGTACGCCGCGCCCTGCGCGAGGGCGTTGGCGCAGAACAGCGCGATGCACACATCGGGAACGAGTCGCAGCCTGCCGCTGACCGTGTTGCGGACGAAATGCACCATCGGAACGGGCATGGTCATGAAGGCGTAGAAGGAAATGACGCTCCCGGCGGCGCCGTCCCGTCCGTAGATCTGATACAGCGCGGAATCGGTCAGGCACCACAGGCTGCACAGCAGCAGAAAGGCCGCCACATCGAGAAAGCGGAGCTCGCGGATGCCGAAAAAGCTCATGTAAAAGAAGATCAGCAGCGCGAGCACGGCGAGCACGAGCATGGCGAGCATCATGCCGATGGAGAACAGCGAGGACTGGATATGGTGGCCGGTGACGGCCGGCATCGAGCCGAGGACGGGCGCGTCGATACGGCACATCCGTCCGGGAAGCTCGGTAAAGGTCAGGCTGTCCGTGTTCGCCATGGTCTCGAGCTCGACCTTCTGCCCGATGTCCTGCACGATCTGCATGACCTCATAGACCGTGCCGTCCGCGTGCCACGCGACCGGAATGATGGTCAGGACCAGGTAGGCGTTCTCCGTCCGGCTGCAATACTCAATCTTGAGATTGTCGTTCGGCTTACGCAGCACGCTGCGCAGGTATTCGGGCGTGAGCAGGCGCGAGAGCTTGGCGTTTTCCGTTTCGGTCAGCGCGACATAGCGTTCGGAGATGATCTTGAGCATTTCCGAATACTGTCCGGAGGTCGGATAGAGCGGCTTACTGAGGCGCAGCTCGCGGTAGCGGTAGCGGTCGGTGTCCAGATTGACGATGGTATAGCGGTCGACGATGCGGCTCATGCTTTGCAGCAGGCGGTCGCTCTGCATCTTTTCGCGCTCGAGGCTCAGCCGCGCCTCCTCCTCGCGCCGCAGGCGCAGCTGGCTCTCCATGCCCAGCGCCAGCACCACGATGATGACGGCGAAGATGCAGAGCGCGCCGAGCGCGAACGAGGTGGACTGCTGCACGCTGCGCATCGCGCCGTCCACCTCGTCGGCGTGGATGATGCCGACGAGTGCCCAGTCAGGAAAATCGGTCGGTATCGCGATCAGATAATTTCGCGCTCTCTCGCAGGTGAACTGCGCGCTTCCGCTCTTGCCGAGCTGGATGCAGTCTCTGATGTCGTCCATGGTGCCGTATCTCCATTCGGCGTGCGCGTCGATGTCGTACAGATTGGTCAGACCCTTGCACAGCTCGGTCTGCGGCTCGAGCGCGAGCACGATGTCGCCGTTCGTGCGCACGATATAGCAGTCGCTCTGACCGCTGTACATACTGCCGTCGACCAGATCGTCGACCACGTCCGTGTCATAGCTGACCGCGAGGCCGGTATAGGTCACGCCGTCCAGCGTTATGTTCCGGCTCAGCGGCATGGCGAACACGATCTTGGGCACGCCGTAGCTCGCCGTGTAGGTGGAGACGATCGGCCCGTCCTCGTTGTACAGCTCCTGAATAACGCCGCTGATGCTGCCGGCGCTGCCCTTTCGCCCATCTGCCGTTAGATACTGCGAGTCTTCGTTGAGCAGATAGAAGTCGCTGTAACGCCACGACTCCTTGCTGCCCTGCACATCCGGCCAGATGTTTTCAGCATCCGCGTCGCTGCCTGTGTTCTTCAACAGACCGTCCCACTGCCCCAGCACGGTCCAGTTTCGCTGCACGAACAGCGTAAAGGTCTTGGAGATCTGCGAAAAGCTCTCAAACAGATTATTCGAGCTTTCCTGATAGATTTTCATGCCGATGTAGCTGCTGTAAACGCCGATGCCCGCCGCGAACACCACAGCAAGAAGCGCGGTCAGCATAGCGATGCTCGGTCGTTTTTTCATGCACATCCCTCCTCAATGATGTTCTTCCATTCCCCTTTCTGTTCCATAATTATACTATTTTCCGAGCGAAAAAGAAAGGGAGGATTGCACCCTATCGGTATTTATTTTCCCCGCGCTGCCATGAATAACGTTATAAAGTTACAGCGTTTCAAAGTTATAACGTTTTAACTTTTCCGCGCGGCAGGGGCAAAAAATATCCTCTCCCGTTTAACACAGGAGAGGATATTACGGTATATACAGAAAGCCGATGCGGTATCCCCAGGATAATTCATACAGAAAGGAAGAATATCATTGAATTAGGCTATAGATATTTAGGGGGGGTATACTGCTTTCCGTGCCGGGTATGGCAAGTGAGTCCGGCGCGGGGAAAGGAGGGATGGGTAATAGGTGGGATATAATATTTCATGCTTCGGGAAGGGGATACCGCAGGCTTTTTGTAACAGATTAGTCCTCCGCGAGCTTCTTGTAGCGAGCGTAGCGGGCCTTGACGTCCTCGACCTCCTTCGCGTACAGGGCGTCGGCCTTGT
>ERZ773252.1358-NODE-1358-length-24415-cov-4.053161_pt1 | contig 24415 bp, 28 predicted proteins | sample MGYA00580517_ERZ773252 | MGnify/ENA primary metagenome ERZ773252 (study PRJEB29015, sample SAMEA2737766) | human gut metagenome | biome: human gut; feature: human-associated habitat; material: faeces | place: China | collected 2012 ...
AGCGTAAGTCCAGCTTATGTGATATCTACGCATTTTTTTTATGCAGAAAAAGGAGGCTAAATCCTCTCCTCACCAGAAGGTTCGGATTTTGCTTCGCAAAACAAGGAGGATTATAAAATGGCAGAAAGTAACAAGATGAAGGAGATGCCGGTAAATAAGCTCATGGTGCAGATGGGAATACCGATGATTTTATCTATGGCATTGCAGGCGGTTTACAACATTGTAGACAGTGCCTTTGTTGGAAATATGAGATCAGGAAGTGAGGCAGCACTTAATGCACTTACACTTGTATTTCCGGTTCAGATGCTCATGGTAGCAGTTGGAATTGGAACAGGTGTTGGAACCAATGCACTTCTTGCAAGAACACTTGGACAGGGAAATAGCAAAAAAGCAGCAAAAGTTGCTGGAAACAGTTTGTTTCTTGGAGTGATTATTTATGCGGTGTGCCTGTTGTTTGGAATTTTTGGAGTAAGAGCATATATTTCATCACAGACAATTGCCCCTGAAGTTATTTCAATGGGAACAGACTACTTAAAAATATGCTGCGTAATTTCATTTGGGATTATTTTCTTTTCGTTATTTGAAAAACTTTTACAGGCAACAGGGCGTTCACTATATTCTACAATAGGGCAGGTTGTGGGTGCAGTGTTGAATATTATTCTTGATCCAATTATGATTTATGGTATTGGACCAGTTCCGGAAATGGGGGTGAATGGAGCTGCATATGCAACAGTAATTGGACAGGTGGCATCTGCGGTACTTTTGTTTATATTCCATATAAAGCTTAACAAAGAATTTGAGCACGGAGCAAAGTATATGAAGCCGGATGGAAGGATTATAAAGGAAATATATTCTATTGGACTCCCTGCAATTATTGCACAGGCACTTATGTCTATTATGGTGTATATGATGAATCTGATTTTGAAATTCAATCCTTCCGCACAGACTGCATATGGATTGTTCTACAAAGTACAACAGTTTGTATTGTTCCTCGCCTTTGGACTTAGAGATGCAATTACACCGATTATTGCTTTTGCATACGGAATGCGTAGCAAAAAGAGGATTCATGATGGAATCAAATACGGATTGATATATACGATTGTCCTTATGATTGTTGGTGTAGCAATTACAGAAATTTTCCCGGGAGATTTTGCAACTTTGTTCAATGCAGGACAGTCAAGGGAATATTTTATTGGAGCAATGAGGGTAATTTCAGTAAGCTTTCTGTTTGCTGGAATAAATGTTGCTTATCAGGGAATTTATCAGGCATTGGATGGGGGCATTGAATCATTGGTAATCTCGCTTTTGAGACAGCTTATCATTATCCTGCCACTGGCTGGGATTTTTTCTCTGTTTGTCAGAAATGGTCAGATGGGAGTTTCTATAATCTGGTTGGCATTCCCAATAACTGAGGTGATTTCATGCCTGGCAGGATATATATTTTTAAAGAGAATCAGAAAGAATAAAGTAGATTTTTGAATTAAGGAGGAAAAAATGACAAAATGGTATTAAAAAGCTTGCAAAGAGCTTAAAGACTTACAAGAAATTCATGTATCAGAAAGGATTGAATAAAAAAGCTAAGATAACAAAATAAAATACAGAAAGTGTAAGAGTTCTTAACAGGTGAAAGTTCACTCTTTCATCCTGTTAAGTTCAGGCAGTACCGTAAACAGCATAGTTATAAAACACATACTTCCACCTATTACATTAGATACGGGTTCTGCCATAAATACACCGTCCGTTCCCATGTGGAGAGCGTATGGAAGTATATATGTGAGCGGCACAACAATAAACACTTTGCGTAAAAGTGAAAAGAAAATTGCCTGTTTTCTTTTGTTAAGTGATTTGAAAACGGTCTGACCGATATATTGCAAATCCATAAAAATAAATGCAGCAAAATAAAGTTTCAATGCAGGCACAACATCTTTTATAAGTGTTGCATCGGAACTAAATATCATAATTAAATATTTAGGGGCAAGTATGATAATACTCCACATTATGCCGGTATAGATAAGTGCCATGATAGCCATTACTATGCCGGCTTTTTTTACACGCTCCGGGCGTCTTGCACCATAATTATAACTGATGATAGGTGAAGAACCCTCTGTTATGGCATAGATAGGAGTTTCGACCATCTGTCGTACACTTGAAACAATAGTCATAACGGAGATATACACATCACCGCCGGTAACATAAAGTACATTATTACAGCAGATTGAAACAAGACTGTTTGTGAGCTGCATTATAAATCCTGCCGTGCCAAGAGTTATGATATTTTTGGCAATGGAAAGGCAGGAAGAAAATTCGTTTTTATGCAGCAGCCTGACCTTTATCTCAGCTTTTTTGCGAAGAAAATAGAAAACAAAAACAGCAGAGAGTATCTGTGATATTACGGTGGCAATGGCAGCACCGTTTACTCCAAGCCCGAACACAAAGATAAACAGCGGGTCGAGTATAATATTTGCAACTGCACCGATTGTTACGGAGAACATCCCTGTTGTAGAATATCCCTGTGCATTTATAAACGGATTCATGCCGGTAGATACCATGGCGGGGAGAGTTCCAAGCAAATAGATTACAATATATGGTCTTGCGTAAGTCAATGCGTTTGGGGATGCTCCAAAAAGAACGAGCAGCGGTTTTGAAAATACAATGCCGATTAGCATCAGGAATATTGCACTTGCACATACCATTGTAAAAGATGTATTTAAAATAGTATTTGCCTTATTATCGTCACCCATGCCGCGATTAATGGAAAAAATCGGAGCACCGCCGCTTCCGAAAAGATTGCTGCACGCTGTGATTATCATTATCAAAGGAAAACAGAGTCCGACGGCTCCGAGAGCGGCAGTTCCGATTTCAGGAATACGCCCGATATAAATACGGTCAACTATATTGTAGAGAAGACTTAAAATCTGTGCTACAAGCATTGGGAGAGCGGCATTTAAGATATTTCCTGTTACAGTGCCGGTTTCAAAATTTATGCGTTTCATGATTATACCTCGATTTCATTTGTATTTTTGCTTGTTTAAATATTCATTATTTTGAGTTTCTGTGGAAGAAACAGTATTTGCCTTCAACTTATAGTTTTTATCTTGATTTTCAGTTAGAGAACAAATCTTGCTTTCGCTCAGTTATATGTTGAAAATAATTATAGCATGTTTTAAACTATATTTAAAACATATATTATAGACTCAGATATTTGCAAAACTGTCTATATCCGTAATTAAATTGCAAAAAATATAATACAACCTATAAGTGGTTTTGCAAATAATTAAATATATTTTTTAAGCATCTAAGGGGGCATTGTTTATGAAAGATATTAAATGGGCAGTTTTAGGTACGGGAGTAATCGCAAATGAGATGGCACAGGCTTTGATAAAAAAGGGAAAGAGCATATATTCAGTTGCGAACAGGACACATCAGAAAGCCGTTGAATTTGCAAAAAAATACAATATTGACAAAGTGTATGAGGATATGAATGATGTTTTTGAAGATCCAGAGGTGGATGTTATATATATCACAACTCCGCACAATACTCATTATGAATTTATGATAAAGGCGATAAATAACGGAAAACACATACTTGTGGAAAAATCCATAACATTAAATACAAGTGAGTTAAGCCGGGTAATCAATTTGGCAGAACAAAAGGGAGTTGTAGTTGCAGAAGCAATGACTATATATCATATGCCGATTTATAAAAAATTAAAAGAAATGCTCAACTCGGGAGTTCTTGGAAAAGTAAATCTTATCACAATGAATTTTGGGAGCTTTAAAGAATATGACATGAACAACCGCTTCTTTAACCCAAACCTTGCAGGAGGAGCAATGCTTGATATAGGAGTGTATGCCCTTTCATTTATACGCTGGTTTATGGATTCAAAACCGGATAAATGTGCGTCACAGACAAAAAGTGCACCGACTGGAGTTGATGAACAGGTTGGATTATTGCTTATGAATGATGAAGGTCAGATGGCGTCGGTAATGCTCTCGCTTCATTCAAAGCAGCCGAAAAGAGGAATGATTTCGTGCGAGAAAGGATATATCGAGATTATGGAATATCCGAGAGCATGGGAAGCAGCGATACATTATGTCGAGTCAGGTGAAACACAAAAGATAACTGCAGGTGAAAATGCAGATGCCCTTGTATATGAACTCGAAGATATGGAGAGGGCAATAAATGGTGAACATGAATGTATGCATCTTGATTATACATGGGATGTTATGGATATTATGACGGGTGTCAGAAATTTCAAATATCCTGAGGAGATGTGATAGCAGACAAATTATGATATGGAGTATATCCATTTCGCAAAGGATGAACCGTCCCTTTTCTGCTTTTTATTTATGTGTGCAAATGCATTTAAGGAGATAAAAAGATATTCACAGAATATTGAGTTGTACGAAAAGTCAGGTTTTGTGAGATTTAAGAAAACAAAAACAGAGAATAAAGGTTTTGTGTATTTAGAAAAAATAGAAAATAGAACGGAGAACATTAAAGATGAACATTACAGTGTATCTTGGGGCTTTTGAGGGAAATGACCCGGCATTAGCAGATGAAGTAAAGAAACTTGGAACATGGATTGGCGAGAGTGGACATTCACTTATATACGGTGGTTCTAAGTCGGGACTTATGGGGGTGATAGCTGAGAGCGTATTAGAAGCAGGTGGAGATGTGACGGGTGTAGAACCACAGTTTTTTGTTGATGCCGAATTGCAATACGATGAGATAACTAAGCTTATAGTCACAGAAAATATGGAAGAAAGAAAAACAAAGATGATTGAACTTGGGGACGCATTTATTGCATTTCCGGGTGGAACAGGCACTTTGGAAGAAATTTCAGAGGTTATGTCAAAAGTATCTTTAAAGCAGCTTGATGCACCATGTATATTGTATAATCTGAACGGTTATTATAATGGACTTAAAGAACTTCTTGAACATATGATTAAAATGGGATTGTCCTCAGAGGAACGGCAGGAGGGCATATATTTCGTCGAAAACCTTGAGCAGATTAAGGAGATATTGGGTAGGAAATAGAGAAAGTCATGCATATAAAAAAATAAAGTAATTATTTTTAACAAATGTGGCAGGACTTCCGTGTACGACATTGTAAGTTGCCGTTATATTCAGACGGTCTACATCCGTATCTGCCCAGTCTGCAATGTTCTGCTGCAAACCGATGCGGCGGTGAAGACTCGACAAGTGATAAAATGTCCTCTGATGTGTTAAATTCGTTCAGCCAGGCGTGCACAATATTTACTGTACAGAATTATGGTGCAGGGCAATTAAAAAGATGTAAGAAAGTGCTTATTTTATGTATTATCGAGGATGCGATAGTGACGGCTGGTGCGATATTTTTAATCTTACTGTCCGTCACATAGGTTTAAGATGGGGAGGAAATAGTGAATTACAACTTGTATTTCGGATGGATTTTTGGGATAATATAGGATATAATAACTGAATAAAAAATGTTGCTAAAAATGAGGTAGGATAATGAAATTAAGTATTAGAAACTTTGCAAAAATTTTAAAAGCTGATATTGAGATTGACGGAATCACAATTATTGCGGGAAATAATAATATTGGTAAAAGTACGATAGGCAAAACTTTAGACGCTGTTTTCAATGCAACATATAATATAGATGAAAAGATGAATAATGCAAGAATTGATTCGTTGTCACATATGTTACGCAATGAAATTGAGCAAAACAGATATAAACATGATTTAAGATTCAGACATTATACCATGCGTACTTATAGTGAATTTGCTAAGGTCCTTTTAGAATGTGAATCAGCAGAACGGGAAGAAATCTGCAGAAAATATGAAGAGCGTATGATTCCACAAAGTGATGACGAATCAGATTTTGTAGAAAAGGTAATTGGTTATTTAGAGGAAAATAAAAAAATATCGGATGAAGTATTTAGCAGGACGATATATACTAATTATTTTGATGAATCATTTCATGGGGAGATAAATTCTTTATATGATAAAGAGGGTCTGGCAGAAATAGTTTTGTCAATAAAAGAAAAAGATATTCGATTAATTTTTAAAAAAGATGAGTGTATAGAAGAAAAACATCAATTTGAAATTTTAAATAACTCCATTTATATAGATGACCCTTTTGTTATAGACGAAATGAATCATATATTAACATTTGGAATATCAGAACTTTCGCTTCATAAGAGAAATATTTTACGAAAGTTGATTCAAAAAGAAGACAAAGAAGTAGAGGAAAAGGCGTTTTCTGATTTATTGGTAGCAAATAAACTTGAGGATATTATCAAGATTATTAACAGAGTGGCTGCCGGAAAAGTAGTAAAAAAACAAAAATATATGTACCAGTTTGCTGATGATTCTTCTAAGGAACTGGATGTTGCTTCATTGTCAACGGGAGTCAAAGCGTTTTTGATTTTGAAACAATTATTATTAAATGGAAATCTGAGCGATAAAGATGTTATTGTATTAGATGAGCCTGAAATACATTTACATCCGGAATGGCAGTTGTTATATGCAGAAACAATTGTATTGTTGCAGAAAAAATTTGATTTTCATATTGTTGTAACAACGCATAGTGCTCATTTTATGGAGGCTTTAGAGTTATATTCAAAAAAATATGAAATATCCGAAAGATGTAATTATTATCTGGCAGATATGCAGGAGAATGGAGCAGTTTTTGAAAATGTAACAAAAAATATAAGTAAGATATATAAACAGATGGTTGACCCAACTTTATTATTAAGCAGGTTAAGAGAGGAACTGGAAACAGAAGATGACGAATTATGAGCAGATTAAAGGGTTGTTTCAGAAATTTGCAGACAAATATAAACGACAAATATGTATAGAAACAGAGCTTTCAAGTGCTTCAGAGGATAAGGCAGAAACAAAAAGAACGGGTGATAAGAAACTTGTTTATGAAAATAACAGGCAGGATTTGAAAATAATTGATATGGATGAGATTGCACATAATGTATATCGTATTGCACGGTTTCCGGATTCTGTTAAGGAAAGTGAATCACTTGCTTCAGCAGATGCGTTTGCAATCAGTTCTGAGGATATATGGTATTTTATAGAATTTAAAAATCAAAAAATATCAAAAGCAAAAGACAGCGTAACAAAAAAAGCGTTTCAAAACTGGTATTGGATTGTAGATATATTATATGAACTTAAAGATAAGAATAATATGCAATATAATACATTTAATTATGATAATCCTATTGCGTTTGCAAAAGAAAATGTAGTTTATATTTTGGTGGTTAGTGAGGAAAAAAATATTGTAGATGCTGATAAGATGCGTAAATGTCTTTTGGCTGGTCAAAAGTTTCAATCAGATTACATGAGAAAACTAGAAAAATATATTTTTAAAGAAGCATATATTTATACTCCTGAATTATTGGAAAATAATTTTGTTAAGCATTTTAAATATTAGGAATCATTGGTGAATATATCTCTTGCCATCTCCTAAAAAAGGACTATAATTTCATGCGGAAAAATCCAATAAAAAAGAAAAGAGATGTAAGACATGAAAGACAAAAGACTTATACTTAGAGGAGAGGTAGCACTTATTTTGGCAATCATAATAAACAGACCGTATTCAAGAGTAAAGATTACATTTGATGTGACCTGTCTGTTTGTAACAGCGTGTCTGACATACTTTGCACTTGGAAAAATTCTCGGACTCGAAATAGGTTTTCTGCAATTTTATAAATAATACTTGATGTACGGCAAAGCGTACGCTATAATATAAATGACATAATAGATTTCGTCAATTTGTAAAAGTATGTGTACTATTGACGAAAATGATAACTATATTTGTTTTATTAGCAAAACATATATAGATTTACAATTACGGATGACAATAATATATTATTATTAAAAAAATTTTACTGACGAGACTATTATTTAAAGAGATGTAGAGATTACTTTACTGAAAATTATTATTTTTAATTTAAAATTGAAACTTGATTATTTAAAGGAGATTTATTATGTCAACGATTAATATTACAAATGCAAGAAAGGATCTTTATAATCTTGTGGAAAATGTCAGTGTTTATCACGAGCCGGCATTGATTGTTGGCAAAAAAGGGAACGCTGTGTTAATTTCAGAAGATGATTGGAATGCAATACAGGAAACATTGTATTTAGATTCTATTCCAGGTATGACAAAATCAATTTTGGATGGAGTAAAAGAACCAATGGAGGATTGCATTTCAGAAGATATGGTACAATGGTGATGTATAAAGTTTTTTTTACTAAACAGGCTGTTAAAGATTTAGAAAAATTAAAACAGGCAGGTATTTCATCTAAGGCAAAATTACTGGTAGATATTATTAAAAATGCCCCTTATCAGACTCCGCCACGATATGAGAAACTGGTGGGAAATCTTGATGGGATTATTTCGAGGAGAATAAATATACAACATCGGTTGGTCTATCAGGTATATGAAGATGAGTTTACAGAAGATGATATAAAATATCAGGGAACAATAAAAATTATCCGAATGTGGACTCATTATGATAATGTAAGATAAAATTTATAATTTATCTGCACAAAAAATTAACAGGGATGTCGCAAGCAGTACTATAGAATATACTTAATGTGACAGCCTTGTTAATTTTATTTTTACCAACATATTAATCTTCATTTCTGAATTAAGAAATTCTTTTTGCAGCGGTATATTATGATGAAAGAAATCAGGTAGTTCAATGTTTGAAAATGGATTTCAGAGATTTTTTGTTAAGTTTCATAAGTAAAAGCATTTAAGATTGATTTACGGGGGATAGTAAGGAATAACATGAAAAATAAAATTGACAATTTAATAAAAAAACTGATAAGCAGCGGCACCACAATCTCAACTATGGAGAGCTGCACATCAGGTCTTATTGCATCCATGATAACCGACACGGAAGGGGCATCAGCAATCTTTCCGGGCGGATATGTGACTTATCTTAATCAGACTAAGATTTTTGTCGGTGTGGATGAAGGTATAATAAATAAATACGGTGTGTATTCAAACGAGTGTGCTAAGGCAATGGCACAGACTGTTAAGGAAAAATTGAATACGGATATAGCAATCGGTATAACGGGAACGACAGGAAATGTTGACCCCAATAATGCAGACAGTGTTCAGGGAAAAGTATATTTTTGTATAATTGCAGGTGAAAAAGTAAATTCTTTTGAGTTTGATGCTGATGTTAAGGGCATGGACAGACATGAGATTAAGTTGTTGTATGCTGAAAAAGTGTTTGAGAAGCTGGAAATATTAATAACTAAAACTTCCCACACCAATAAGGTGCGAATCCCATTTTAGGTATGGGAAGTCTTAGTAAAATATTGTTTGCGTAAGATAACATATGTTAAAATATAAATAATAAAATAATGTTAGAAATTAACTGTATATTTCAATTATTTCCTAAAAAAATGTAATATAATACAAAAAAATATAAATACATAAACAGGTTATGGTAAAACTGCAAAAGTATAAATATTCAAACAGCACAATACATAATTAGTTGCTGATATTTACATTTGCGGTAAAACATAGGAAAAATTGGAGGAAACAGAAATGAAAGACAAATACGGAAAAACTCTTATTGCGTGTTATCTTGGCTTTATTACACAGGCGATAGCGGCGAATTTTGCACCATTGTTGTTTTTAACTTTTAAAAGAACATATGGAATACCGATAAGCGAGATAGCATTTATATCAACAACATTTTTCTTCACGCAGCTTTTAATAGACTTGTTCTGTGCCAAATTTGTTGACCGCATCGGTTATAGAAAGTGCGTTGTTGCATCTGAAATATTTTCGGCAGCAGGACTTATAGGACTTGCAATATTGCCGGAGATTTTGCCAAATGCGTATGCAGGAATTATTATAAGCGTTATTGTTTATGCTATGGGAAGCGGTCTTATAGAAGTGCTTGTAAGTCCGATAGTAGAAGCCTGTCCGTTTGAAAATAAAGGCAGTGTAATGAGCCTGCTTCATTCATTTTACTGCTGGGGGGCGGTAGGAGTCATACTTTTATCGACAGCGTTCTTTGCTGTATTTGGAATAGAAAACTGGCGGATACTCGCCTGCATATGGGCGTTAGTTCCTATTTATAATGTATTTAATTTCCTTAGTTGTCCGATAGAACGACTGACAGAAGAAGGAGAGGGGCTTGCAATAAGAGACTTGTGCAGACTTCCGATATTCTGGATTTCTATAATATTAATGGTCTGTGCAGGTGCAAGCGAAATCTCAATGGCACAGTGGGCATCAGCCTATGTAGAATCGGCACTAGGACTTTCTAAGAGTGTCGGAGACATTATGGGACCGTGTCTGTTTGCAGTCGCAATGGGGATAAGCCGATTGTTTTATGGAAAGTACGGAGAAAAAGTTGACCTTATAAAATTTATGACAGGTTCAGGCGTGTTGTGTCTTGTATGCTATCTGCTGGCGGGACTTGGAGCCAATCCCATTGCCGGTCTTGCAGGCTGTATAATATGTGGTTTTTCAGTCGGCATAATGTGGCCTGGTACGATAAGCATAACATCAGTAAGGATAAAAGCAGGAGGAACAGCTCTTTTTGCATTACTGGCAATGGCAGGAGATATGGGAGGTTCGATAGGACCTGCAATAGTTGGATTTGTAACACAAAATGCCGGTAATAATCTCAAAGCAGGAATGCTTGCAGGATGTGTATTTCCGATAGTTCTGGTAATATCGGTATGTATGTTGAAAGTTATGAAAGTGAAGCAATGAAACTTCCTGCCATAGTTTTAAACTATGGCAAACTACAAAATAAAGATATTATACATATGTAATGGTGAAATGATAATATAACTTCAGAAAAACAAAAGTATTGTTACGAGCAAGCAGCAGAGCAAATTGCAAATATACGCTTAACATATTGTTACTCGTAAATTAGTATTTAAAACTTTAACATAAGTATGAACAAAGAAACAAACAGGAGGTTATACAGATGAGTACATTAAAAACACCATTCAGATATGATTTTGTAGGAAGCTTTTTAAGACCACAGAAATTAAAAGATGCTAAGGCTGATTTTGCGGCAGGTAAGATTACACAGGACGAGCTTGAAAAAATAACAGATGACTGCGTCCGTGACATTGTCGCAAAGCAGAAAGCAGCAGGCTTTCATGCTATAACAGATGGAGAATTTCGCAGAAAGTTCTGGCATCTTGATTTTATGTGGGGATTTGAAGGTGTTGCTCATGAGAAAAAGGGCGGCGGAGTTCAGTTTAATGGAGAGATGGCAGACCTTGAAGCCACTTATCTTGTTGGCAGGGTTAAGGCAAAAGAACATCCATTTGTGGAATATTTTAAATTTCTTAAGCAGTTTGAGGATGAGAATACAGTGGCTAAATACACGATTCCTGCACCTGCACAGATGTACCAGCAGATGATAGTTCCTCAGAATATTGCTAAGACAAGAGAGTTTTATGAGGCGGATGATGAGCTTATACAGGATATAGGAACAGCATATCAGGAAGTTATCGCACAGTTTTATGAGGCTGGATGCCGTAATCTTCAGTTTGATGATTGCACATGGGGTGCGATTGTAGGGGATGCCGCAAAACAGAGATATAAATCACTCGGACTTGATATTGAAGATGTAAAGGCACAGCTTTTGAAAGTAAATAATCTTGCACTTGAAAAGAAACCGGAAGATATGGTTATAACATCACATATCTGTAGAGGTAATTATCATTCTACATTCTTTACAAGCGGACCTTATGATTCAGTTGCAGATTATGTATTTGCACAGGAAAATGTTGATGCACTTTTATTAGAGTATGATGATGAGAGATCCGGTGGATTTGCACCGCTTGCAAAAGTTTCACCTGATAAGAAAGTTGTTCTTGGTCTTATAACAACTAAGAAACCTGAACTTGAGGACAAGGAAACCGTAAAGGCAAGAATTGAACAGGCTGCAAAATACATTACGCTTGACCGTTTATGTTTAAGTCCACAGTGCGGATTTGCTTCGTGTGAGATTGGAAATAAACTTACGGAAGAACAGCAGTGGGCAAAACTTGCACTTGTGAAAGAGATAGCAGAAGAAGTCTGGAAATAAAGAAAGACTACCGTTAAAACAAAACAGACAGAGGGTTTTAGAGCTGTTACCATTTACACTATATATCGGGCAATAAAGAAACTAATTATATATTGTGTTATGAGCAAGTATAAAAGCAGATTGCAAATATTCGCTTGACTTATGTATATATATATGAAAGTTTTGCAAATGTCTGGAGATATATAGGTGAATAGTAGGCAGAAACCTCTGTCTTTTTTTCTTTGTCAGCGTAAAATTTTATTTGGATAAACAAAAAAAGAAATTATTTTGTGTTTGAATTTTATTTGGATAAACAAAAAAGAAATTATTTTGTATTTAGATTTTATTAGCGTAAAGCTTTATCTGAATAAAGAGAGAAGACACCATTTTGTGTTTGCTTTTTGCAAAGGTAGAAAATAAAAATAAGCAATGTTATAATGTAATGCAAAGGTTGAAATCAAATAATAATGTAACAATCAGAGGTATAAGAATACTTTGAGGTATTATATTGAATACTTTGCGGAGTTGTTAAAAGCAAAGTTTTAATTTTACTATAATTGCAAGTATGACACGGGTTATCAGAATTTGATTTATTTTTAGGAGGCAAAGTTTTATGGATGAAAGATTAAAAAAACAGCTTGATTTTGCATTGGAGATAGATAAGGAAAAAAATATATTCAGACAGACACATCTGTCAGGTCACGGCAGAAATGAAAATGATGCGGAACACGCATGGCATATGGCAATCATGGCATATCTGTTAAAAGAGTATTCAAATGAACCGGTGGATATTGGAAAAGTTATGCTTATGTGCCTGATACATGATATAGTGGAGATTGATGCAGGAGATACATATGCGTACGATGCTGAAAATCTTAAGACACAGAAAGCAAGAGAAGATGCGGCAAAAGAGAGGCTATTTTCAATACTCCCGGAGGAACAGAAAGACGAACTTATAAAGCTGTTTGATGAGTTTGAGGAATTTAAGACAGCGGAGTCAAAATTTGCTCATGCGATGGACAATCTCCAGCCTTTAATCTTAAATAACAGTAACGGTGGCGGTGACTGGATAGAACATGGTGTGACGGCAGAGCAGGTGTACGGCAGACAGAGCAAAACAAAACTTGGCTCTGAGCGTCTGTATGAGGTTATTGACAGAATTATAAAGGAGAACATTGTTAAAGGGAACATAAAGCCGGTTTAAAAGTATTTTATAGGAGTGTTCGTACGCTTTATAGCATCGTGTTTGTCAGCAGATAAAAGTCTGCTATTAGGGAAAAAATGTAATGTCGGGTTCTGTTATCAAGGAACTTCCGGTAGCTCTTGAATGTGAACTTATCAAAGTCATAGATGACAATAAGTATCTTGGCAGAATTAAAAATGTAAGTGTTGATGAGAGCGTATTAGGTGAGGATGGGACGAAGTTGAAATAAGATTTTTGTTTGACTTTTTTTTAAAACACAAATATAATAATTAACGAACGAGTAGCAGACTAGCGTAAATCCAGTTTTGTTACTCGTTTTTTATGTGTGTCTTATCACACATATTGATAAATTATTCTTGATCCAATCATGATTTATGGAATTGGTCCGGTTCCTGAGATGGGAGTAGAGGGTGCTGCATATGCTACTGTAATCGGACAGGTTGTATCTGCTGTATTGTTGTTTATTTTCCATATTAAATTAAATAAGGAATTTGAGCATGGAGTAAAATTCATGAAACCGAATGGCAGAATTATCAGGGAAATCTATGCGATTGGACTCCCTGCAATTATTGCACAGGCATTAATGTCTATCATGGTATATGTGATGAATCTGATTTTGAAGTTCAGTCCGTCAGCACAGACAGCATATGGATTGTTCTATAAGGTACAGCAGTTTGTACTGTTCCTTGCCTTTGGACTTAGAGATGCAATCACACCAATTATTGCTTTTGGGTATGGAATGAGGAGTAAAAAGAGGATAAATGACGGAATCAAATACGGACTTGTTTATACGATTGTACTTATGATTGTAGGTGTGGCAATTACGGAGATTTTTCCGGGGGCTTTTGCAACTTTATTTAATGCAGGACAATCAAGAGGATATTTTGTTGGAGCAATGAGAATTATTTCCATAAGTTTTATTTTTGCAGGAATTAATGTAGCATATCAGGGAATATATCAGGCGTTGGACGGTGGCATCGAGTCACTGGTTATTTCGCTTCTCAGACAATTTGTGATTATTTTACCATTGGCGGGTATTTTTTCAATTTTTGTAAGAAACGGTCAGATGGGAATTTCATTGATATGGTGGGCATTTTCGATAACGGAAGTAGTAGCTTGTGCAGTTGGATATGTATTTTTAAAGAGAATAATAAGAAATAAAGTGGAAAGTATAAGTAAAGTATGATTTGGGTCAGAAAAAGTGCAGAGTAAAGTGTGATTTAGGTTGGAAAAAGTGTAGAATAAGGTGTGATTTAGGTCGGAAAAAGTGTAGAATAAAGTATGATTTAGGTCAGAAAAAATGTAGAGCGGTATGTTGAATAGAACGGAAAAAATGTGATATACTCTTTTAAAGAGGTGATGATGAATGTATAGATTTGCGATAGAAAGTCTTTTGCAGTGGAAAGAAAAAGAAAACAGAAAACCTTTGCTCTTAATGGGTGCGAGACAGGTTGGAAAAACATGGTTAATGAAAGAATTTGGAAAAAAATATTATGATAAAGTTGCAAAGTTTGAAAGCATATTGTGAGAAATATCATCCCGAAAAAGCAGTACGATTTTCATCAAAAAAGTATATTGATCAGGGCTGGATGGAAAATATTCCATTATATGCGGTTTGCAATTTATGATATACTCAACTCCAAAATCCAGATGTTTCGCATCTGTAGCACTTTGTGTTATATGAATTTGTGATATAATAATCATTAGAGAAAAATATAAGGAGACAAAATCATGAACATAGAAATAAAAGAATACACGAAAAACGACCTTAAGACTATGATACAGATATGGAATGAGGTTGTTGAGGATGGAGTTGCATTTCCGCAGGATGAACTTCTTACAGAGGAGAGCGGAAAAGAATTTTTCAGGGCACAGACATACAGTGCGGTTGCAAAGGATAAAGAAAGTGGAGAAGTTTACGAGGAGATAAATGACAGGAAATGGAAAAATGAAAACATATATAAACAAATCTAATGATGAAATCATAAAAAAACATATAGCAAACATGAATGAATTTTGCATTGAAAATATAGATTTTGAGCAGGGAAAAGAACAGCTTCAAATGATATACAGGTATTATGTTAAGAGGTTTTCAAGTGATGAAATATCATATAAAAATCTTATTATATTAAAAGATGAAATGAGTCGCGATGTTAATATCGGTGAAAAATACAACAAAAATACAAGTCACTGGATGAAATATTTTGTTTCATGCAGTGGCAGTGAATGGAAAGAATTGTGGCAGGCATTATAAAATGACTTTATCTGTTCACATCCTACAAGATTTACTCATTGATGCATGGTCTGACAGATAATGGCTAATGTCATGTTCATGTTTGCAAGTGGGCAGTAAGTTTGCTATTGCATCTGCTTATATGCATTACCCCAATCGACCATTGAGTCAAGAATAGGTTTAAGTGACTGACCGAGTTCGCTTAGTGCATATTCAACTCTTAATATGTTGTCAATTAGTTACAAAAAGGTTACCCGGAGATAAATAGTATTCGTAATGATGTATTATTTTGATTTCTTCAAAAATATCAACAGGTCAGTACACTAGCGTAGAGTGCTATATACTTGCCATGATTTCGCACTTTAGCTGCTATTTCAGTATCCATTTCTTGTGATTATTTGACAGGCTGGTGTCCGAGAGTAATACATTTATAAATAATACTAAATAATAGTTTAAAAGTCTTTGCATGGAATTGATATAATAAATAAAGTATAATATCATTGAACAAGTTGTTTAATAAAATAAGCTACATTTATGTTACAGGATATAAGGATGAGGAGGAACATAGATATGAAAAAGAAAATAATTATACCATTAAGTATTATCGTACTTGTATTTTTAGTGGCAAATATTGTTACATACGCATATTCAAATGAAAATTTATTTGAATTTTTCTTTGCTGATAACAACGCTGTACAAAAGAAAATAACAAATAACCTATTAACAAAAGAAAAACAAAAAATTGAAATCGATAATTATATTATTAAGTTAGAAGAAGGCTTATGCGAAAAGAAAACACAACTGGGATATTTGGTGATTTCAGTTTCCGATAAAAATGGTAATAAAGTGGATGCAGATATCGACAAAAAAAATAATACAATAAAATCATTTGGAAAAGATAATCGTTTTACATTTGAGTATGAAGCAACAGGTACATTTACTAAATATGCAGAATATAAAGGGAATAAATTATATATTTATATTTATTTTGAAATAAACAATGAAATTTCTAAAGACACAGACCTTAATAAATGTATAAAGATTACTGACAACGGAGAAAAAATTAATAACGAATATAAGCAGTATAATTTTGATTTAAAATTTGATGAAAATTGTAAAAAATTCAAGTCAAAAGATGGTGTATTATATCTGTCACCATTAGGTCTGAGATTTTTGACAGATACTACTATGGATGAGCTTGTTATCACAATAAAAGATGAAAATGATAAAACAGTCAATAGTCTGAGCAATAGTGATAATATACTCAGCGAATCCGGTCAAAAGTACAATGGTAAAGCTAAAGTTCAGTATGCTGCCGAATTTGATGAATTGTTAGACTTAAAAAAGGTATATAATATTTATATCAACGAAAATAAATTGGAAGAAGTTAAGTAACAATACGATGTAAAATAAGGAGATTTCTAATGATCATTGACAGAAAAAATGTTGAAGACACTTTTAAAAAATATACTGATAATTATGATACAAGTGATGAGAAGATTAAACTTAAGGTAGACCACACTTACAGGGTAGCGGCTCTTAGTGAGAGGATAGCAATATCACTTGGACTTGATAAAGCTGATACAGACCTTGCGTGGCTTATCGGTATGCTGCATGATATAGGCAGATTTGAACAGTTAAAAAATTATGGGACTTTTTCGGATGCCGATTCCATAGACCATGCACACTATGGAGTTGAACTTTTGTTTGATGAGGGGCTTATATGGAAGTTTATTGATAAAACTAAACCAAAGGCAGATATTGAAGATGATAAATCAGAAGATAAGTTAAAAAAGGAATTTTCGGAGCTTGATATATTAAAAACTGCGATTTTTAATCACAGTGCATATCGCATTGAAGAAGGACTTCCTGAAAAAGTACAGATGTTTTGCAATATTATAAGGGATGCTGATAAGATAGATATATTAAAAGTAAATTATGATGTAACACTTGAGGTTATTTATGATGTGACGACAGAGCAGCTTAAAAATTCTAAAGTGACTGGGGAGGTTATGACGGCATTTATGGAGCATCATGCCGTACTTAGAAGTCTTAAAAAGACACCTATAGACAATCTTGTCGGTCATGCGGCACTTGTGTTTGAACTTGTTTATAATGAGAGTTTTAAGATAGTGAAAGAGCAGGGTTATCTTAAAAAGATGCTTTCTTTTAAATCTGCTAATAAAGAAACGGTAAAACAGTTTGAGTTACTTAACAGAGATATGGACGATTTTTTGAGAACAAAAAATTAGTTGGAATATTTCTTCAACTGTAATAAGTTATGACAGATGGATGTTAGAAGATGGAAATAACCATTTAGGCGTTAAAATCGACCATTTAGACATGATTTTCATGAAATAGGGCATTTATATTGGCTTGCGGACAATCCGGTTGAGTCACCGGCGGGATATGATGTGTCTCTTATGAATCATGGACGAAACAGAAATAAAATATATGAGCCACAGGTTTTTGATGTTTCAAATGTAAAAAGAAAATACAGCAGTAAAGCTGCTTATGATATATCAGATAGTATGACTGACGATACCGTAAATTATATAAGTGTAGATGAACCTGAGTACAATAAGGCTTCAAAATTTGTAAAGGCGGCGGATATACTTGTTTCGGGAACTGTTGCTGCACAGGAAACAAAAATGCTTGAAACAGGTACAGATAAAGAGAAAATGCCATATACGATATATAAGATTGAAGTTAAGGATAAATATAAGGGTGATTGCAGCAGTACGATATATGCAAAAAGACTTGGTGGAAAAATAGATGGCAGAGAGAGCATTATAATTTTCTAATGAAATTTATACAAAGAGCAAGCCGAAAGACTTGCTCTTTTATAAATTTTATACATAAGTAATTATCACACTTCCGAATTTAACTTCTCCCGTCAGATAAACAACAGGTGAACCGGTACTTTTATTGCGATTTCGTTCTTCTATAGCACCTGCAAAGACTGAAGCTTTCGGTATAATCTGCCATTCTTTTGGAATGAAAAGCTGTGTAGAACCAAAACTCTGTCTGACATGGATCTCAGCAGACTCAGATATTATCTTTGCACTGTCAAAGTAAACTTTGAGTTCTCCGAATGAGCAGTCGAGGTCTGCTTTTTTAAAATCACCCGTGTTTATATATTTAGCTGATGCTCCAAAGCGGTTACTTCCATAGAAAGTATTGTTTGTATCTTCATTAAATACAGTCTGATGTCTGCCAACTTTGTCAGGGTCATCATAATCGTCCCATTCTGCGTGCTTGTTTTGGTTTGAATATTTATAGTTAAAATTCTTTTTTGGAAACAACATTGAAAAACCTATTGTGAGCAGTAAAGCAACAATAATAACAATTTTTGTTGATATATGCGGAAGTCCTAAAATGTTGTCAAATATTATCCATAAAAAGGCAAGTGAGAAGAAGAAACCTGCGAAACTTCTTTCTATAATTGAATTTATTGCTGTTCCGATAAAGATAACGCCTAATATAAGTTTAGTTATGCTTACCGCAAGTGTTACAATGTGAAGCTGGCATAAGATAAGATAGCAGGCTACTGCGATGAGCATAAGTCCCCAAAAAATTGAATTTCTGTTTCTGTTCATGTTTAACCTCTTTTCCGTGCCTGATATGGCACTAAAATGTATAAAGTTATTGTTGAAATTTTGCCGGTACCGTAATATGACAGGTTTATGTCAAATGATTTAAAATGCTGTGTAATATGTAATGCTATTATTTATGATAATTTAGTGTATGATGATTTTACAATTTGTGAAATCGCCTCTCCTCCATTTTATTTTTCAGCATTTTATAATATGCTCTTGAAACGTAAACTTCTTTGTGCGTGTTATTAAATGATATAACACTTGATGCAGCAAGGTTTCTTTGTATTGAGTAGATAAGACTGCTGTTTACGATGGCTGATTTTGATATTCTGACAAAGGCTGCAGGGAGGATTTCTTCAAGTTCATAAAGTTTATATTTGGTTTCATACGCATCTGTTGCAGTATGAGCATATATAACAGAACTTTCTGTTTGAAAAAATAATATTTCATTCAGGTTCATATAATATTCGGTATCGCCCTTGTAAAAAATCATCTGGTTTAAACTGCCGTTTCCGGCATCAAAGCTGGCAAGCATTTGTTGTAGTTTGATAATATCCGGTGTAAGTTTGTGGCATTTGATAATGATTTCAGGTTCGCCCTCATCTGTCATTTCCAATAGTATTTTCAATTTTCTCATTCTCCCTTTTATGGTATTTCAGGTAAATGCAAAATATCATTTTTCAATATAAAATTGAATTTATTTTAGTCATAGATATGATAGTCTCGCAAATGCCTATATTGATGTCCCTTACATGATAAGATTAAAACATATGAGAGATTTTATGTAAATAGGATTTTGGCAAGAGGTAGATTTTTACTGGTAAGTGGTGAAAAATGATAGATTACTTGCTTGTATAGGCATATGAAAATTGATATAATTTAAAATACTATCAAGGAAATCACCAACTTCTATTGTGCATAGCCATAAATGATTGGCAAGGGCTTGCTTGTATCAGAAGGGTTCTGGTATGTTTACAGCAAAATCACAGCGGATTGCAAATATTCGTTTGAAAGAGGGAGGAAAATGCTTATGAAACACAATTTAAAAAAGAATGAAAAAAAGAAAAAAGTTGTATTTATCAACGGATGGAGAAAGATGTGCAGTATGGTGCTTATATTCAGCATGGCAGTATCACTTGGTGCAGGATATGTATCATCACGGAGAGTTGAAGCTAAGGCTTATGACACATCAATGTCTCAGTTTAATAAACAGTATCTCGATACAAACACTTTTACGGTAAAGGGTGAGGCTTATCTTGTCGGCACTGACAATGTTGCAAAGATAGGAAGTACGCAGACTGTTTATTCGGTACCGGAGGGCACGAAGATTCAGGGAAAAATGATAAAATCCAAATATCTGCCACAGGATAATAACCAGACTGTCAAATATATCTGGAACGGCAGTGGAAATGTAGTTGGTGGAGGAATAGACTGGATAAGTGATCATAACTCCAGTGCAGCTTTCTTAGAGTATGAAACCACAAAATTCAAGGTACTTGCCTATGATGACCAGTGGGTTATCGTGTGGAGTGAAGGATATACACCATATAAAAACCTTACGGAATTTCAGTCGTGCAAAACTTATCTTGTACAGACGGCACACCGTCCGGGATTTTACCGTGTAAAGAGAGAACAGGTATGGCTTGATATGGGTCGTTATGAAAGCACCACCCCTAAGGATGGGGAGAAAGTTACTATTAAGGCAGAGGGCAAGACAACGAAGGCATTTGTCGGTATAAAACTTTTTAACGGAATACCGTCATGGGGGGATTCGTACCGTGTACCGATTAACACAAAGCTTCAGGTTGTATCTACAGAGCCGATAGAATCTAAGACAAAAGGTGACAAGTCAAAATACTATAAGATATATTTCAACGGTAAAAATTCCGTAGATTATATGACATATAAAAGTTCCGGATATTATTATGTGAATGCGAAGTATGTGAATCTATATAATAAAGATACAAAAGTTCCAAAGGAAGCTAAGGAAGGCAAGGTTTATAAACTTGCTGCAGGTAAAGAACTTAATGTATATGAGGAAAAGAGTACGACAAGTACGGTTCTGGGTTCAATGGAAAACGATGTCACAGTCGAATATTTTGCTGATGAGACAGATGATACATGGACAACTATATGGTTTAACAGTAAAAAAGCATATGTAAAGAGTTCATATTTTTCAAAGTCTACAGCCGTAAGCGGTGGAAGTAAGGTTACTAATCTGCATATAAAAGATATTGTTAATAATCAATATGTCGTTGGCTGGGATGACCTTTACAACAGCACGGGATATAAAGTGGGAGTTATTACTTCATGGGATAAATTTCTTCTTGCAGCGAGTAAACAGATACCGGGCAGCAGAAATTATGAACTTATAGAAGATGCTGATATTGAAACAAATTATTATAAGGTAAAAAAGTCATGCTTTAATAAGAGAAAAACGATAGATATTTTTGTTTACGGACCGTCAAGCAAAGTAAGTGATACAGCACATATGACGCTTTCTGCACCGCCTGAGAGAGATGTAAAACCGATAGCAGAAACGAAATTATCTTATAACAAGAAAAAGAAGAAGTATGTTACGAAAAACAATATTACTAAAAATACAGTAAAGATAGTGAATTTTTATACAGATTATGCAAAGCACCAACTTCAGTATTCTTCAAATAAGAATTTTAAAGATGCTAAAACTATCACTAAGTCAGGTGGAAATGTAAAAAAATATACAGGAAAATCTATTGTTATTAAGGGACTTAAACCTAACACAACATATTATTTTAGACAGAGATACAAGGCAGCGGTCAAGACAGATGCCGGAACAAAGTATCTTATTGCACCGTGGTCTAAGTCATTAAAGATTAAAACGCTTGCTAAGTAAAATAAATGTGTAAGTGCAATAAAAACAGCCGGGTTCGATAAAATCGAATCCGGCTGTTCTATGTTTTTGTTCTTTATCATGCATGGAACAATAGGCAAAATATCCATACATGATAAAGTTTTACTGGTTTTGATATAAAAATATAAGCATAATTTACATGATGAATAAATATTCATATGATGAATGTTATTCATCATGAATACTATCCATCGGTTTATTTTGAAACGGCTTCTACGCGAATAGTGTTTGTTTTTCCTGATACACCGCTCACCTGACCGCCGGTGAGGACAACATTGTCGCCTTTGTTTAAGTTAAATATTTTCTTTGCATGATTCATTGCGTGATAGAACATGACATCAACAGAGTTAAATTCCTCGCTGAGAACAGGAGTTACCCCCCAACTCAAATTTAATTTTCTCCATGCTTTTATGGATGTTGTCATGCCGATTATGTCAACAGGGCAGCGGAAACGGCTTACCATACGAACTGTATTTCCTGAAAGTGAACTTATGACAATACCCTTTGCGTTTGTATCAATAGCCATTGCACAGGTAGCGTGCGATATGGCATCAGTATTATCCTTTATTCTGTATTCAGTGGTTCTGAAGCGTTTTGCATAGTCAATATTCTTTTCCGTATATAATGCGATTTCTGCCATGTTTTTAACGGCAGCGACAGGGTATTTTCCTGAAGCTGACTCACCCGAAAGCATTATTGCCGATGAACCATCATAGACTGCGTTTGCAACATCAGAGATTTCCGCTCTCGTAGGGCGAGGATTCTGTATCATTGATTCAAGCATTTCAGTAGCAGTTATAACTCTTTTTCCGAGAAGTCTGCATTTTTTGATAAGATATTTCTGGATGGCGGGAACTTCTACAAATGGAATTTCCACACCTAAGTCACCTCTTGCTACCATGATTCCGTCAGCAATCTCACAAAGTTCTTCAATGTTTTCGACACCTGAGCGGTTTTCAATCTTAGCGATAATATCAATATCTGAACCGCCGTTTTCATTTAAGAAGTTTCTAAGGTCGAGTAAATCCTGTTTTGTTGAAACAAAAGATGCTGCGACAAAATCAACCTCATTTTTAATACCAAAAAGCAAATCTTTTTTATCCTGTTCGCTCAGATAAGGCCCTGTCATCACATGATTAGGGAAATTCATGCTCTTGCGGTCGGACATTTCTCCTCCGACAATTACTTTACATATTGCATCATTTCCCTTGAGTTTAGCAACCTCAAAAATAAGTAAGCCATTGTTTACAAGGATGGTGTCACCTATTTTCAGCTCATTTATAAGATTTTTGTAACTGACTGATACACGCTTATTGTTTCCCTCAACCTCATCAGTAGTAAATATAAAGGTGTCACCATCTTTTAAAGTAATTTTATGATTTTCAAATGTGCGTATCCTGTATTCAGGACCTTTTGTGTCGAGCATTATCGCTATTGGAAGACCAAGTTCTTCTCTTACTTTTTTGATTCTGTCTATCTTCTGCTGATGTTCTGGATGAGTTCCGTGAGAGAAATTAAGTCTCGCAACATTCATGCCTGCTAAGCACATTTGTTTTAATGTCTCTTCGCTTTCACTTGCCGGACCAATGGTACAAATAATTTTAGTTTTTCTCATGATGAGTAGCTCCTTTCGATTAGACGATTTACTTTTCAGTGCTTTTATTTATCATATCATCGCCATGTTCGCCGGTAGCATCAACATCGCTGCCCGAAAACCACAATCCAAATGCGGTAAGACCAACAATGAATAATATACCGATAATAATCAAAATGATTCTTAACATAACTTTTCCCTCCTGATATATGTTGGTACAGTGATTTTTTTAACCGTACATATGATAAAAAGCTATGTTAAATTTTCTTTTTTCCATCCTTCATATGTATATAATCGATGATAAAGGCTGTTGACCTCGGCTCACAAGCGACTGAGATATATTCAGAAAGACCTTGATACAGAGGGATATGTATCGTATCAGATATGTTTGCCAAATACAGCAGCGACTTGTAGGTGTTTGAAAAAGTTCGTATTTTATGAGAAATCTCAGGACGGGATATAAGCTCCTGTCTGCCAAGCATCTCTGGAGTACATATATCTTCGCCGGAAGATGTTATGGATAAATTATATATTGCCTCTTCAGAATGAACAGATGCAGCCTGATCAATAAAAGGTGTGGATATGGTTGATGTGTAAGAAACAAGGCAGGAAAGAATTATACACAATGTAACAAGTAAACTTGTATATCTGCATTGTTTTTCGTTGAAACGCATATCTGCTCCACCTCCTTTTTAAAAAGCCGCTCATAAATTACTTATAAGAATAGCACATTGATATCAATAGGGCAAATATATTTTTGTAAAATTTATTGGATTTATGTAACAGTTCAGCCATAAAAAGATAATTGGCAATACAATGAGCTTGTTCA
>ERZ773252.1372-NODE-1372-length-24192-cov-4.649915_pt1 | contig 24192 bp, 27 predicted proteins | sample MGYA00580517_ERZ773252 | MGnify/ENA primary metagenome ERZ773252 (study PRJEB29015, sample SAMEA2737766) | human gut metagenome | biome: human gut; feature: human-associated habitat; material: faeces | place: China | collected 2012 ...
TCGGTGACATTACCGGTTCTGTTGAACCATCTTTATTTAAGGTATCAATGATCAGGGCAAGGAATTTACTCATATCCGCAGATAAATAATACGGACGTTTCAGTAATTCCGGATTCTGATATGTCAGATTTGTTGTAATGACATAATTAATATAGCCTTTTTCATAATATTCATCAAATTTCTCCAGACCATCAGTAAATAATCCAAATGTCGTACATACAAAAACCTTATTCGCTTTTCTGTCTTTTAACTGTTTTGCAACATCCAGCATACTTTCACCGGAAGAAATCATATCATCAACGATGATCACATCCTTGCCGGCAACTTCCGTTCCCAGAAACTCATGTGCAACAATCGGATTTTTTCCATTTACTACGGTGGAGTAGTCACGTCTCTTATAGAACATACCCATATCCACACCAAGAACATTTGCAAAATACACGGCACGGTTCATTCCGCCTTCATCCGGACTGATGATCATCAGATGATCATTATCCAGTTTTAAGTCTTTATCCACTTTTAATATGGTTCTTATAAACTGATATGGGGGCATATAATTATCAAAACCGTTAATTGGTATGGAATTTACAACTCTCGGGTCATGTGCATCAAAAGTAATAATATTCTGTGCTCCCATATCTACCAGCTCCTGAAGTGCCAGTGCACAGTCCAGGGATTCTCTCTTTGTTCTCTTATGCTGTCTGCCTTCATACATAAACGGCATGATAATATTAATACGCTTCGCACTGTGGGATGCTGCTACAATTCTTTTAATGTCCTGAAAATGATCATCCGGTGACATATGATTTTCATATCCGCATAAAGAATAAGTAAGGCTGTAATTGCCGACATCCGCCATAACAAATAAATCCGCACCTCTTACAGACTCTTCCACAAGTCCCTTTGCCTCACCGGAACCAAATCTCGGACAAGCACATTTTAAAAGATAGGAATCGCATTTGTATCCCTTGAATTCTATGGATGAGTGATTCTCTGATACGGATTCATTTCTCTGCTGCACAATATGGTTATTCACCAGCCCTGCAAATTCCCTGCAGCTCTCAAGTGCAGCAATCTTCAGTGGTGCAACCGGAATTGTTGTTGTATCTGTAATAAATGTTCCTGACATATTTTTTATCCTCCATCTTGATTGATTCTTAAAAATTTTACCATTGATCTTTTTTTTCGTCAAGTGCCGGCAGATTCTGTTATTCCTGTGTAAACATCAGGTTCACATCACAGTCCGTAGAGATTCCGTCCACTTTACCATCGCTTGCATACTGCCACATACTGACTTTATATGGAATATAAATCTCATTGCTGTAATAGGCAAACCATAATCCATAATCTTCAAACTGTGTCAGATCCACCATCTCCGAAATGGTACGGATATTTCCATACAGCATTGCCTGATATCCTGCATCTGCGATTTCTTTCATAAATGCAAGGGCAACTTTGGTCATCTCTTCTTTTGATAATTTTTCATTTCTTCCATCGTCGCCGTCTATCATTTCCAGATCCAGTACAAGCGGAAGTTTTACTTTATAAGGTTTTACCGCATTTAATAAAAATTCTGCCTCTTCTTTTGCTTCCTCTACGGTGATTGCCTCGGAAAAGAAATATGCACCTGTTTTGAGTCCTTCTGCCAGTGCATTTTTCATATTGGTGTCAAAATTTGTATCTGCCACAATCTCTCCGGAACCATATCCACGGATCCCGGCTCTTATCATAGCTCCGTCAATTCCGTAATTTTTCACGGCTTTCCAGTCAATATCCCCCTGATATTTTGAAACATCTACCACATGGCTGGTCACACTCTTGCCATCTACCTCAAAACTCTTTAATTTTGTTTTTTCATCCGTCACAAATTCACCATCGGAATAATCTGCCATCGGTACATCCAATATCGGCTCGAACAGATATTTGGATGAAATCTGGTATACCAGATAACTATCCTTATACTGGCTGCGCAGGAATGCCAGGGTATTTCCTTTTAACCCCAGTCCTTCCCTGAATTCTTCCAGCACAATCTCCCTTTCTGCCATCTGCACCTGCTCCAGTCTCTGGCTCACTTCCTCATCCACAATACTGTCTTTATTCTGCTCCAGATAATTATAATCTTTTCGCAAATCATAATGTTTCTTTACCAGGAATCCGCCCCCTGCCAATACGATAATCAGTAATATCGTCAGGAATACCATTTTTCCTTTTTTGTTCTTTCTTTCTGTCCACTCTCTTCTTTCGTCCATATTTTTACTCCTCTATCATTAAAAATGCACACAGATTGCCTCTTTTTCCCTTACTTGCCCGGTGTGAAAATAACTCTTGTGAATTTTCACAGGTACATAAATCCGGCAGTGCAATCTGTTTTATTCCTGCATCCGCAAGCACTTTATAATTTGCAGCCCAGAGATTAAGATAATACTTATCCCCCCGTAACCACACAATATTTTCCGTGTCCTGTTCCGGGATTCTGTCCATCAGGGCTGGCTGAATCTGCGTCTGAAATTCCAGGGCAAATTCTTCTGCCAGTTCTTTACTTACTTCATAACAGTTCACACAGATGGATGGGCCGATTGCTGCCAACACATCGCCCGGATTTGTTCCATACGTTTCCTTCATTTTTCCAAGAGTCTCTGCTCCGATTCTCTGTATCGTGCCTCTCCAGCCGGAATGTGCCAGTCCAATCGCATGATTTACCGGATCCACCAGATAAAGCGGAACACAGTCCGCAAATGTGGTTACCAGGGTAACACCCGGTTCGTTTGTAATAAGTCCGTCTACCCCGGAATAATCCTTTGGAAGAAAAACATTTTTCCCGACATCTTCCCTGCTTACCAGTCGAATCGTTTTTCCATGTACTTGATCTGCCATAACTGGATTCTTAAATCCATGCTCCGCCAGAAAAATTCTGAAGTTTTCCTGTACGTTTTCTTCATTATCTCCCATTTTAACAGAAAAATTCATGCTGGAAAACTGTCCTTTACTTACACCACCGCGCCTTGTCGAAAAACCGTCCTTTACAAAACCAGAATCTTTCAATATATGATACCGGATGGAAGGAATCTTTTTTCCTTCCAGATAGGTCGTTTCTTCTCTTCCTGATTTTACAAACATCTTAATTCTCCTCAAATGCATTTTCTATATGTGTCACACTGCCGTCCAGAATTCCAATTACATCAAATCGGCAGGCAGCATTTTCTTTTCCTTCTTTATACAGGTAATATACGGCAGACTTAAAAATTCTCTGTTGTTTTGTTTTGGTTACCGCCTCCAGAGGATGTCCCCGTTTCAAAGACTTCCTATATTTCACTTCCACAAATACAATCATTCCATCCTTCCATGCAATGATGTCAATTTCGCCAAAATGTGTATAGAAATTCCGTTCCAGGATTTTATAACCTGCGTTTTCCAGATATTCTGCCGCCGCATCCTCATATTTACTTCCCTCTTTTCTCTTATTCACGCTTTCCTCCTGCCATTTTTTCTTTCAGATGATCCATCCGGTCTACAAACACAAGTACCTCTGCAATCACTTCATACAGTTCCGGCGGAATCATCTCACCCAGCTCCAGTTTTGACAATGTTTTTGCCAGAGACTGGTCATGATATACCGGAATATCCTCTTTCTTTGCTCCATCCAGAATTTTTTCCGCCAATGCACCTTTTCCGGTAGCAATGACAACCGGGGCATCATTTTCCAGTGTATATTCAAGTGCAATGGCAACTTTGTCCTTTTTCTCTTCTTTCATTTCTTCTGCCAGCTCCTTTTTCTCCCTTTTCAGGCTCTCACATCAAATGCATACCGTTTTACTTCTTTCTGTGGCTTCTCTGCTTCTATAATCCGTTCAAAAGAAGATTTTGTTTCCTGCGTTACATCCGCTTTTAATTCTGCATGGTAGCCCAGTGCTGCAAGCCGTTCCTGCAGCTGCGGCAGATGTTCTTTTACCAGTTCCATGGAAGCATCATTATCAAAGGTAAATATGGTACTGACCCTGCTGCCGGCCAAGGAAATACGGATATCCGTAGCTCCCAGGTTCTCCATGTCAAAATGAAGAAATGCCGTTTTTACTTCGTCTTTTTCATATTTCTTTTTCCGGCTCAGAACATATAATTCTCCATTTTTTTCTTTTGCTCCCAGTTTCATCGGAAGCTGCACATATGCCGTCATCTGGTTAAAATCAGACATAAAACTCATATTATTTTTTAAATCACCCGCCGTATTCATCAGACTGGAATGTTTTTCCCCTGTATTCTGTAAGGATTCCGTTAATTTATCCAGTGTCTTTGCCAGTGTTTCATAGGATTCCTTAATCGCCTTTTCTCCCTGCTGTGCAAGTTTTTCCGGTGTAATAAATAATTTATTTTTCAGATTTTCTTCAAGTATCTTCAGATTACTTTTCAGGGTATCCTTTAAAGAATCCGTCTGAACCGCTTCCCTTTCACTGAGCAGCTGTTCGGTAACCGACATCTTCTGTGTGGCCTGCTGTGCTTTTTCCGGTTCTTTTCCGGAATTATCCTGCACTTTTTCTCCTGCGGCAGTTTCCCCGTCCTTCTGCATTTTTTCCGGCCGCCCTGAGTCAGCCTGATTTTTGATTTCGCTGAAAGTCTGCTCCTGTGGTGCAACGATCTTGTTTAACTCTTGCATCAGGTCATTTAACTTGTTTAATTTTTCCGGTGTTTCTGTATTTTTCACCATCTCCCGGAGTTCACCAAACATCTTCTGAATTCCGTCTGTAAGCTGTGCCTGGTTCTGCTGGTATGCCATAAATAATTTTACATTCTTCTCCGTCACCGGGATTTCAAAGCTTTTCATGGAAACAAGGGTTTCTGCCGGAATATCCGGATACTGACGAATCATTTTTCCCACCTCCGTCATGCTCTCCCGATCGATGGACATTCCCATACTCATCATGCTTTTCACTGCCTGCATATTGCGTTCTGTTGCGGGCAGTGATGCCTCTTCCAGACTCTTTGCAAGAATCTGGTTCTCGGACTGGGATAAATTCTGAAATGGTTTTAATAACACTCTTGTCCCTGTATTTTCTTTTATCAGAAAGGACAGATCCTCTCCGATATTGACATTTACACTGTTTTCAAGAAGTGCATTCAACACGGCATTTCCTACCTGAATCTGTACCTGATTTCCTCTTATATCAATTACATTTCCCTGAAAAACACTTCCTTTTGCCGCATTTGCCAGCGACAATTCCCCATTCTGCTGTAGATCAGCACGTCCCTGTGATGGTACGGCATCCGGATTCTGAATCTGTCCATTTCCATGTGACGGAATATTTGTGGTAATCTTCATATTCATCCTCCTTCCTCAATCATGCTGCATTTTGTTTAATTGTCCAGAAAGTTTTTAATAAACGTTTTTCTGTGAATCGGACATGCACCATGCTCTTTTAAAGCTTCCATGTGTTTTGCCGTTCCATATCCCTTATTGGATGCAAAATCATATTCCGGATATAATTTATCATATTCTTCCATCATATGATCCCTGGTCACTTTTGCAACAATGCTTGCCGCAGCAATGGATATGCTCTTTGCATCTCCTTTGATAATTGCTTCCTGGCCGCAGGGTATGCCAGGAATCGTCACGGCATCCGCAAGAACAATATCCGGCTTATGCTCCATCCCAAGAATCGATTTTTTCATGGACTGTAAGGTTGCCTGCAGAATATTAATCTGATCGATCACTTCCGGACTCTCCATCGTAACATTCACTTCTATGGCTTCCTGTTTTATGATCTGTGCAAGCTCCTCTCTCTTTTTTTCGGAAAGTTTTTTGGAATCATTAATATATGGTATCCTGCAATCTTTCGGAAGAATAACCGCACAGGTCACAACCGGACCTGCTAAAGGACCTCGTCCCACCTCATCAATACCACAGATATACTCTGCTTCCTGATATTTTTTCTCATAAGCACGCATTTTTTCCAGCCGGATCAGTTCTTTTTCATACCTATCCGCTTTTTTCCCATACTGAAGAACCAGCTTCTTTACGCCACCCCTCTCATCTGACGAAAAATCCTGCAATCTTTCCCTTAAACAGGATTCTTCCGTATTTTTCAATATTTCCCTGATTTCTTCTATCTTCATTTTAATCACTCCAATGTTCCAATATTCTGAAACGGATATATCCGGAATACTGCACTTCCTATGATATCCGTCTTTGGTATACATCCTATTTTTCGGCTGTCAAGGCTGTCATTCCTGTTATCTCCCAGCACAAAGTATTCATCCTCACCGACTTCCACTGGTTCTGAAAAATCATATCCTTCCATCACTTTGCCTTCCAGATAATAGCCATAATTTTCCTCCAGGATTTCACCATCGATATAGATTTTCCCATCCTGTATACAGACCGTTTCCCCTGGCAGTCCGATCACACGTTTGATGTAATGAACCGTTTCGTCACTTTTCTCATCCTGCTCATTAAATACAATAATGTCAAAGCGTTTTGGCGATGAAAAATGTTTGGTCACTTTTTCAACAATGAGCTGATCCCCGTCCTTCAGAGTCGGATACATGGAACTTCCATGAACGCTTGTTCGCTGTCCTACAAACATAAGGAGAAAATAGGTCGCAGCGACCGCTAAAAATACATATAATCCTATTTCCAGAAAATTTTTCAGTTCAAGCTTCTTTTTATTATATTCATCCATTCGCTCTTCCTCCGGATTATTGATACTTTAAAGAACCAACTGCTTTAAATGGCCACAGGCGGAATGCTGCACGCCCGATAATCATATCCCGTTCTACCGGCCCCACATCCCCGGATCTGCTGTCCACACTATGTTCCCTGTTATCTCCCAGTACAAAGTATTCATCCGTTCGCAGGGTATATGCCGCATAATCGTCCATTTTCTTTTCACTGTCGTAATACCCATAATACTCTTTTAATTCTTCGCCATTGATATATATGGTATTATCCTTGATCTCGACCGTTTCTCCCGGCAGTCCAATCACACGTTTGATATACCGGGTGTGTATGTCGTATTTGTACTTAAACACAATCAGATCAAAGCGTCCGGGTTCGGCTTCTTTATATGCGGATTCACTGACTAGCAGGATATCCCCGGATGAGAGGGCAGGATTCATCGAATCCCCTATTACCCTCATGGGAGAATACAGATAATGCTGGAAAGCAACACATAAAACGGTTATAATAATAATATAGATTGCAACCATGCAAAAAGCCCGCCCGAAATTCTTTTTCTTTTCTTCCTTTTTCATAGTCCGACTTTCCATTATTTCACCGGTGTTTCAAGAGAGATTCGTCCGAGTTTTCCATTTCTGAAATCATCAATAATCTGTCTTGAAGCTTTTTTCGTGTCATATGCTCCGCCTTTTAAAAGACATCCTCTTACCTTTGCGATATTCTCGATTGCATCTATCACATCCGAACAATTCTCAATGCCATATCTTTCTTCTATCACTCCCGGATATCTGTTCTGCATAAATCTGATAAATTCTCCTGCGAGTTCTTCAATATTCAGAATTTCGTCATTGATAGACCCTGTAAGTGCAAGATTTAATCCAACCTGCTGATCTTCAAATTTCGGCCAGAGGATTCCCGGTGTATCAAGAAGCTCTATCTCCTTGCTCAGTTTAATCCATTGTTTTCCTTTTGTGACACCCGGTTTATTTCCCGTCTTTGTGCATGCTTTCTTCGCATAGGAATTGATAAATGTAGATTTTCCGACGTTCGGGATTCCGACTACCATGGCACGCACCGGACGATTGAGAATTCCCCTCTTCCGGTCGCGTTCAATTTTCTCTTTGCAGGCTTCCTTTACGATTGCATTGATCGGACGGATTCCCATGCCGGATCTTGCATTTACTTCTACCACGAAATATCCCTGCTCCTCAAACCATTCTTTCCATAATTTATTTACTTTTTCATCGGCAAGATCTGATTTATTTAATAAAATCAGTCTTGATTTATTCTTTCCAAGCGTATCAATATCCGGATTTCTGCTGCTGAACGGTATTCTTGCATCCAGAACCTCGATTACGATATCAATCAGCTTAATGTTTTCCTCCATCATTCTTTTTGCTTTGGTCATATGACCCGGATACCACTGATAATTCATTTCTGCCTCCTTTTATCTTCGTCTATTTTATCAGTCCGATTTTATTGAACGGCGAAATAATGATCCATGCCCGTCCAATAATATCTTCTCTTTTCACATTTCCTACATATTCAAATCTGCTATCCTGACTGAGATTGCGATTATCTCCCATAACAAAATATTCATCCTCTCCAATCTTAATGGTCTGACTGGCTGCACCGCTTTCAAAGCTTCCCTTATGATACTTATCCTCTATCTCTTCCCCATTAATATATATTCTGCTGTCGATAATCTGTATCTCTTCGCCCGGAAGTCCAATCACTCTCTTGATAATATATTCATCTTCCGAAAGATCCGATCTGTATACAACCACATCAAATCTTTTAATATCCCTGAGTTCATAGGACATTTTATCAATTAAAACTGTCTGACCGCTTTTTATCTTGTCTGCCATTGAATTGCCGATCACATTTGTCTTTTCCCCGAGAAAAAGAATCAAAAATACTGCTGCCGCAACAGCTACCGCAATATCTACGAGCCATTTCAGAATTATGTCCGTAAAAATATTCCGTTCCGGCTTTGGATTAAAATATCCCATTACCTACCTCCAGAAAAAAAATAGGACAAATACCTGGTGGTATCTGCCCTTGTCTTCAGAAATTATTTAACTAATTCTTTTACCTTTGCAGCCTTACCAACTCTGCCTCTTAAGTAGTTAAGTTTCGCACGTCTTACTTTACCGTGACGAACTACTTCAACCTTCTCGATTGATGGGGAATGTAATGGCCAAGTCTTCTCAACGCCAATTCCGTTGGAATTCTTTCTTACTGTAAATGTTTCTCTTGAGCTTCCGCCCTGTCTCTTAAGTACTACGCCTTCAAAAACCTGAACTCTTTCACGGTTTCCTTCTTTGATCTTAGCATATACCTTTACAGTATCACCTACACTAAAGTTTCCTACATTTTCTTTTAACTGAGCTGCCTCAATGTTCTTAATAATTTCGTTCATTTGTGTGACCTCCTATAATATTTTGATGTTCTGTAATACCCTGCGTACCAGAGGAACATCAATTTTCACAACTCCTAAATGGTATCATATTTTTTTTGAAATATCAAGTGTTTTTAATGTTTTTCTTGTTTTTTATCACAATAATTTTTTACCCTGCTGATTCCCAGCTCTTCCCGGATGAATTTCATATCATTTTTATCATACACAGCCTCCTCGAATAAATCCGGTCTTTTCTCATAGGTCCGCAGAATCGACTGGTTTCTTCTCCACCGCTCAATATTAGCATGATGACCGCTTAACAGAACCTCCGGAACTCTTTTTCCCATAAATTCCTCCGGACGGGTATACTGCGGATATTCCAGCAATCCATCGGAAAAGCTCTCCGTCTCGGCACTGATATCATTGTTTAAAACACCTGGTACATTTCTTGATATGGAATCAATCATGACCATCGCTGCAAGTTCCCCGCCGGTCAGCACATAGTCTCCGATGGATACATAATCCGTCACAATCATCTCAAGGATGCGTTCATCGACACCCTCATAGTGTCCGCACAGAAATACCAATTCTTCTTCTTTTGCAAATTCACGAGACATCTGCTGATTGAAAGTTTTTCCCTGTGGGGTAAGATAGATGACCCGTGGTTTTTTTCCAATCTTATTTTTACAAAGATCCATGTAACAGTCATAGATCGGCTGTGCCTGCATGACCATGCCTGCGCCTCCGCCATATGGTGCATCATCCACATGCCCATGTTTTTCTTTTGTATATTTCCTAATATCCACACATTCCAGGGAAAGAAGATTTTTTTCCATTGCCCTTCCGATAATGCTTGTATTTAACCCCGAATAAACCATCTCTGGAAACAGTGTCATCACATAATAATTCATCAATCCAGCAGTCCCTCCATGATATGCACAGTCATACGGCTTTCTTCCAGGTCAATATCCAGAATACATTCATCTATCGCTGGCAGAAGTATTTCTTTTCCTTCTTCCGTTTTTACCACATATACATCGTTTGCACCGGTCTGCATCACATCATACAGAACCCCGATTTTTTCATCTTCATCACTGTATACATCCAGATCCAGCAAATCTGCTATGAAATATTCTCCTTCTTCCAACGGTACAGCATCTTCCCTGGTAACAAGCAGATCTTTTCCTTTGTACATTTCAATGTCATTAATATTATCAATTCCTTTGAACTTCAGAATTACCAGGTTTTTAAAAAATCTTACGGACTGGATTTCCAATACTTTCTGTTCTTTTCCCATATCAAGGATTACTTTTTTTAAATCCTTAAATCTTTCTTTCTCATCCGTAGTCGGAAATACCTTTACTTCCCCGCGTATTCCATGTGTATTTGCTATTACACCAACTCTCAACAAATCTTCCATAAACCAGACCTCCTTTTTGTAATACGCAAAAGAAACCGGCATAAAATGCCGATTTCCCATTATGTGTTATAAATCGTATTCCAGTAATATTTTACTGGACAATATCTACAATCACTTTCCTGTCATCTTTAGACGCCGCAGCTTTAACAACTGAACGAATAGATTTGGCTATACGGCCCTGTTTTCCAATCACTTTACCCATGTCATCATCTGCTACCTTGAGTTCAACAACAAGAGCTTCTTCCGTGTCCTTTTCCGTTACAAAAACTTCCTCAGGATGGTCTACAAGAGCCTTCGCAATAACTTCAACTAATTCTTTCATATCGCGCACCTCACGCCTCTTAAACAGACTTATTTTTCAATTCCAGCCTGCTTTAATAACTTAGCAACTACTTCTGTTGGCTGAGCACCATTTGCTAACCACTTCTTTGCAGCTTCTTCGTTGATTGATACAGCACTTGGTTCAAGATTTGGATCATATGTTCCGATTTCATCGATGAACTTGCCATCTCTCGGTGATCTTGAATCTGCTACGATAATTCTATAGAAAGGAGCTTTTTTCTGTCCCATTCTTCTTAATCTGATCTTTACTGCCATTGTAATTTCACCTCCTTAGGTTTTTATTAATCTATGATAAATTTGCTGTGCAAATTTATATCTGGGTTACCGTTATATTACCTAGAATGGTAATTTTAACTTTCCAAACAATCCGCCACCACTACGTTTTCCGGACATCATACCCGACATCTGTTTCATTAATTTTCGTGACTGTTCAAACTGTTTGACTAACCGGTTCACTTCTGCAATATCCACACCCGCACCTTTTGCAATCCTGCTCTTTCTGGATGGATTCAGGACGGAAGGATTCGCTCTTTCTTCCGGAGTCATGGAATAGATAATCGCCTCAGTTCTGGCAATCGCTTTCTCATCCGGTACAGAAGCACCCTTTAACTGTCCGCCAAGCCCCGGTATCATATTCATGACGTCTTCGAGTCCGCCCATCTTTCTTATCTGGGCCATGGAATCAAGATAATCATCAAAACCAAACTCTGCTTTTTTGAATTTCTTTTCCATTTCTTTGGCTTTTTCGGCATCCACCGCCGCTTCCGCCTTTTCTATCAGAGTAAGGACATCTCCCATTCCTAAAATTCTGGAAGCCATTCTGTCTGGAAAAAACTGTTCCAAATCAGAAAGTTTTTCGCCCATTCCGACATAAAGAATCGGTTTTCCGGTTACCGCACGAATGGAAAGTGCAGCTCCGCCTCGCGTATCGCCATCCATCTTTGTCAGTATAACTCCGTCAATGCCCACCTTCTCTTCAAAAGTGGTTGCCACATTGACAGCATCCTGACCGGTCATGGCATCTACGACCAGAATACTCTGTTTTATATCAATATTGTCCCTTATCTCAACCAGCTCATTCATCATATCTTCATCAACCTGAAGACGACCCGCCGTATCAATAATGACAAGATTCATATCATTTTTTGATGCATGCTCCACTGCTGCTTTTGCAATATTTAGCGGAGAATTTCCTGTGCCCATGGAAAATACCGGAACCCCCTGTTTTTCTCCATTTACCTTTAACTGCTCGATCGCAGCCGGTCGATACACATCACATGCCACAAGCAAAGGTTTTCTGCCTTTTGACTTGAATTTTCCTGCTAATTTTGCAGCAGTAGTTGTCTTACCTGCACCCTGAAGACCCATCATCATGATGACTGTCATCTCATTTGCAGGATTTAAAGAAATCTCTGTAGTTTCCGAACCCATCAGGGAAACCATTTCTTCATTTACAATTTTAATTACCATCTGTCCTGGTGTCAGGCTTGACATTACATCCTGCCCAATCGCCCGTTCCGTAACGGAATTAATAAACTGCTTTACAACCTTAAAGCTTACATCCGCTTCAAGGAGTGCCATCTTAACCTCTTTCAGTGCAGCCTTTACATCAGCCTCACTCAGGCGGCCTTTCCCCTTTAAATTCTTAAATATATTCTGCAGCTTATCTGATAAGCTTTCAAACGCCATTGCAGCTACCTCCTGTCCGGCTAAAATTCTTCCAGAATATGATTCGATACTTCCTGAATCTGATTTACCAGGGACACATTCCCCGTTACTCCGAAATCTCCTGCCAGCTTGTTAATCTGTGCAACCAGTTCCTTTGCTTTCAGAAACTTCTCAACCAGATGGAGTTTCTCTTCGTACTCTTCCAGAATTTTATCACAACGCTTCACCTGCTCGTGAACACCCTGTCTGCTGATTCCTCTCTCCACTGCGATTTCGCTGATACCAATATCATTTAAAATATAATCGCTGTATATACTTTTCTGATGTTCTGTCAAAAGTTCTCCATAAAAATCATATAACAAAGCTTTTTTTACAATCCATTCCATAGCATCACTCCTTGACAGGTATTTGGCACAGTGGATATCATACACTACATCTGTTTTTTTGTCAAGTACTTTTATTTGACATTTTAAAAAAATCTACAGGATATTTTCAATATATAAGTCAGGCTTTTTTGACAAATCAATCACTTCACCGCCGCACTGGACGATCGGTTTGGAAACCATGCTTTTATTAATCAGTATGATCTGTCCTTTTCTTCCATCAGATAAAAGAACTTCATTCTGCACATAGGTATCCGCAATATTCTGCAAAAATGTTACAACGTAGCGTGGATCATATTTTTCAAAGCCTTCTTCTTCAAAGATCCGGATGACCTTGAACGGGCAGAGTGGTCCGCGATATACCCTTGCAGAAGTCATCGCATCATAAATATCCGCAATCGCAACAAGCTTTGCATACCGGTTGATCTTATCCGTTTTCAGCCCAAGCGGATAACCGCTTCCGTCACACCGCTCATGATGCATAAGTGCACACAGTTTCACTTCTTCCGGCAGGAAGTCGTAATCCTGCAGAATACGGTATCCTCTGGTTGTATGTGTCTTTACAATATCATATTCCTCTTTTGTGAGTTTTCCCGGTTTCGTCAGCACTTCTACCGGAATTGCAACTTTTCCAACGTCATGAAACAGACCGCACTGCGTTGCAAGATGGATTTCATCTTCATTCATACCAATCCATTTCGCCAGAATGTTGCAAATCAGCGAAACATTGATAGAGTGTGCAAAAGTTGCATCATCATAATCCTTGATTCCGTTCAGCATATCAAAAACACTGATTCCGTTATCCAGTCCGCTGATGATATCCATCGTCTGATTCATCATCGCATTGACATCCTTCTCATCCGCATTTTTGCCAATCAGTCTGTTAATTCCATTTTCCAGCTCGCCAAGATTCGTATTATACTTTTTACTGAATACTTTATATTCCTCTGTATTTTTGATCCGGTCCTGATACCCTGAAGTACCCTGCGTACTTTTCTGAATTTCTTCCCCTGCCTCTTCAATGTCTATCCAGTCGATATTTTTCATAATCAAAGAATAGATATTTTCAGCAGTAAGTACTATGCCCTTCTTCAAAATCAAAACGTCGCCAAATCCATACACATCCCTCGCCAGCACACTACCGGCAACTGCTTCCTTGGTAAATACTCTTTTCATTCTGTCACCCCTGACCATATTTTATTTACAGGCATATGCCCATATAAGAAAAGAAAGTCTTTCCGATATCCAGACAGACACACAGAAAGACTTTCTTAAAAACCTTATTCTGCTGATTTATAATTAACAATACGTCCGAAATCCGGTTTCAGTGATGCTCCACCTACCAGACCTCCGTCGATATCAGGCTGTTCGAAAAGGTCAGCTGCATTTGCAGAAGAAACACTGCCACCATAGAGAATTCTGATTTCCTGTGCAATACCTTCATCATAAATCTCTGCCAGACAATCTCTGATTGCTTTGCATACTTCCTGTGCCTGGTCTGTTCTCGCACCTACACCCGTGCCGATTGCCCAGATCGGTTCGTATGCTACGATTGCTTTCTTTGCATTTTCAGGTTTTACATTATAAAAAGCTATCTTTATCTGCATACGGATTAAATCCAGTGTAATACCCTGTTTTCTCTGTTTCAGTGTCTCACCGCAGCAGATAATCGGGATAATATCATGTTCAAATGCTTTTAAGACTTTCTTATTTACGGTTTCATCTGTTTCAGCGAAGAAACTTCTTCTCTCGGAATGTCCTAAAATAACATATTCCACACCTACATCCGTAAGCATATCCGGTGCGATTTCTCCTGTAAACGCACCTTTCTCTTCAAAATACATATTCTGGGAACCAATTCCGATATTTGTTCCCTGTACTGCTTCAATACATGGAAGAATGTCAAGATCCGGCACACATAGTGCCACATCCACATCATCATTCTGTACTAAAGGAATTAATTCTTTAATTAAAGCGACTGCTGAATTTGGTGTCATGTTCATTTTCCAGTTTCCAGCAATAACCATTCTTCTTGCCATGGCAAAAACCCTCCCAGTGAAATTTTATTTATTTATCGTTTGCAGCTGCAACACCTGGTAATTCTTTTCCTTCCAGGAATTCAAGGGATGCACCGCCGCCTGTGGAAATATGGCTCATTTTATCACCATATCCAAGGATATTTACTGCTGCTGCAGAATCTCCACCGCCGATAATTGTTGTAGCATCTGTTTCAGCCAGTGATTTTGCCACTTCTACAGTACCCTGCTTTAAGATAGGGTTTTCAAATACACCCATTGGTCCATTCCATACAACTGTCTTTGCTGATTTTACAGCTTCTGCATAAAGTTCAGCTGTCTTTGAGCCGATATCCAGTCCCATCTTATCAGCCGGCATATCTTCTACGCTTACATTGATAACAGGAATTTCAGCATCAATTGGATTTGGGAAAGCATCTGCTGCTACCGTATCGATAGGAAGGAGTAATTTCTTTCCGAGTTTCTCAGCTTTTTCCATCATTTCTTTGCAGTAGTCAATCTTTTCATCATCTACTAATGATTTTCCTACTTCATAACCTTTTGCCTTTAAGAAAGTGAATGCCATGCCGCCACCGATAATTAAAGTATCACATTTCTCGAGCAGGTTATTAATAACAGATAATTTATCTGCTACTTTTGCACCGCCAAGGATTGCAACAAATGGTCTTTCCGGATTTTCTACTGCATTTCCGAGGAAGTCAATTTCTTTCTGCATCAGATAACCAACAACTGCTGTATCTACCAGAGATGCAACCCCTACGTTTGAGCAATGTGCTCTGTGGGCTGTTCCGAACGCATCATTTACAAATACATCACAAAGAGATGCAAGATCTTTCGAGAAAGCTTCACCGTTCTTTGTTTCTTCTGCACGATATCTTGTATTTTCAAGCAATACAACTTCCCCATCCTGCATAGTTTCTACTGCTGCCTTTGCATTTGGTCCAACAACTTCAGGATCTGCTGCAAATTTTACTTCCTGTCCTAAAAGCTCGGATAATCTCTTTGCAACTGGTGCAAGTGATAATTCCGGTTTTGGTTCTCCCTTTGGCTTTCCAAGATGTGAGCAGAGAATTACTTTTCCTCCGTCGGCAATTAACTTCTTTATGGTAGGAAGTGCTGCCACAAGACGGTTCTCATCTGTAATCTTTCCATCTTTTAACGGTACGTTAAAATCGCAACGAACCAGAACTCTTTTTCCTTTTACCTGAATATCATCCACTGACTTTTTATTTAACATTCTTATTTCTTCCTTTCTGATCTATCATTCATTCTAGAAATGACCTTACCGGTTTTCCTGTAAAACAGAACAGGTCCGGTCCTGTAAAAAGACCGGACCCATGCAGGTCTGAAACATCTGTTTCCAGACTGTTCTTATTTCATTTCAAAATTAAGCTAATTCTGCAAAATATTTGATTGTTCTAACCATCTGGCTTGTGTATGAATTTTCGTTATCATACCATGAAACAACCTGTACCTGATAAGTATCTTCTGCAATCTGAGCTACCATTGTCTGTGTAGCATCGAATAATGAACCATATCTCATGCCGATAACATCTGAAGATACGATAGGATCTTCATTGTATCCGAATGATTCTGAAGCTGCTGCCTTCATTGCTGCATTGATTCCTTCTTTTGTTACATCTGTTCCCTTAACTACTGCTGTAAGGATTGTTGTTGATCCTGTTGGAACTGGTACTCTCTGTGCAGAACCGATAAGTTTTCCGTTTAATTCAGGAATAACAAGTCCGATAGCTTTTGCAGCGCCTGTTGAGTTAGGAACGATATTTGCAGCACCTGCTCTTGCTCTTCTTAAATCACCCTTTCTGTGTGGTCCGTCAAGAATCATCTGATCGCCTGTGTAAGCGTGGATTGTTGACATGATACCGCTCTGGATTGGAGCATATTTATTTAATGCATTTGCCATAGGTGCAAGGCAGTTTGTTGTACAGGATGCAGCTGAGATGATCTGATCATCTGCTGTTAATGTATTTTCGTTTACTGAGAATACGATTGTCTTAAGGTCATTTCCAGCTGGAGCTGAAATAACAACCTTCTTAGCACCTGCATTGATATGAGCCATTGATTTTTCTTTTGAGCAGTAGAAACCTGTACACTCAAGAACAACATCTACTCCGATTTCTCCCCAAGGAAGATTGTTTGCATCTGCTTCTTTGTAAATTGTAAGTGTCTTTCCATCAACAGTGATTGTGTTTGCTTCATCATCTGCTGATACTGTGTGAAGGTTTTCACCAATCTTTCCACAGTAACCACCCTGTGCTGTATCATACTTAAGAAGATCTGCTAACATGGAAGGTTTTGTTAAATCGTTGATAGCTACTACTTCATATCCTTCTGCACCAAACATCTGTCTGAATGCAAGACGTCCAATACGTCCAAATCCGTTAATTGCAACTTTTACTGACATTTTTTTATTTTCCTCCTATAAAAAATGTATTTTAGTAAATACCTTGTCTTTGCAAGTTATCTATCTGTGTCTTATTTTACCTAATTTACTCAAAAATATCAAGCATAATTTGGTAAATTGTTAAATTTTTTTCAATGTTTCTTATTTTCAGTCTGTAACTATTGTGCTAAACTATGTGTATATTCAACATCATATCACTGATTTATGGGAATTTCCCAAAAAATATAAGAATACAAAAGGAGTTAATTATGATTTGTGATTTTCATGTACATACCTGTATGTCATCGGATTCGAATGCCGATATTAAAATGGTCATCGAAAAAGCCATTTCTCTCGGCATGAAATATTTATGCATTACTGATCACCACGATATTGATTATGAGGACGGAACTTTTCTCTTAAATCCGGCTGATTATTATAACTGTCTTGCTTCCGTCCGGGAGCAGTTCCGGGACAGGGTACAGCTTCTCATTGGTGTGGAACTCGGACTGCAGCCTCACTTAAAAACAGAATGTACAGAATTTGTACATTCTGTACCATTTGATTTTGTCATAGGCTCTTCCCATGTCATTAACGGAATCGATCCTTATTACGAAGAAATCTGGAATACCCATTCTTCCGAGGAAGTCATGACCATGTATTTTGAAAACATTCTTGCGAACTTATCCGTTCACACAGATTTTGACGTATATGGTCATCTTGATTATGCCATCCGCTATGCCAAAGAAAAAGATAAAAATTATTCCTACGAGAAATATAAGAATATTATTGACCGCATATTAGAAACCATTCTTTCCCTCGGAAAAGGAATCGAAATCAATACCGCCGGTCTGCGCAAAGGTCTGCGTTCCACCAATCCGTGTTTTGAAATCGTAAAGCGCTACCGGGAACTTGGCGGAAAAATCATTACCGTTGGTTCGGATGCCCATGTTCCGGAAGATATCGGTTCAGACTTTTCGTGTGCAAGGCAGCTTCTGGTAGAAGCCGGATTTACCCACTATTATATTTTTAAAGAGCGAATGCCTTATGCTTTGCCATTATAACACTTATATTATGTAAAAAGGATGCCGCGAAAGCGGCATCCTCATTAATCTTCTTCCTCTTCTTCTGGCATATCCCAGTTATGATATACCGCCTGAACATCATCATCTTCATCTAACATATCAAGAATTCTTGTAATCTTTTTAATATCATCTTCTGCAGTAAGTTCTACATAATTCTGCGGAATCATGGTTACTTCTGCCTGTGCCATTGCAATACCTGCATTCTCAATTGTCTGTCTTACGGTTTCAAATTCAGATGGTGCAGTAAGAATCTCGAAGCTGTCTTCTTCCTCTACAAAATCTTCTGCTCCGGCATCGAGTGCTGTCATCATAAGTTCATCTGCATCCATGCTGCACTCTTCTTTATCAATGATAATCTGCCCTTTTTCATCAAACATATAGGAAACACAGCCTGTTGTTCCAACACTTCCGCCACCTTTTGTAAAAGCATTTCTGACATTTGAAGCGGTTCTGTTTCTGTTATCTGTAATTGCATTTACAATAATTGCAGTTCCGTTTGGTCCATATCCTTCATATGTAACAGTTTCATAATTTACACTGTTTGCATCCCCGGCTGCTTTCTTAATACCTCTGTCAATGGTATCATTCGGCATATTGTTTGCCTTTGCTTTTGCAATGACTGCTGCAAGTTTACTGTTATTTGCAGGATCCGGTCCGCCTTCCTTTACTGCTACCGCAAGTTCTCTTCCGATAATGGTAAAGATTTTTCCTTTCGCAGCATCATTTTTTTCTTTTTTGTGCTTAATATTAGCAAATTTTGAATGTCCTGACATCGTTCTATCTCCTTCTGTTTATTCTTCATCCTTCGGTTTGGCATCCTCCGGACTGCTTTTTATAATTTCAAGTTTAGAAATTATCTTTCCACCAGTTTCCAGCACCCTGAATGTACAGTCGTATAATATGGTTTCTGCACCTTTGGGCAGAATGCTGCTGTTTTTGCAGTACAGACGCACTATAATCTCCGGCTTTTCTCCCTTTGCAGGTATTCTGTCCAGTTTGGAAATCAAATATCCGTTGATCGTATCAAATTCATCATCATCGAATATAATACCGGTTTTCTCCTCAATTTCTTCGAGTGTTGTAAGCCCGCTTACCAGATACCTGTCATCTGCTTCACGAATGATATTATTCTCTTCCAGATCATGTTCATCCATAATATTTCCCACGATTTCTTCCAGAATATCTTCCATTGCTACAAGCCCTGCGGTCTGCCCATATTCATCGACAACAATCTCCATATGATTCTTATTCATCTGCATCTCTTTAAACAAATCATTCAGATTCCTTGACTCCGGGATAAACTCCGGCTTTCGCAGAAGATCTGTGATATTTTTGACTGCCATATCGTCATATGTGCTTTTATGGTAATAATATAATACATCCTTAATATGAAGAATACCAATAATATTATCTATATTTTCTGCATATACCGGATATCTCGAATTATTCTGTTCCGAAATAAATTCAACTGTTTCTTTTAATGTCCAGTCTCCGTCAATCGCAACAATCGTTTTTCTGTGAGTCATGATATCGCCTGCTGTCTTATCATCCAGTTCAAATATATTGGATATCATTTCAGCTTCACGTTCTTCCAGAATTCCTTGCTCATGACCTTCATTTACCATGTTAATGATTTCTTCTTCTGTTACATTTGTTTCCATTTTCCCCGGATCAATACCGATAATCCGAAGAATCAGATTGGAAAAAAATGTAATAAATGCCGTAAATGGTGTCAGCAATATGACGATCACATTTACAATACCGCAGAGTGCATATGCACATGGTCTGCTGTACTTTGTTCCCAGCTTCTTCGGCACAAAAATGCCCAGTGCCAGCAAAAGCAGCATCAGATACAATGCGGTAAGAAAATAGGCAATAAAATTCATGAATGCATCGGAAAGAACAAATCCGCTGCCAAGGCTTACCAGCCAGAGCCGTACCTTCCGGGCATAAATTCCAAGCTGAAAATACCCCGTTACGACAGCCATAAACCCGGTCACCAAGTGAATGGTAGTAATTAATTTCGTCGGATTCTGCAGATATTTCAACAGTTTTATATCCTTTTTACTCTGCTCTGCAGCTTTCTTCTCAAGCTCCGTTTCATTCAGGTTCTGAATTGCAGCACCAAAAGAATACATCATCGCATTAACCACTACAAATCCGATAAATATTACCAGAGCATATAAGGGACTCCCATCGTCCATCTAATAATTCCCTCCAATTTCATCTATAAGTTTTGTTCTTCAAAAAAGCCGAACGATATAAATATATCACAACTTCTTGCTATTCGTCAATAACTATGTAGAAAGTTCTAAACTAATCAGCAGAGCTTTGTCTACCTTTTCTATGATTTCCCTGTCTACATGACATACTTTATCCTTCAGCCTTTTCTTGTCAATAGTTCTTAATTGTTCCAGTAAAATAACCGAATCTTTTACTATGTCACATTTTGTACTGTCGAGTTCCACATGTGTCGGCAGCTTTGCCTTATTCATTCTGCTTGTAATCGCCGCACATATTACCGTCGGACTATGCTTGTTTCCGGTATCATTCTGTATAATAATGACAGGTCTGACTCCACCCTGCTCCGATCCTACAACCGGTCTCAAATCCGCATAAAAGATATCTCCTCTTTTTATAACCACACTTATCACTCCTAAATTATTTTTTATCATCACGGATGATCCATGATTTCATAATTTAGTATTTACACATTCCGGGCGAATATTCATGCCTCCTGCATGATATAATCATCTTCAAAATAATCTTTACAGCATACTATTTTTCCGTGATGGTAATAAACTCTCGGCACTCTTTTCCCTAAATCACAGACAAATTCATAATTAAATGTTCCTGCCAGTTCTGCCAGTTCTTCTGTGGTTATTGTGTTCGCCCCGTCGGTCCCGATCAGGGTTACCTCATCTCCTTCACAGACTTCCTCCAGGTCCGTCACATCCACCATAAACTGATCCATACAGACTCTGCCTATAATATTTACCTTTTTTCCCCGGATCAGCACATATCCCCTGTTGGAAAGATTTCTCTGATATCCGTCCCCATATCCGACCGGAACGGTTGCTACTTTTGTTCTTCTCTTTGTCACAAAAGTAGAGCCATAACTGATTCCCTGACCGGCGTCTACCTCTTTAAGATATATTATGTGGCTCTTCATGGATAGTGCAGGACTTAACATGACTGATTTTTTATTGACCTCATCGGAAGGATACATACCATACAATGAAATACCTGCTCTGACCATATCCATGGAATCCTCCGGCACATCAATAATTCCCGCACTGTTATCACAGTGGTGCAGCGGTATCTTTACACCATTTTCCTCCAGTTGCCGGATAAACAGGCAAAATTGTTCATACTGGCTATGCGTCATTTTTTTATCTGAAGAATCCGAAGATGCAAAATGCGTAAAAATCCCCTCTATACTGATATACGGAAGCTTTGCAATTTTAATGACTTCTTTTAAAGAATCCTCATTGACACGAAATCCGATTCTTCCCATTCCAGTATCGACCTTGATCTGGATTTTTGCCTGAATTCCGGCTTTTTCTGCTTTCCTGCTGATTTTCTGAGCCATTTCAAAAGAAAATATAGCAGGCCAGATATTATTCTTTATTGCATCATCTATCCGGCTATCCGGAAGAAAACCAAGAATGAAAATATCATTTTCTATCCCATGTCTTCTCAGATTCATACCTTCATCAATCGTTGCAACAGCAAAAGCCCTTACTTTATCCTTTATAACAGATGCAATCGGAACTGCACCATGACCATATCCGTCCGTTTTCAGAACCGCTGCCATCTGTGTATGTTCCCCCAGATTTTTTTTCATTTCTATAATATTATTTTCTATTGCATCCAAATCTATTTTTGCATATACTCTGTAATATTTTTGCAATATCTCTTTTTCAATCATGACAATCCTTTCTTTTCCGCATCTTATCTTTCTTATTCATATTTTTTCAAAAAACTTAATGAGTCTGTCAGTTTTCCTGCTGTAACTGCTTTTTTTCCATATTTCTCTGCGGCATAATCCCCTGCTTTTCCATGGATATATGCTGTTATAGCAGCAGTTTTGCTAACAGGCATTCCCCAGACAAGTGAAGCTCCGAGCATTCCTGCCAGCACATCCCCACTTCCGGCGGAAGCCATACCACTGTTGCCAGACTGGTTATAATACAGTTCCCTGCCATCTGAGACTGTCGTAACTGCATCTTTCAGGACAACAGTACAATGATATTTTTTTGCAAAATCCATGGATATTTTTCCCGGATTCTGTTTTATCTGCTCCGGCTCTTCCCCGCACAGTCTCGCCATCTCTACAACATGCGGTGTAATTACCATATGGCTGTCTAACCTTTCCTTGCGCCAGCTGCTCTTTGCAAGCAGATTCAGTGCATCCGCATCCAGCACCATTTTTTTATCCCCTGCACATTCGAGCAGCTCATCCAGAAGCAGTTCTGACGAAATACTCTGTGCCATTCCTGGTCCTGCAACTATGCTATCCGCCCATGCAATGCTTTTCTGAAAGGCATCGGAAAATCCATTCTCACGGACATCCTCGTAAAACAGTCCCAGTACTTCCGGAATATGTGCATACAGAATTTCTTTATTTTCTCTATGTGTAACCACCTTTACCATACCGGCACCCATAGAATATGCCGCACTGGCTGCAAGCACCGCTGCCCCGGCATATTCCTGCGAACCTGCCAGAATAAGAATTTTACCAAAGCTTCCTTTATTCCCGTCCTCTGCCCGTTTTGGAACTGAACATAAATCTTCTTCGCTGCATGACCTGGCATATCCTTTCTCTTTACATAATTCCTCTGCATATCCAATTTCTGTTTTTATGAGTCTTCCACAATATGCTTTACCTGGATACAGGATACAGCCTGCCTTTTTAAAGCCAAATGTAACGGTACAGTCCGCTTTTACCGCAACTGCACAGATATGTCCGTCATCCGCATGCACACCGGACGGAATATCGACCGCATATTTATATGCTTTCATATTATTTATCTCTTCTATTGCCTGTGCATATTTTCCTGTGATATTGCGACTCAATCCGACCCCGAACAACGCATCCACCACGACCTCCGCCCAGGAGTTATCCCAAAACTGTTCTGCGGACTCTTGTGAATATCCCAGCCGGTCCAGAATTTCTTTCTGTGTCTGAAACTGCTCCGTCGCTTTTTCCGGATTCCCAATAATCCTGTACCTGCAGTCAACCCCCCTTGTTCTCAGGATACGGCAGATGCACAATCCGTCCGCACCGTTATTTCCTGTTCCTGCAATAACCAAAATCCGCTTATCCTTATGATTTTTATATATCACATCCGCCATTGCCCGGGATGCATTTTCCATCAATACCAAGGACGGAATTCCGATGTGTTCTATTGTATAATTATCAAATTCTGCCATTTCCCTGCCAGTTAAAATACATTCCATATTTCGTTCTCCTTATCCGTTTAAACCATCTCTATAACCGCTACTGCTGAGGCAAGTGTCTTCAGGTTGGAAATAGAAACATGGATTTTCATATTGTCCTTCAGATATTTTCCGGCTTTCCCCTGCAGCCTCACATATGGCTTTCCGCTTTCTTCCCGGAGAATCTCCACTTCACATGGTGCAATCTGTACAAATCCCGTTCCAAATGCCTTTACTACCGCCTCTTTTGCAGCAAAATTTCCAGCAAGGCTTTGCGGCTTTCCCTGAAACAGACTTATCTCCGTCTCTGAAAAACATCTCTGCATAAAATGCGAATTACGGCA
>ERZ773252.1380-NODE-1380-length-24104-cov-13.879662_pt1 | contig 24104 bp, 21 predicted proteins | sample MGYA00580517_ERZ773252 | MGnify/ENA primary metagenome ERZ773252 (study PRJEB29015, sample SAMEA2737766) | human gut metagenome | biome: human gut; feature: human-associated habitat; material: faeces | place: China | collected 2012 ...
AATCTACTATTTATCATAATCATCACCAGTTATGATTATTAACTTAATTTTATAACTTTAAACAAAAACCTTAATTAATAAAATATTAATTTTAAATTTTATCTATAACCAACAATAGAAAAATTTTCTATTTTTAAGCATATTTTTCTACAAAATATCAATTATTAAAAGAAAATTACTTCACTTTCTTTCAGCACAAAGCCTTTTCTTTTCATAAAACTTAAATATTTAAAAGATGAAACTAATCATTAGTAGTTTCATCTTTTAAATACTCTGTAATATATAATTTATGTGCAAATGATAAAACAGCAGATTTTAACATTTTACTTTCTTTTATATTATTATCAACCATAGATGCATATGAAAAATCTCTTGTTATAAAAACAGCTTTAATAGCTTTTTCTATTTCATCACAAAAATAATCATATGCCTCTTCAACTGAATAGCCTTTAATTTGAATATTAATTAATTCACATATTTCTTGTAAACTAAATACTTGTTTCAATACCCCTACAACAATTAAATACGCTAAATGCTCTTCAGTATATTTTTTATCCTTAGGAGCTGGAATAACCCTTTGCTTAACATAACTATTTAACATGGTTGGTGTTAATAATTTCTCATTACTTTCTATATTTAATGATTTTGCTAAATCTTCTAAATAAATAATTACTTGATCCTTATAAAGAGGTACTTTTGGTAACTGCTTAAACCTTGGTATAGAAAAGTTAACAAATTCCATATTATATCCCACCTTACTTTAATACTTCATGTTTTCTAATATATTGTATTGAAATACAACCTGGCCCTCCTTGAGTAGTAAATACAGGCCCTAATAAATTTGTTTCTATATCTGCATTTTCTATATTTTCTAGTATAATATTCTCTGCACTTTTCGCTAACTCTTCATTACAAGCATGAGATATGTAAATCTTATAATTTGAATTAATACCCTTATTAATCATATCTTCACTAATTTTTTGTAATGCTCTTTTAAATGTACGCTTAGTTGTAAATTTAACTAATGACTTTTTATCTTCTGAAAGTGTCATAACAGGCACTAATTTAATCACACTTCCTATTTTACCCACTATAGAAGATAATCTTCCCCCTCTTACCAAATAATCAAAATCATTTGGTATTAAAAATGACTTTGTTTCTTCTTTTGCTTTATTTATTTCATTAACTATTTCATCTTTATTTTTTCCTAATTCAACAAGCTTCACAGCTAAATCAACCAAATATTTTTGTGGTCCACATAATGTTCCTGAATTAATTACTTCTATTCGTTTTGAGTTTTCAGCCATTTCCTTAGCAACACATGCAGAATTATAAGTTCCTGATAATCCATCAGCCATTGAAATATTAATTATTTCACAATCTTCATTTTCATTATAAACATTTAATACCTCACCTATAGCTGGTTGTGAAGAAACTGGAATATGTCCTTCATTAATTATATCAATAAATTCCTTTGTTTTTATATCTTCATATTCATTATATGTACTTCCATTTATAGTTACTATTAATGGTAAAATCGAAATTCCTTTAACTTGTCCATCTTCTTTTGAATATAATGCTGATGAATCAGATACTATTTTTATCATAAATTTTATCTCCAATCACTTAAAATTTTATTCTATATAATTTTGATTTCTATTCTAAAATATATAGTTTTTAAAACTATATGTTTTAGAATATCACTGCAAATAAATCTTGTCAATATTTTCATTAATCTTTAATTTAAATTGAAAAATTAACTATCGTCATACTTACTTCGCAGTATCAATTTTATAGTTTTAAATCTTGAAATTCATTGATATCACTTAATTTTAATCCTTAAAAAAATTTTATATTTTTCTATACAAAATTATGCCTCTTGATTATACAACAACATAAACATCATAAATAATCAATATAGTCTTATAAAATTTTGTAGACTTTATCTATCTGTCAAAACGACTCCTAGTAGCTTATATAATTAAAATAGAGCTAAATCATTTTTTGATTTAGCTCTATTTTAATTATATTAATTTTCTATATATAGTTGTGTTATATCAAAATGTTGTTAACAACATTTTGATATAACACAACTATATAGTAATAAATCTATATTTATATTTGCTCACTACTTTTCATCATTTTCCTTTATAAAGATTTCTGTTTTTTCTACTTTCTTTATTCTAAAATCTAAAAACTCTATATATGACTTAACTGCTTGAAGCTCTTCAATTTTTTATCCAACACTTCTCTTTGCTGTTGAATTATTTTCATCATAGAATCTTCTGTTATTCCTTCCTTTAATGATAATACCATAAGTTTACACTGCTTTATTTAATAAATCAATTTTTATAAATTAATTTACATAATAATACCTTTAATTATTTTGTTTATTAATATAAACAGATTTAAGAAGACCCATTTTATCATAATACCTTAATATTTCAATTGGAATACTAGTTAATTTAGATATTTCACCAACTGAAAAGTAACTTTCCATTAATATCACCTTGTATTTGAAATAATAAATAGTATAAACAAATATCTTTATATTTTCTAAAAATAAAAAAAAGCAATAAAATTACTCAAAATAATCATGAATAATTTTATTGCCTAAATTTTTGATTAATTATACAACTACTTTTTCTTTAATAATACATTAAATTATTATATAATTACCTTTCTTTATAGTATACTTAAATTCTTATACAGTTACTTTTCTTTATAGTTTAATTTAATTCTTATAAATTAATATTTATAGTTTCACTCTCTTAATATAGAATGTGCTAAAATAAATACTTATTTACTTTTTCCCTTAAACATAGATTTTACTCCTCTTTTTACCACATCAAAAAAACTTAATGATTGTACCATATGATTAGGATCAACATATTTTCTAACAGTCCGAAGAACTTCTTTAGGGTCCTTTGAAGCAAAAATATATGTTCCATTTCTCTTTGTTTTTAATGCATATCGAGGAATCCATTTTCCCCTAAATAATACAGATGCAATCACATAATCAACTTCCTCCCATGGAATCTGAATATATTTATGACTGTCACGAGAATTATAAAATTCAAATCCCTTATCACCAATCATTATTTTTCCATAATCAGAAATCCATGTAAAAGATGTTCCATCAATCACCAAATCTACTTTTGTATTTAATGATTGAACCATATTACATTAATCCAATAACATGGAATATTATACCTGTTGCAAATAATCCAAGAATAATTACAATTGGAGATACTTTCTTTTTAAGTAACCACATACAAAGAAGAGTAACTAATAATCCTGCTAAACCAGGAATTAATGAATCTAAGTTATTTTGTAATGTTGTAACCTTAACATCTGTTAATGATAATCCTGATGCTTGTTGTAATAAAGCTTCTTTAATACCATTCACACCCTCAGGAAGCTTACTCCAATCAATATATGCACCCTCACTTAATTTAACAGATGATACTGTTGGTGCAAATGAAACAGATACCCATCTATTAACTAATGCCCCTAAGATAAACATACCAAGAATAGATGCACCCCTTGTAATATCTTGTAATAACCCACCTGATAAATCATCAGTTATACTAGATCCAACCTTATATCCAAACTCTTGTGTATACCATGTAAATGCCATACGAATAAGGTTCCAAGCAACAAAGAATATAATTGGCCCAAGAATATTTCCATTAATTGCAAGTGATGCTCCTAATGCACCTAATATAGGTCTAACAGTAAACCAGAAAACTGGATCACCAATACCTGCTAAAGGTCCCATCATACCAACCTTAACACCTTGAATAGTTATATCATCAACTTCTGTACCATTAGAACGCTCTTCTTCTAAAGCTAATGTTACACCAAGAATTGGAGAAGCAACATATGGGTGGGTATTAAAGAACTCCAGGTGACGCTTTAATGCTGCTGACCTCTCTTCTTTAGTCTTATATAATCTTTTTATTGCTGGAATCATTGCAAATGCCCAACCACCATTTTGCATTCTTTCATAGTTCCAAGAACCTTGAAGGAAAGTTGAACGTAACCAAACAGAAATACGATCTTTTTTTGTTAATTTTAATTCCTTTGCCATTTTCTAATCTATCCTTTCTATTAGTATCTATCTATAATATCCCCTAAAGGATCTCCTGTATTTGAGCTTCCTCCATCAACTGTATCACCTTTTTTAGAAAGTGTTAAGTAAATAAGAGATAAAGCTACACCAATTGCACCAAGTCCAATAAGTGTAATTTGTGAAACAGTTGCTAATACAAATCCAATTGCAAAGAATGGCCATACTTCTTTTGTTGCCATCATGTTAATTACCATAGCATAACCAACAGCTACAACCATTCCACCACCAATTGCTAAACCATCAGTTAACCAAGCTGGCATAGCATTAAGTAATGAACTAATTGGACCAGCACCAATTGCTAAAATTAATCCTGCTGGAATAGCAATACGTATACCTTGTAAACAAATAGCTGCAACATGCCATATTTCAACCTTTTTTACATCCCCTTCATTAGCTGCTGCATCCATAAAGTGTACAAATACAGTAGAAATTGTACGACAAATAATTGTTAATAATAATCCAGCAACTGCTAAAGGTACTGCAATTGCAATAGCTGAAGAAACACCCTCTGCTCCCTTTCCTCCTAGCACCAATATAATTGCTGATGCTACTGCTGCTAATGCTGCATCCGGTGCAACTGCTGCACCTATATTTGCCCAACCTAATGCAATCATTTGAAGAGTACCACCTAATATTAAACATGGTACTAAATTACCTGTAACCAAACCAATTAATGTACAAGCAACTAATGGTTGATGAAATTGAAATTCATCCAATATACCTTCTATACCAGCCAAAAATGCTACAATAATGACTAATATTACTTGAACTATATTTAAATCCATAGTTATTCCTTCTCCTTTTTACCTAATTAAATTATTTTAACTTATTTAATTCATCTTGTGCCTTTTTTAATATTTCATCCATATTTCCTTTAGAATCACTTGGTACCTTACGAACATCAAAATCAATTCCAGCTTTCTTTAATTTATTAAAAGTATCAATATCTTCTTGATTAAAAGCAAGAACCTTATTTGGCTGAACTTTTCCCGTAGAATGTGCCATAGATCCAACATTTATGGTCTTTAAAGGTACTCCTCCTTCTACTACCCTTAATACATCTTCTGGATTTTCAAAAAGAAGCATTGCACGTTGACCACCAAAATGCTTATCATCTTTTGCAAGCTTAATCATATGATTTATTGGAACAACATGAGCTTTAACCCCTGGAGGAGCTGCTTGTTGAATTAAGCTTTTACGAAGATTATCTTTTGCTACTGCATCTGATACAACAATAATTCTCGTAGGTTGTACAGTTTTTGTCCATGCTGTTGCTACCTGTCCATGTAATAAACGAGAATCAATACGTGATAAAACGTATTCAAATTTTCCAGGCGAACCCGCATTAGAAATTTTAACTGAAGCTTCAGAATTCACATTAGCCTCCTTTGGCTCTAATTCCTCTGGTCTAACCTTAACTCCGTCCTTAGCTGGCTTCAAAATATAAGCTGCAATTTCATGTGCAGATTGCATTGAAAGACGAGCCCCATAAGCTTCAATTAACATAGGTAAATTTAAGCCTGATACAATTGCCCACTTATCTTTATGCTCTTCAAATAAAGCATTTGACTGATTAAATGGTGTGCCACCCCAAAGGTCAACTAAAAACAATACTTCATCTGCATTATCTAATTTTGATATTGCTTTTTGCAGTTTTGCTCTAAAATCGTCTGGGCCTTCACTTGGCATTAATGTAACTGCTTGTACATTTTCTTGTTCTCCAAAAATCATTGAGCCTGATTGCATAATGCCCTTAGCAAAATCCCCATGACTAGCAAGAATAATTCCTACCATTTTTTATACCTCCTATTTTTTATTTGTTACAAATTCAAAAATATAAGTATTTATAAAATAAAGTAAAATTATTATTATATTATTTAATGAAAAAAATAATAATGCCATTAATCAAAATACAAAATATACCTTATATAAATAATAAATTATTTTACCTCATAAAATTATACTTAATTGAATTAATAACTATAAAATATTTTTATTTATACTTAATTAAGAAAAATATACCGAATTGTTATCGTATACATGTTTAAAAATTAAGCACAATTATATTATAACATAATTTTATTTATATATACTATTTTTTTTTTAAAATTATTTTATATATTATTTATTTTATTCTAAAAAAAGCCTTATCTAACTCCAAAAAATGTAATAGTTGACAAGATTATTTTTGCAATATTTATAAATTAAGTTCTATAAAAATAATATCTTTTGAAAATTTTATATTTTTCTCGTATTTGAAATAATAAATAATATAGGCAAATACTTTTTTACTTTCTATACAGAACAAAATGGCTATCGTCATGCTCACTTCATGGGATCAATCCTATAGTTTTAAATCTTAAAATCCATTCATATACCTAGCATTAAAAATTCAAATTTTTTATACTTTCATATACATAAAAAAAATGGCTAAAAGCTAGATTTTTCTAACTTTCAGCCATTGAAAAAATTTTTATTTAGTCTTTAATAAAAAATTAATGGGATTATTATCCTTTTCCCTTTAACTAAATATTAATTTTAATAATAAATGGGGGATTATTATTATTTCTATTATTATCTTTTAGTTTTAACTAAATATTTATTTTGAATTTTAATAATAAACGGGGAATTTTATTATTTTTTGTCATTAATTTTATTATTTTTACTTTACTTAACTATTAATATTAATTTTAATAATAAATGGGGGATTATTATATAAAATTAGTTCTATTTTAAATGCTACAAATTTTACATCTCAATTATTTGTTAACACGTGTTAACTTTTTATTTTTTAACATAAGTATAACATCAGATTTTTTAGCTAAATCCTTATTATGTGTAACAACTATTACACATTTGCCATGCTCATGTGCACTAGATTTTAATATTTCTACAATTTCATTTTCTGTATCACTATCTAAATTTCCTGTTGGTTCATCAGCTAATATTACAGGAGAATCAGCTACAAGAGTTCTTGCAATTGCCACACGCTGTTGCTGACCACCAGATAGTTGTAATACATTTCTATTAATTTCTTCATCACCTAAGCCTAAATTATTTAATATTGACTTATCAGCTTTTTGATTAATTATTCTTAAATTTTCTAAGGGAGTCATATAATCAATTAAATTATAATTTTGGAATATTAACGAAATATTGTTTTTTCTATGGTTTTCATATCCCTTTATTTTTATATCTTCATTGTTATATAAAACTTCTCCTTTTCTAGGTTCATCTAATCCAGCTAACAATGATAATAAAGTAGTTTTTCCAGAACCTGAAACACCTAAAATCGTATAAAATTTACCTTTTTCAAATTCAATACTTATATCATCTAAAATATTTTTGCCATTTTTATATGAATAGCTAATTTTATTTAAAGATAAAACTGACATATTAACTCCTCCTAACTCATTTTTGATAATATTTCTTTTGGTTTTAATCTAATTATTGATGCTGAAGATAACACTACTGAAATTATGATAATTCCTGTACCTATAATATATACATAAACAACTTCCTTAGCTTGTATTTTTACATCAATTTCATCAACTGTACGAGTTGCTAAAGAACTATTAACATCATTTCCTAATGAAAATCCTCCAAATCCACTCTTAACATCTTGAACAGCTTGTTTGCTTGCTTGTGAAACTATTGTATTTCCTATATTTTGTGAAATTACTTTACTTGAGAAATATGATCCTCCAAAAGCTAATACACTTATAAGTAATAATTCAATTATATATTGAGAAATAATATTAAACTTTGAAACTCCTATTGAAAGTAATATACCTGTTTCATGAATTCTTCCTTGAATCCAAAATGCTAACACTAATGAAAGTATTATTGCACCAGCTATTATTGCACCAATTAAAATCATATTTATAATCTTATCTAAAGAGTCAAAAGACTTAGATAAAGCTAAGAATGTATCTTCACTCTTTACTATTGTATACTTATTCCATTCAGCAGAAATTTCTTTAAATTTTGCTGTTACCTTATCCACATCAGTGCTTGTATTAAATGTAGCATTAGTATATTTTACTTCTCCATCTGAATATCCATATAAAGTTTTAACAGTATCTACATCAGTTATTAAAAGATTTTCTGGCATTTCTAATTTGTGACCAACTCTTTCAGTGTTACTACTTTCAAAAATACCTACTATTTCAAGGTCATAATCATTTTTAGATAAAGTTGATGCATTAAAATCACCTGCACTCTTTTTAGCTTTTATAGTATCTCCAACTTTTAAATTATTTGCTTCTGCTAAAGCCTTATGAATTAATACCTTACCTTTATCAGTAGGCACAATATGTCTACCATCAACAAGCTTTAATGATTTACTTATAAACTTAGTATCATACTCAGAGCTCTTATGTGCTTCTACAGAAAAAAGTTTTTCATATTTATAATCATCATTATATTGAACTGCATTTTTTTCTGGTTTTATATAATTTACATTTTCTAAATCTAAACCAGCACCTTGAATTGCAGCATCATAATTCTTAACACCATCTACCTTTGAAAGCTTATTAATTAAACTTTCTGGAATTGTTCCACTTAAATTACTTCCAAGATTAGTTTGTAATTCAAAAGTATTTGCCATATCCTTATTTGAATCTTGTCTTGCTATATTAGCTGCCTTTTTAATTGAAATTCCACTTAAAACAGCTGTTGCTATTCCAAATAATATAAATAACATAATAATACTTTTCATTTTTTTTCTTGTTATATATAATACCGATCTTTTAAATACATTCATATTTATTTCCTCCTTGTTTATTAACTTGAGTACATTTTATTAGTTCAATATGAAATATTTATGAAATAAAAGAGTTAAGTTTATAAAATTAAAAAATAATTAATTAAAATCAATTTCAAACCTCATACCAGTTGAAATTGATTTAAAAGAAAAACTTAAATTATACATCCTTAAAATTTGTTCAACTATGTATAACCCTAATCCATTTCCTCCACTAGACTTATTTCTATCAAAATCAACCCTATAAAAAGCTTCAAAAATATGTGCTAAATGCTCATCTGAAATTGGTTTACAATCATTTTCTATAATAAGCTTTTTATCTTTTATATAAACTCTTATTTCCTTCCCCTCATCAGTATAATTAACTGCATTAGAAATAATATTAGAAATTGCCTTAGTAAACACCTTTTCATCTACCTTAATATTAAAAGAATCATTTAAATTAACTTTAATATTAATATTTTTTGATTTAGCTATTATATTATAATGGTCCAATGCATTTTCAACTATATATGATAAATCCAATAACTTTTCATTTTTATTTTCTATAGAATTAAGCCTTGAAGTATCTAAAATTTCCTGAACCATTTTACTTAATTCATTAACTATATCCTTGCACTTTTCCAAATATACATAATGATTTTTATATTTTCCTATATCATATAACATATTTTCAATCATTATATGCATACTCATCAATGGAGTTTTAAGCTCATGTGATGCACTTCTTAAAAAATCCACCTTAACCTTTTCAGATTCACTTACATTTTTTATTTCTTCTTCTAATGATATAATTGTATTTAACAAATTTTCATACAAACTATTTATATTATATGCTAATATTCCAATTTCATCTTCAGATTCAACATTACAAAAAGCCCTTTTATTTAACTTTTCCATTTCCTTTGTAACATTACAAATCTCCTTTATTGGAGTTGTAATTTTTTTTGCATATATATATGATGCAATTAAAGCTATAATTAAACTTACAATCATAGAATATGGCAATATTTTTAATATAATATCCCTAGTTTCTGTAAAAGATTCTAAATTAGTTACTATTTGAATATTTCCTTTTACATCATTTATAGTCTTAAAATCTCTACTTTTTATTATTGATGAATTATTTACATTAATATATTGACTAAATATCCCCTCATTTATTGAATCAACTTCTTCTTCTTCAGAACTTTTTACAATACCTTCACCAGTTAAATCTGGAAGTATTAATGATTTATCCTTAATAACATCCTTATCTATGTATATATCTACATTTTCAACCCCTTGAAAACTTCTTTGCTCTTCTCCTAAAGTAATAAAAACTTGAATATTATACTTTTGAGCAAAACTCTTTGCTAATTCAAAAGACTTTTCACTATTTTCTTCATTTATTTTTTGAGTTAATTCTGAAATAATTATATCAGCTTCTTTTTCCTTATTACTTAAATATACCCTTGGTACTGCTAAATATATTAAAATATTTGAAGTAAAAATTATTAAACTTATTAATCCAACTGTAAATATGTATGTTTTTGAAAATAACTTTAATTTTTTCATTACTGCTCCTCAAACTTATAGCCAATTCCCTTAACTGTTACTATACAGTCTAATGATAGCTTCTTTCTTATATTTTTAATATAAACATCAATAACTCTGTCATTTGGACATTCTTCTATACTCCATAAATTATCTAAAATTTGTGCTCTACTTAAAACCTTACCCTTATATTTTAATAATAATTCTATTAATTTTATTTCCTTAGGCTTTAAATCTATAATTTCATCATTTTTCTTTGCAGAATACCCTTCAAAATCAATTTCTATATCTTTATAATTCCATTTCCTATTTTCTTCTAACTTTACTCCTCTTCTAAGAAGTGCTTCTATTCTTTTATGTAAAAGTATTATTGAAAATGGCTTTGTAATATAATCATCTGCTTTTTCATCAAAGCTCATAATTTGAGTATAATCATCACTCATTGCTGTTAACATAATTACTGGAATATTACTTTCTTTTCTAATATTATTTAAAACAACAAAACCATTAGCCTTTGGAAGCATTATATCTAAAATAACCAAATCTATTTTATTTTTATTAAATAACTCTATTGCTTGAATTCCATCTTCAGCAGTTATAACATTATATCCAACTTCTGATAAATATTCACTTACACCTTCCCTTATTTCTATTTCATCTTCAACAATTAATATATTTAACTTCATGATTTTTCTCCTTTTAATTTATTTTTAAGTATATAATATCATAAAATTTTATTCTTTAACCAAAAATACACTTAATATATAGATTAAACTATATTATTAAGTGTATTTTTAATATATAAGATTTTAGCTAACTATATTATGACCAATTGTATTGATTTAATTCTGAATCATATTCCATATATGTTCCATTTGCTGTAGATATTTTATATTTTAATATTTGCACATCATCAATATTACCACTTGCTGGCCCTTTTCCAGTAAACTTCACTGATTCATTTCCAGCTTCTACAACTTCATTGCAAGATAAAGTTACTATTTCTTCAGTACCTTTAAACTTAACTTGTATTGTTAATCTAGATATATCTTCATTTGAATTATTTTTATAAGTACATTCTAATATATTTCCTTCTGCAGTATTTACTATATTAAAACTTATAGGAATTGCCTCTACTTTTAAAGGTAAGTCTTTCATAGTAATATTTGATTCTTGTTTTAGTTCTTCCTTTTTACTATTCATAATAACTATTCCAAATATAATTAAAACTGCACATACTAAGGCTATTATTAATAATTTATATGTTTTATCTTGTTTCATATATTTACACCTTTCTATATAATTAATTATTTTTTATTTTATCCAATAAAATTAATAAAAATTATTATTATAAAAAAAGTTGGTTATGAATAAAAATTTCTCATAACCAACTTAAAAAAATTTCAAATTAACTTTTTATATTATCTGCTTTATTTAATTAGGCTAAGGGAATTTGCCTCATTTTAAATAATATTTTTATTACTTATTTTTAATATTTAATTTCTTTGTCCTTGTTGCCCATTTCCTGCTGGATTTTGTGCCTCACTTGATGTATCTCCATTTGGTTGTTGACCTTGTGTGCTACTACCTTGTGATGATTGAGAAGTATCACCTGATGTAGTGCCACTTGACGGTTGACTTGGTGTAGGAGTACTTGGTGGTTGGCTTGGTGAACTCTCTGTTGTGGTATCACCTGTTGAGCCTGAAGGTGGATTAGTTTCAGTAGTTTTACCTTCTATTGAAAATGCTAATTTTAAATTGAAATTAGCTTCAACACCTTTTTCAATACCTTCTGATTTTGGTGTTTCCCATAAATCACTTCCATAATATAATCTACCTTCTTCATTTGGATCTAATAAACCTAAAACTTCTTCAGTTTGATTTGTTGAATTTATCAATTTTGAAGTTATAGTTGATGAATTTTCAGGTGGAACTAAATCAATTTTTTTAACATATGGATTAGAAGGTCTATCATATGTTAAATTTAATTTCATTTCAACTTTTCCATTTCCTGATTTAGGAGTTTTAACAACATATAATTTTTCTAATTCTTCTTGTATTAAACCACTAGTTTTATTACTTGAAGAAGTTGCATATTCAAATGATTCAAAATGAACTTTTAATGTATGAGAACCATTATTTATAACTTTATAATATGGTGAAATAAATATTCCTTCTGTAGAAAATCCATGTTTATCCTTATTTTTTATTAAAAATTCCATACCTAATGGTACTGTTGCTGATATAGTAAAATATTGATCTTTTTGTGGTTCATTATCAACATCTATTTTTTCACTACCTGTAGTCTCATTAAAATTAGGTAAACTACTATCCTTATCAGGACCCCATTCACCTATTCCACCTTCTAATTCTACATTATTACTTCCTTTGTTTTCAGGAGGAGTGCTTGGAGTTGTTGTTGAACCCCCAGCTCCTCCAGCCCCTGTACTGCCTCCATCACTATTTGGAGGCTGAGCTGAACTTTCTCCATTACCACCACCATCTGGTTGTGCACTTGGAGGTTGCTCTGCTTCTCCTCCTCCTGATGATGGTCCTCCACCTTCTGATGGAGTGCTAATTGAATCTGAACTAGTAGCTAATTGAATATTATTTAGTGAATATGCATAACTTTCAACAGAAAGATTTAGCATAATAGCTACCATGCATAAGCTTAAAATTTTCTTTTTCATCATATAAAAATCCCCCCATCACTAATTAATTTTCAATATTTATAATAAGTTTCGCTGCAGATACACCTATTAATGTTTCACCATCAGAATCATAAGCATTTATAGTTGCTGTTGCTTCATATTCACCTTTTTTAAGGTTTTTACTTAACTTAGCATTTTCTATATGTTGATTGGGTTTAATTTTACCACTTTTAAATACTGTTTTATCATTAGAATCTAGCTTTATTTCTACATCTATTACATATTTATTATATGGTGGATTATAAATTCTTAAATTGCCTTCAGATTTTCCATCCTTAAATGTAGGTCTTGCATTTACTTCAAAAGAAAATGTAGATTCATCTGCTTTTCTTTGCATAATTTCTGCAATTTGTTCTGCTGTATATCCTGCTATAACACCATCTTCTATTATGGCTCCACTAGATTGACCAAAATTATCATTAGCAAAATTTAAAGTTAATCCAAAACCAATACCTATGCCTATTAAAATAACAACGCCTAAAAAAAGTTTAATATTTTTTTTCATTGAAGCATTATTTTTCATTGAATCATCTTTCGTTGAATTATCTTTCATGATTATTATCCTTTCTATTATATAGAGAAATATAATAAAATTTAATCTTCAGAACTTTTTTGAATTTTTAAAACCAATGTAAATTTATTTGTAATTGGTTCATCCTTACTTAATGAAGCTTTACCAGATTTTCCGCCTATTTTTATTGTTGAATTACTTTCTTTTAAAACTTTAGCTATTTTTTTCTGACCTTCCTGATCATCAATAATTTTTTCTCCTAATTCAGAATATAACTCTCCATCACCTAAATATATTTTCTTATTTTCAGCTTCATTTTTAAGCCATAAATTAATTTTATTTCTCTCATCACTTTCTGTAACAGCTCTATCTGCTACTAGTTTTATTCCTCTATCCCCATCATCATCTATAAAGTTATGTACGCTTATATCTACAGGAACTTCTCCATTATTAGTAACTTTTATTGATGTACTAATGAACGTTGAATCATTTTTTACTGTAAAAGCTGCAGTTGTTGGAACTGTTACACTAATTCTTTTTTCTGGAGTTTTTCCTGCATCTTTATTTATTTTACCATTAGTAGGTATTACTACATGTAATTTATCACCAGTTGTATATCCTCGTTTATCTTCATTTTCTTCATTTTCAATAAATTTATCAGTACTTGAACCTTCATTGCCTCCATCTGCTCCTCCTGAAGTTGAACCACCAGCTCCTTCTGAACCAGTATCATCTCCAGCAATACCACCACTAGAACCTGATCCATTTCCACCTACTTCTTCTGAATCTGTTGGTGGTTGTTCTCCAGCCTCTGGTAATCCATCTCCAGTTTTTATTTGTGCAAAAGATAATTGATTAATAAAATCATTTTCATCATTATAAACTACATAACTTGCTATATCTACATTTGCTTCCTTTATACTATCATCTGAAAATCTAGCATTCTTAACTTCTATTGAAGTTGAATATAACTCTTTTCTTTTTGAATCCTTAGTATTTTGAGCAACAAATTCAACATTTTCATCTGCAACTATTTTTATTTTATAAACTCCATTTTTATTTACATTTAATATAGAGTTTATAGTTTTATTCTTCTCAACTTCTTTTTCAACTATTACATTTTCTTCTTCATCATAAACATAAAGTTTAGCTTTACTAATAGTATCATCAATATCCTTTATAAAAAATGATATTGCAACTTCTCCATCATCACTTATATTATCTATAACCATATCTTTTATAGAAGCTTCATCTTTTAAAACTTCCACAGTTTTTAATTCATTAATATCAACAACCGTTCCATCAGTCATAGTTATAGTATTAAAATTAATATCTTCAACTCCAGCTTTATCATTTGCCACTAATTGAATTGTATAAACATCATCTTTACTAAAGAATCTTCTTTTAGTAGTTTTATTTGGATAATACATCTTTCCATTAATATTAACAGTTGCTACATCTATATAATCTTTAGAAGAATCTACTTTAAAGCTCATAGTGTAACTTTCTCTCTTTTTCAAAATATCCTTTGAAACTTGAATATCATTTACTGCTAACTGTAACTTTACAGGTTCTACTCTTACTAAAAATTCCTTATAAATAATATTTCCATTGCTAAGCTGAACATTAGCCTTTACAGTATATAAACCTGGTTTATATATGTCTACATTATTTTCTGTTATAACAATTTTTTTAGTTATATTTTTTCCATCAACATCTTTTGCAGATAATTGTAATGTTTCAAAAGGCTCAAAATTATCGCCTTCTGAAATTATCATATCTTTTCCTACAAATGCTGATTTATCAACAGCAACTTCATCTTTTTTATCATTATTAGGTTTAGTTTCTGTTTTATCTTCTGTTTGATTATTTTTATTTGAATCATTGCTTAAATTAATACTATTATTTATATTGTTGTTAGAATTACTATTTGTGTTATTGTAATTAAAATTATTACTGCTATCTTCTAAATCAGCAGTTACAATTTGACTTGGAGTATATGAATCATATCCACCTTTAAGTTGAGCAGCCGTTATAGGCCCCTTTGCTTTATCATCACCATTAGCTACTGTTGTACCTTCTTCAATTTCTTTTAAGCTAATAGTTTTTCTATAAGCAAAAATGGCAGTTTTTTCTTTTAACTTTACGTAACCAGGGTCTCCATCAATAACTGATTTTATATAATCAGCTTTAATTACTAAAACTACTGATACAACTCCAGCAATAACTATAATCGATATTAATTTTAATTTCTTTTTATTATAAAATAATTCTTTTATTTTATTTATAATCATTTCCTTTTTCATATCTTACATCACCACAAATCTCTTTCTATTTTATTTATCTTTTGTTATTTTTTTCTTTTAATAAAAAAATCAACTTATAAATATATACAGCTATACATTTATTAAGTTGATTTTAAAATTATTAATTTGTGGATTTTTTAATTTTTAATATTAATGTAAATTCATTCTTTATAGCTGTATTAATTTCCATATCATTCTTTCCAGATACTCCAACAAACCTTAATTCATCACTTAACCCTGGATTAACTGTTGATATTTTTACTCCATCACTACCATTTGTTGATATTTGTAAAGCACTATCTCTATAAACACCATTATTACCTGAGCCTATGCTTTCACTTTTAAAATATGCAGCTTCTTCATTCCCATAAATGTATAAAGCTAAATCATTTCTTGGAATTGTATTTAAATCATTATAAAACTCCGTTACTGATTTTATATTTATATTTCTTTCACCATCATCATCTATAAATTTATAAGCATAAATATCTACTTTATCAATGCCATTATTTCTCACTGTAATATTAGATGATGTAAAGTTTCCTTTATTGTTAATTATAAATGCAGCAGTTGTTGGAACTGTAACTTGTAACGTTCCTGGTGGAAATTTACCATCATTGTCAGCGATATATCCTGATATAGTAACATTATAAGTTTTACTTTCTTCTTTAATTGAACTTTTTAAAGTTTTAGTTTCATTATTTTCAGAATAAATTGAAACTTCTTCATTATCATTATTTAAACTTAAAGGTAATATGTTTATATCTTCTTCATCAAATATTTCTTTAATATTTACAGAAATATCTTTAGAAAATAATTCAACACTATTTGATTCATTAATATATTTTTCAGAATCATCATTTTTATTAGCTAAAATCTTAACAGTATAAATTCCTGCTTTATTTAAATTTACTTTTGTAGAAACTTTTGTAAATGATGAATATTTATTTTTAGAAAACTTTTGTTCTAATATTAAATTATTTTCTTCATCATATATACAAATTTTAGGTTCCTTTATAGTATTATCAACATCTTTTAATTTAAATGATATTCCAATAGTATTATTTTCATTACTTTCATCTTTTATAATAACATCTTCTAAAGTAGCATCTTCTTTTAAAACATTAATGTTAACTGCTTTATTAACATCAACTATAGTTTTATCAGACATTATTACTTTTTGTAATTTTAAAGTTTCATTCCCAGCTTTATTAGGAGCTACTAAATCAACACTATATCTTTCAACATCATCTTCAAATACTTTTTTAACTTCATATTCATTTTTATTTATAACAACTTTTTCAACATCTATATAACTTTTTGAAGAATTAACTGCAAAATTCATAGTGTAATCTTCTTCTTTTTTAAGTTCGCTTTTAGATGTCTTAACATCATTAACTGCTAAATCTAACACAGTTGGTTCAACTCTTACTGCAAATTTCTTGTCTAAAGTTTTACCATTTTTTAATGCTATAGATGCTTTTACGTTATAAACTCCAGGTTTGTATATATCAACATTATTTTCTGTAATAACTATTGAATTTGTTATATTTTCCCCAGTTATATCACAAGCATAAAGTTGTAATGCATTCATTGGATTAAAGGGTTGTCCTTCTGAAATAATTGCATCTTTACCATTAAAAGCTGATTTATCAACAGTTTCTTCTTGTTTATTACTATTGTTGCTATTGCTATTATTTGAATTAGAGTTATCATTATTATTGTTATTTGAAGAATTATTGTTAGAAGAAATACTACTTGAAGTATTACTAGAAGAAGTATTATTTGAAGTATTGCTACTATTTGAAGAAGAACTACTTGGAGTATAACTATCATACCCAGTTTTAGTGTCATTAGAAACTAAAGTTTTACTTTCTTCTTTTGCATCATCTTCTACAAGTTGGCTTTCAATATCAATTTCCCCTCTAATCATATTTTCACTTACTGATTCTTGTATAATTTTAAAATTAGGATCTCTTTCTAAAACTGATTGAACATAAAATTTAATATCCTCAATATCAGCTCTTAAAGTTAATCCAATTCCACCAAGCATAAGTCCAGTAAGTAAAAGCGATAATACATGATGTGCTGTTCTACTAGCAAATGCTGTTCTTAATATCACTAAAATTTTCTTCTTATTCATATGCACCCCCCTTTATCCTTCATATTTTTCAAATATAAAATCAAATTATTGAGATGTTACAGTAACTTCAACTATAGTTTCCCCAACCTTTTCACCTGTTTCTCTATTGTAACCAGTTACAAGAGCTTCAGCAATATGAGTTCCTTTAGGTAAAGCTTCTTTTAATTCAACTTCTTCAATATATTGATTAGGTGATATTTTAGCCGTTCTTATTATTTCTTTTCCATCTATAGTTATAACATAATCTATATCATAAGCATTATATCTTGGATTTGCCATAACAATAAAAGCTTTTTTTCCTTTAAATACAGGATCTGAAGAAATGCTAAAAGAAATAGTAGATTCATCAACTTTTTTTTGTAATAAAGCTCTTATTTCTTCATCTGATAAACCTGGTTCTGCTCCTTCTGAAAGAATATATCCTGAAACAGATGAACCATTTTCAGAAGATGAACTTTTAGCTTTGTTTTTACTATATATATAATACCCTCCTGCAGATGCAACAACTGCAATTAGTAATATAAATATCATAATTTTAACATTAACTTTTTTTACTGTTTTATTACCCATAATGATACTTCCTTTCTTTTAGAATTCTTTTAATCCCTACTGACTAAAATTCCATAATAAATAAATTATTATGGAATTTTATTTTTTTATTTAATTTTCAACTTTTATTATTGTACTTTTTTAACCTTTAATCTTAATATAAATTGATCAGTTATTGCAATATCTTCCGTTAAATTATCTTTCCCTGCATATCCATTTAATCTTATTTCATCACTATTACTTCCACCATTTCTACCTGAAAGCGTTGATACTGTAATTCCATGTTCCTTATTTACCCCATTTGCATCGCAAATTCCATTGTCATTAACTCCATTGTCACTTCCTGATTTAAAGTAAGCACGTTCTTCATTTCCTTGAACCCATAAAACTAAATTTGATCTTTTTTTTGTAGCTCTATCAAAATTATTTGGAGCCTCAACTGTTATACTTCCATTAGGAGTATCATCTGTGAATTGATCTGCAACTATTTGTACTTTATCTAATCCATTATTTACAACATTTATACCTGATCCATTCACCTCTCCACTTTTATTAACTTGGAATTGTAATGATGTTGGTATAGAAACACTTATAGTTCCGGCAGCTTGTTGACCACCATTAGAATCAACTGATCCATCTATAGTAACATTTGCTGTTCCTCCATCCTCATCAACTATTTTATTTGGTGTAGTAGTTGCAAATGCACTTACTGATGTTGAAGCAACCATTGCTCCTGCTAAAACTAATGATAATAATTTCTTTTTCATAATAAAAATTCCCTCCATTATTGTATATGTATAAATCTTTTTTCTCCAAGGCTTGCCCCTCGCAAGCTTGTCTCTGTTATTTATAATAATGTGTTTTTAATATTTTGTCATTTTTTTGTCGTAAATTGTAGATTTTTGTGTTTAAATTTCATAACTTTATTTTTTTATATCGTTTTGTTAATACTTTAAGTATTTTAATATTAATTTATTAATAAAATTTAACTTTTATTAATAAATTAAAAATAACTCAATTTATCTTTTTTACCATTCACAACTTTCCCCTATAAACAATAAAAAACAAATTAAATAAATAACTATTAATCATTTATTTAACTTGTTTTCATCATTTTTAATTTTTTAATAATTTATCATTATATTAGTATTAAAAACATTATTTTCATGACTTCTTTTTATATATCCATTATATTTTTTTATAATATCATTTATTTGAGATAATCCAATTCCATGAATACCACTTGTTTTTGTTGTTTTAAAAACACCATTTTCATTATTTACTTTTCCATTTGTATTATTTTTTATCTTTATAATTAATTTATCTTCTTGAGCTAACATTTTTAAATCTATAATTTTATCTTTTTCAAGTTTTTCACAAGCTTCAATAGAATTATCTAATAAGTTGCCTAATAAAGTGCATATTTCTATATTAGTTAATTTTATTTCACAACTTATATTTAATTCCAATTTAACATTTATCCCTTTTTCCTTAGCTAAATTAATTTTACTTGTTAAAATGGAATCCAAAGCCACATTATCTGTATATCTTATTTTTTCAAAATCACTAGTTCTTTTATCTACTTCTTTTATATATTCAATTGCTTCATTTGATGCATTTCTTTCAATTAGCCCTAAAACGGTGTTAACATGATTTCTCATATCATGTCTCCACCCTATCATTTCTTTATGCATTCTAATTATATCTTCATCATTTTGTTTACTTTTTAAATTAATTTCTAAAACTAGCTTTTCTTCAACTATTTTTGAAATTGAATTTACTATGTAAAAAATTGATATTTGAAGAAATATCATTCCAGAAACGATAATAACTAAATCATAAGTTTTATAATTATAATATTCTATTATGTATTTTCCTACAAAGTTTATTATTGCAAGACTAACTATGCAAGTAAAACTTAATACTGATAATATTTTATTATTTACATATCTTATAAACCCTATATTTTCTGAAATTATATATATGTATATAAGCTCTATAATTCTACGCATTAATATAAAGTTATCACTATATAAATAGTTTGCTTCAATAATATTATTTTTATATAGTAAAATAACAATTGATGCACAAAGTAATGATATTGTTGATATACCTGATAAATAGAAACATACCCAAAATATTTTTTTAGCTAAACTCCCTTCTCTAAATACTATTGGGTAAATTAATGTTATTATAAATATAAAATACTTGAAATAAATATCTAAATAATATCCATCTTTTATTAATAACATAACTGGATATAACACAACTATTATAAGAATGTAGTACATATATACTTTCTTTTTTTGTGTTGGCATTATTTTATTTAAAAAATATATTGGCATGAATATAGCTATAAAATCACTTATAAACTTCCATGTAAATATCATATTAATAGACCCCCATAATATTTTTAAAGTTATTAATTACAAAAAATAATTTCTGAACCTCCCACGACTAAAGCCGAAGGGTTCTTGGTCGATAACACCAACGTGCTAAGCATAACCAAGCTATCCCCGTAGTTCCTACGGTTCTTATATATGTTATCTATCTATATAGTTATATTTCTTAATCCTTCGTTTAATATATTTATCGCTGCATTTATATCTCTATTATGTTCTGCATTACATTTAGGACAAATCCATTCTCGAATATTTAAATCTTTTACTTCTTCATTTTTATATCCACACTTATTGCATAGTTGTGAACTTGCAAAGAATTTATCTACTCTAATTACTTTTCTGCCATACCAATTAGCCTTATATTCTAATTGTCTTATAAATTCTGACCATGATACATCTGATATTGACCTAGCAAGTTTTTCATTTTTAATCATGTTTTTAACTTGTAAATCTTCAATACAAATAATGTCATTTTCTTTTATTAATTTAGTAGATAGCTTTTGTAAAAAATCTTTTCTTTGATTAGAGATACGTTCTTGAAGTCTTGCTACTTTTAATCTTGCCTTATTTCTATTTGAACTACCTTTTGATTTTCGAGATAGCTCTCTTTGCAATTTAGCAAGTTTATTTAACGACTTCTTTAAATACTTTGGATTTTCAATTGTTTCTCCATTGCTTGTAATACAAAATTCTTTTATACCTAAATCTAATCCAATATTACTATTAGTGTTTTCAAACCTCTTAACTTCTACATCTGTACAACATAGTGAAACAAAATATTTGCCACTAGGCTCTTTAGATATAGTTGCATTAAGTATTCTACCTTGTGGTATTTGTTTGTCTCTAATTTTAACCATACCAATCTTAGGCAGCTTAATATGTTTTCTTAAATACTCTATATTTCCATTGGTATACTTAGTTTTATATGAAAATCTGTTAGTTTTCTTGGATTTGAATTTAGGAAAACCACTTTTCTCTTTAAAGAATTTTTTATATGCAGTTTCTAAATCTTTAAGTGATGATTGTAGCGATGTAGAATCAACTTCTTTTAGCCATACTAACTCCTTTTTTAAATTAGTTAAATCAGAACTACATTGCTTATATGAATAGGTTTCTTTATTATTTTCATATAACTCAATTCTTTTAGCCAAATATTTATTATATACAAATCTACAACAACCAAATGTTTTATTTATTAATTCTTCTTGTTGTTTATTTGGATATATTCTAAATTTATAAGCCTTTTCCACTACAATCCCCCCTTTATTTACTTTCTTTTTTCATTTTGAATAATATATTTTCATTTTTAATATATTTTCTGTATAATTACATTAACTTATTCCTAAATTGAAAGAAAATATTTCAAGGATTAATATTATATTTTTAAATAACATATATAAGAACCGTAGATTCTTAACTTTAATCATTTTTGAGGTTGTCGTTCACATAGAAGCGCTACTTTCTATGCAGTTCTCTTATGAACTTCTTATGCTTTCACATAAGCACAGACTATATCTTATCCTACAGCATTATCTGTTTAGGTCTACCCACTTCCACTACCAATAACTTGTAGTGTACTCCCCTCAAGAGGGATAGTCGTTGAAGTTTTCCCTGTTCGGGACTTACCTGCTGATTGTCGATTATTTAAGCACTTAGGATTTAACCTTATGCCATCTAACTAATTCTTTCTACTTTCGTAACCTTCACGCTTAACCTTATTTCATGTTTGCGTTGTGGTTTAGTTAGCTTTACGAGTTTCCAGCAATTCAAGTAGTATTGGATAGGCTTTTCCTATCTCTACACACAGATTTCTCTATATGCTTACTATTTAGAACAATTCATCTCATGACTAAAGTCACAAGTGTTCTTGTTCTATCTAATAAAAGCTTCATTAACTTCTTCATACTTTCCTCTACTTATAGGTATTTTTATTCCACTTTCTAATGTAATTGTATCTTTATTTACTACCTTTATATATTTTATATTTACTAAGTAAGATCTATGGCATCTAACAAAATTCCCCTTTGGTAACATTTGTTCCATATCACTTATCTTTTTTCTAATAGTAATTTTATCGCTTGTGGTATAAATGTCTATATATGGCGAAAACATAATGCAATATTCAATAGTTTCACAATTAAGTTTTATACTTCTTTTTGGTAGTTCTATAGTTATATAATTTCCACTATCATTTGTAACATTTATTTTTTCTTTAATTATATCTAAACATTCAAAAAGGTCTTCTTTTTTTATAGGCTTCATTAAATATTGTAGTGCACCTACTTTATATCCATGAAGAGCATATTTAAATTCACCTGTAACAAAAACTAAATTAACAGTTTTATTTTTCTTTCTAATTATATTTGATAATTCAATGCCAGACATTTTTTTCATTTCTATATCTAAAAATATAGCATCATATTTTTCATAATCTTCCCATTCAAATAAAAATTCTTCTGCACTATTAAATTTATCTATATAGATTTCTACGCTATTTTTAATAGCCCATTCTTTTATATATCTTTCCATTAACTCTAATTGTATTTCTTGATCATCACATATAGCTATTTTCATTTATATAATCCTCCTTAACATAAAACACAATCACAACTAATTTTTATACATACTGGCGTAAAACCGCTATCCTTTTAATGTAGCGGATGTAAGCCCTAACCTTGATAATTATTTTTCCACTAAAATAAAAAAAACTATTCTATCGGGTGATTTAGAATAGTTTTTTGTTGACTTATTTTTATTGTATTAATTATTTCTATTATACCCTTTAATTATTTAAAATAGTCAACTTCATTCTCAAATCACTATTTTATATTTTAAAAAATTCCTTTAAATGTATTTTTACCTTTAAAATACATTTTCATTTGTATATTTTTATGTTTTTTTAATTGTTTTACTTAATTATGTTTTATTATTATATCACAATTTTCTTTTTTTCGCCATTTTTCTACAATTTATTTTATAAACTTTTATTAAATGATAAATTACAATATCAAGTGCAACACTAATTAATTGCAAAAAAAATAACCCA
>ERZ773252.1383-NODE-1383-length-24048-cov-14.177927_pt1 | contig 24048 bp, 19 predicted proteins | sample MGYA00580517_ERZ773252 | MGnify/ENA primary metagenome ERZ773252 (study PRJEB29015, sample SAMEA2737766) | human gut metagenome | biome: human gut; feature: human-associated habitat; material: faeces | place: China | collected 2012 ...
TATATTACATATTTGGATAAAAATAAAGACTGCTGACACTTTGTCAACAGTCTGTAAACCACTTACATTGTAAGTGATTTTTTTATTAATTCTAATTTTTCTTTTCTTTTTAATTGTTTTATAGCATATTCCCTTTTCATAGCACTTATTTTGTCATCAAATTCTTCAAAATAAACTAATTCAACAGGCAATCTTGCTTTAGTATATTTGGCTCCCTTTCCATTGGAATGAGCTTTTATCCTTTTTTTTAAATCATTTGTCCATCCGGTGTATAAACTATCATCATTACATTTTAATATATATACAAAATTCATTTTTACTTTACCTATTAATAAATTTATTTTTTATAATAACATTATAAACTATATTACATATATTTAAAATTTATAATTAACCAATCAATAATTCCTCCTTTATTTTTTATGTTAATTATTAATAAAGCTCCTAATATCATTCCTAATGCACCAACTATTAATAATATACTCTTTATATTTTGAATAGTTTGCTCCATATTAAATCTTGATATTATCAATGAAAATATTCCAACAAAAAATATTATTAAAATAGCTTAAAACTTCTGATTCTGCTAACTCAGCCATACTTCCTAAATACATAACTGCAACCCTATCAGAAATATGTTTAACCATTGATAAATCATGTGCTATAAATAAATACGTTAATCCTACTTCTTTTTGTAATTTAATTAAAAGATTAGCTACTTGTGCTTGTATTGATACATCTAAAGCTGATATAGGTTCATCACAAAGAATAAATTTAGGTTCTACTGCTAATGCCCTAGCAATTCCTATTCTTTGTCTTTGCCCACCTGAGAATTCATGAAAAAATCTATTAGCATGTTCTCTATTTAATCCAACTAAATCATATGCTAAAAATGCATATCCAAATCCATTATCAGGATTTAATATTCTCATAAATGAATCAACATAGTTTTGAGCTACTACCGGCTCACCCTCTGACCACTTAGTTTTTCTTAAATGGAATGTCCATGTAAGTCCATCTTCCGATGTTTCCCAACTTTCTGCTCCTGCTGGTACTAATTTATCCCCACTTCCATCATTTTCAATTCTTACTAATCCTTCTTGAACTGCAGTAAGAATAGATGAACTTTGATTATCAGTACAATCATTAGCATCTAAAGTTGCAACCTCAAAATATATAGTATTTAAAACTTGTTCATCATCTAACTTTTCATTTGATGAATTATTAGATGAACCATTACCTGTTTTACTTATATTTCCATATCCAGCTACACTTTATAGCATAGTAGCTGATAGCAATACTGCAAGTATTTTTCTTTTCATAAAAATTTCCCCCTTTTTTATCTTAAAAAATTTATATAATTATCTATAAAGTTTATAGAAATTAACCCCAATTAAATTTAATTTATTACATTTTATTACATTTAATATATTGTTAAATATATCACATTTTTTATTAGGTCAATTATCTGTTTAATATTTTTTAACACTTTCTTCTTAAAAATTATTTTCTATTCATATATTTTAAAGTTTATATTGTTTAAAATATAAATATGTTAGTTAAGAATTAATATATCACCAAAATCCTTATTATAGAATTTCTCACAAAATAGTACATTTATTTTATAAACAAAAATTGCACTGTTTTTAATTAGTTGTGTTATAATCTTATGAGAATTAATAGAAAAGGAGCAAATATATTATGTCATGTAAATTTTTCTTACATAAAGGAAAAAACAAAAAAGCTGAACAAGGCCGTCCTTGGATATACATAGATGAAATAAATGAATATGATGGCGATTATGAAAATGGTGATATCGTTGAAGTTTATAATCATAAAAACTACTTCATAGGTAAGGGATATATAAATGATAGAAGTAAAATAACTATCAGAATAATGACTAGAGATATAAATGAAGAAATTGATGAAGATTTCTTCAAAAGAAGATTTGCTGCAGCATGGGATTATAGAAAAACTGTAATTGATACATCTTCTTGCAGATTTATATTTGGTGAAGCTGATTTCTTACCTGGATTAACAGTAGATAAATTTGAAGATTATTATGTAATTCAAATTTCTACTTTAGGAATGGAGAAATATAGAGACCTAATAGTAAAAATCTTAGTTGAAGAATACGGTGCTAAAGGTGTTTATGAAAGAAGTGACATAAAAACTAGAGAAATTGAAGGATTAGTGCAAACTAAAGGTTTCTTAACAGAACCTTTTGATACTAATGTTGAAATTATTGAAAATGGTGTTAAATACATAGTTGATTTAGAAAATGGTCAAAAAACTGGTTTCTTCCTAGATCAAAAGGAAAATAGAGCTGCTATGCATAGAATATGTAAGGGAAAAGATGTTTTAGATTGCTTTACTCATACTGGTTCATTTGCATTAAATGCTGGAATTGCTGGTGCAAAATCAGTTCTTGGAATAGATGTTTCTCAACATGCCGTTGATTGTGCTACAAGAAATGCAAAATTAAATAACTTACAAGATACTGTTAAATTTGAATGTCATAATGCTTTTAATGTTCTTGGTGATTGGTCAAGAGAAGGAAGACAATATGATGTTGTTATTTTAGATCCACCAGCATTTACCAAATCAAGAAATACAATAAATGCAGCAATTAGAGGATACAAGGAAATTAATCTTAGAGGATTAAAAATGGTTAAGCCAGGTGGTTATTTTGCAACATGTTCATGCTCTCATTACATGAATGAAGAACAATTAAAGAAAACAGTTCTTGAAGCTGCTCATGATGCAAGAAGAACCTTAAGACAAGTTGAAATTAGAACTCAAAGTTCAGATCATCCAATTCTTTGGAATTCAGATGAATCATACTATTTAAAGTTCTTTATATTCCAAGTTGTATAAATTAATTAAAAGTGACGATTTTTATAATTGTCACTTTTAATTATATAAATTTATATTTTTTAATAATCACAGTAAGGTATATCCTTTTCATTATAATTTAAATCATTATAAACATTCTTTAATCTTTCATTATCATTTAAATCTATTTTGTACCACTTATCGTCTATAATCATAATATCATCCTTAATTATAATATTATGATTAAGTCCAATACCATTAGTTTGAATTAAAAAGTCCCAATTATTTATATCTTGTTTTTCTATTTCTTTCTTAGAAGTATAATTTATAAAATCTATTACTTGTCTTATATCATCTCTTTTATCTATAGTTTTATATTTATTAATGTTATCCATAAACTTAATAATTACCTTATTTATATTATTATAATCTATGAAGCTATCATTTATATTAATGTTGGACTCTAATTGTTCTTCTACACTTTCGTTACTTGAATATTCTCTTATACTTCCAGATTCAGCGTTATTATAACTAACCATACTTGAATTATTATCCATTTCACTACTCATTCTTATTAAATCATTAGTTGTTTCATTATTATTTTTATTGGTTACTAATACGGTTAAACTGATAAATGCAAAGCATGCTGCTGTTATCCATATATTTTTATTGAAATACCATTTTTCTTCTTTTTCTAAATTTTTTTTATCTAAGCTTTCAAGAGTTTCTTCAATTTTATCTTCAAATGATTTTGGTAAAATAAATTTTTCACTTTCCATTTCAACTTTATTGTTTAAATACTCATCAAATTTATCCATGAAACTCCTCCTTTAACATAGTAAATAATCTCTCTTTTGCCCTCGACAATCTTGATTTTACAGTCCCCTCTTTAATTCCAAGTACCTTTGCAATATCCTTATATTTTAAATCTTCAAAGTAAAATAAAATAGTTATTGTTCTTAAATCATCATCTAAGGAATTAATTGCATTATGTAATGTTAAATCCTTATATGTATCATTAACTTTAATTTTAGAAAAATGATCTTTTTCAAAAGCAATTTCTCTTTGTCTCTTTTTATATAAATTATTACTTTCATTTATAACTATTCTTATTAACCATGTTTTAAAGAAATCATCATTTTTTAAAGTTTTTATATTTTTATATGCTTTTAATATTGCTTCACTAACTGCATCTTCTATATCTTCTTCCTTAGTTAATATAGACTTAGCTATCCTATATATTGCTACTTTATTTATTCTAATTAAATTACAAAATGCTTCTTTATCACCATATTTTGCTTTTCTTACTTGCATTATCAATTCTTCTTTATCTTGTTCATATGCTGAGACCTTCAAACCATTCTCCCCTTTCTTTAATTAGACAAACCCTCATTTAAATTTGTTCCATATTATAAATTAAAAAATTGCTGTTACAAAATATTGTAACAGCTACTATAAATTATCTAAAATTTTTCCCTTGCCAAATATCATTATCTACAAGTGCTTTATCAATATCATTTAATACTTCCCACTTCTTTAAACTCCACATTGGCCCAATTAAACTTTGTCTTGGAGCATCACCTGTTAATCTATGAACTACCATTTCTTCTGGTATCATAGCTATTCCCTTACATATTAAATCTATGTAATCTTCTTTACTTAAAAGTTGTAATTCTCCACTTTCATATTGTTCTACCATTTTAGTTCCCGTCATTAAGTGTAACAAATGAAATTTAATTCCTTGAGCTCCACTATGAGCAACATAATCTATTGTTTTTAACATATCTTCTTTTGTTTCTCCTGGAAGCCCAAAAATAGTATGTACAACAACTTCTATTCCTCTTTTTTGAAGCTCTTTTAAACTTTTATCAAATACCTCTAAATCATATCCCCTATTAAAATTTCTCCCAGTTTCATCATTGACAGTTTGTAATCCTAATTCTACCCATAAATAAATTTTCTTGTTTAACTCTTCTAAATAATCTAAAACATCTTCATCTAAACAATCTGGCCTAGTTGCTATAGATAATGCAATAACATTTTCTTGAGCTAATGCCTCTTCATATTTTCTTGTTAATTCTTCTACTGGAGCATAAGTATTAGTATAAGCCTGAAAATATGCAATATATTTTCCATCCTTCCACTTCTTTTCCATCATCTTTTTTCTATCTTCAAATTGCTCAGTTATAGATAATATTCTACTTCCTGCAAAATCTCCAGATCCCCTTGCACTACAAAATGTACAACCACCTTTAGATACCTTTCCATCTCTATTTGGACAAGTAAATCCTCCATCTAATGATATTTTATATATCTTTTCTCCAAATTTATTTCTTAGGAAATAATTTAAACTATGATATCTTTTTTCATTCCATTTTTTCATTGTTTTTTCTCCTTATAACTTATATTAATCTTTATAATTAATATAACTTAAAATAGAGGTAATGCAATATAGCATTAACCTCTTTTATTTTTTTATTATAAAATACTTATTATCCAATTACAATTTAATCATTTCTTCATTAGTCAAATCTAAACTATACTTTCCTGTCATTTCATCTATAGATTGATCTGATTTAAATACATCAAAAATAACCTTATTATCAACAAAATACTCTGCTTTAATATTATATATATATTCATTAAATATATCCTTAAACTTTGTATTAATAGCCTCACCATCTTCAGCCTTATATATATTTAATCTATTTAATCCTTTTTCATTTTTATAATTTACTGCTAAATTATCATCTTCTTTAGAAAATATAAAATCATCTATTTTACAATTATTTAATAAATCTACAGATACAACCTTGCTAGTAACTGGTTTTTCTAATGCTTCTTGCAATCCTTCTGAAAGTGCTACTGATGAATTATTATTTAAATCAACTATATCACTTCCACTCTTCATTAATGTATCATCAATATATGCAATACAAATATATGAGTTTTTATCATCTATTGCTGAAATTGCAATTTTCTTTCCTGTAAAACCTAAAACAACTCTTCCAAAGCTATTATTAGGTACTTTTTCTTTATAAAGCATTATTTTATTTTCTCTTAAATATGTATCTTTAGGTATGTTATTTAAACTAATAACTAAGCTACTTTTTCCACCCTTTTCTCCAATTATTCTAATTGCATTATTTTTTATATATAATTCTCTTTGTGATTTTGATTTTATATCACTAATTATATAATTATCATCATTTCTATTTACTTTTATTATATATTCTTCTAAATCACTTTTAGGCTCTATATTTGAATCTCTAATAACATTAAATATATAATATGCAAATTGTGAATTTGCTATGGCTCTATTAAGCTGGAACCCAGTAATATTAGAAACCCCTTCTGATAAATTAATATTACTTTCTAAAATTTCACTTTCACAGTTATTAACTGCACTACTTATATCTCCATTTCTTATATTAATTAAATAATTAATTGCTAAATCCTTTCCCTTAAAAACATCAAATAAATCTAACTTTTCCTCTTTTTTTTCATTTATATTAGAACAACCTACAAATAAATTTATTATTAAAATTAATATTGTACTTAAAATTACTTTAATGTTCTTCATATTAATCTCCTTATAACTATTATACTTTTAAATTTATTTTTCCTAATAACTTATAGCTTATTCACAAATAAATAGAATAATTATACTGTAATCCTTATATATTAGATATTAGAAATGTATTGGAGGGATATTCGTGAAGAAGGATTTCACTAAGGTTTTTGAAATTGCTGCTGTTTTTATTGGTACTGTTGTTGGTGCTGGACTTGCTTCTGGAAAAGAAATAACTCAATTTTTTACTTCCTTTGGATTAAAAAGTTTTTTAGGAATACTCTTTTGTGGAGTCTTTTATATAATAATGGGTTCAATAATAGCAAAAATAAGTATTAAATATAGTTTAAATTCCTATAGTGATGTATTAAAAGTTATAAGTCCTAATTTACTTGGGAAAATCACTGGTGTTATTACAACTTTTTATCTTATTTCAAGTGCTTCAATAATATTAGCAGGAAGTGGAGCCTTGATTAATCAATTTTTTGGAATTCCAAAGATAATTGGTTCATTAATAATGATTGCAATTGCTACTACATTTTTACTAAGAGACACTGAAGGCCTTATTGAAGTAAACTCATTTATTGTTCCATCTCTTTTAGGTACTATTACTTTAATTATAATCTTATATTTTTTATTTGCTAAAGATTCTGTTTCTTTTCATGTTATATCTTCATTTGAACCACCTAAAAAAGGAATTGTACTTTCTACAATCCTTTATTCGGGCTATAACATACTTTGTTGCTCTGGTGTTTTAGTTCCTTTAAGCAATGAAACTAAAAATTCAAAAAATATGGTATATGGAATTGCTATTGGAGCACTAGGTTTAACTTTATTATCAAGTATTATTAATTTATTATTGTTAGCTAATCAACCATATATATATGATTCAGAAATTCCTTTGCTTTTAGTTGCCCAAAGATTTGGAACTGTAATTCAAGCATTACTTTTAGTTATTATTTGGCTTGAAATGTTTTCTACAGAAGTTTCTGATGTATATTCTATTAGCAAAACATTAGAACAATCTTTCAATATTGAATTTAAAAAAGGTATATTTCTTGTATTAGCTATTGCTTTACCAATATCACAAATAGGTTTTTCAAATTTAATTTCAAAATTGTATCCCATCTTTGGTTTTTTAAGTTTAATTTTTATAACTCAATGTATTTTATTTTATCTTAAAAATAAATCGGAACTTAATAGCTAAAATAATAATATAGCAATTATTAAATTTATTTCTTATATCAAACTTAATAATTGCTATCTTAAAAGATTTTTTTAATTATCAAAATAGTTTATTTTAGGTATTTCTCTTGAATTTAAAATATCAAATGAAATTGGTGGAATAAATACTCTTTCTTTTTCACTTGACCTTAATTCTGCTATCCTTGTTACACCAACATAAACATCTGAAATTTTATACCAAGTTGAATAATCCACTACTCCTGTTTGTGGTAAATTAAATATCCCTTGAAATACTTTTACAGCTTCTTTTGTTTTATTTCCATAAACTCCATCAACTGCTGACTTAGGTATTAATGGATAATTTTGAGATATTCTATTTAATTGCTCTTGTATTGTTTCTACTTCATCTCCACTTGAACCCAATGTTAAATCATATCCTGGATAAGATTTTGGACTTCCCTTTACTTCCTCTGCTGTTACTAAGTCTAAATCTGAACCATAATAATTAGTTAATATTTCATATGGAGTTTTTCCATTGTCTCCAAGATATTTACTACCCCATTGTGTCATCCATCCTGGACATTTAACATTTTTACCATCACAATATTGAGTTAAAAGTGGTTGTTTTCTTCCCTGCCTTCTTATATAAGTTGCAAAAATGTCATCAACAACAACACTTATACTATCATATATATTTCTTCCATAAGTAAAAGCATGATCATATGCTGTAGAATTAGTTATATCATAATTTTTGCCTTTTCCCCTATACCATTCTGTATATATCCTATTTAATGTAAATGATATTATTGCATAAACATTAGCTCTTATAGTACTTTCTGGCCAAGTTGAATATATTTCACATGAAGCTACATTTTTAATATAATCCTTATATAAAACAGTATAATTAGGTGCTGAATTATTACTAGGACTTCCAGTGTGAACTGTTATAAATTCAGGAACTACAGGTTTTGGAAGCACAACTCCACTAGTTGGAGGTGGTAAAGGCTTATCAACTTCCTCTGGAATTTTAGATGGATAGTTTCCATTTAGTGTATTAGGACCTATATTTATTACATCTGCTCTACTATTTCTATTATTAGATTTTATTAATTGACATTGTTGAATTGCTGTTTGACCTGGAAATATTTGAACACCATTAATAACTAAAGTTTGAAATCCTTCTTTACCTATCCTTAAATCATATAAACTATATGGTGTAGGCTGATCTGGATTTTGAGAATATTCTAATGGTGGTGCATTTAATTCAATAACTTGTGATTCTCCTGATGAATTAGTAACCAAGTTAACCTCTTTATTATCATTTGTTTGCCCTGAAGTTGATACTAAAGTTATATTACTACCGTCTACAGGTACATAAGTATCACCTACAAAACATTGTATTTTTAATCTACCTTTATCAGCCATAATAACTCCTTAATATATTAATCCATTAATTATTAATATGCTTTTTTATTATATTTAGTGATTATTATAAGTCTTTAGGCTTTCTAATAAATAAATTTTTAACCCTATATTCTTCAAAATCATCATTTATTCTAGGTGTATATGTTTGTTGTATCCAATCAAATATACGTTGTAAATCAAACATTCCATATCCCCATTGCCTATTAGGATAAATATCTCCAGGCCTTGTCTTTGCTCCACTTATAATATAAGTTTTTATTTGTGATGCATATATATCTGGATAATTTCCATCACTAACTGCCCATTGAAGAATAAGAGCACAACATCCTGCAACAACAGCCCCTGCAACTGAAGATCCAGTCATAACTGAAGTTGTTCCTCCTGGAGTAGTAACTAAAGCATTACTTCCTCCAGCTACTATATCTGGCTTTATACTTCCATTCCTTGTATATCCATTGCCAGATTCTGATACAACTGAATTGTTATTTTGATTATAATACCCTACTGAAATTGCTCCATTAGTAGTACTTGGCAATGTAATAGTTGTATATTTAACTGGATTTAAAAATTTAGTTTCATCATCTATAAGCTCCCTTTGAGGTATCCATGCATAATAATTACCATTTACTATATATTCTCCAGTTAATCTAAACTTCCAAATTCCTGCCTTTAAATTATATGCTCTTATAAAAATAAGTGCATCACCTGTTGATAATTCTGGTGAAGTAAAATTAACTATCATTTCAGTTTTTTCATATAAAAATTTTATTCTATTATTATTTGTATTTTTAGCCTCCATGTTATCAATTATTTCTCCTGTAGGGGATATTATTGATAACATAACTCTATTAGGTTTGTTTATCCATATTATTATTGGTAAATTTTTTTGCTTTTCACCAACTCTTATCTCTATATCTTTTATATCTCCAGCCTTTTCAATTATTCCCTCTGTATGTGTATCTGTATTTCCTTGATTTCCAACTGGCACTACAAAGACAGTTGCTGCTTCAGTTGAATAGTTATTAATAATATTTTCATCAATTCCATTTCCAGTATGAGAGCCCATATTACTTCCAAGTGGTATAAATATAACTAATGGCTTATTTAATTCTCTTGCAACGGAAACTACATACCTTATTCCTAATAATACACTCCACGGATTATATGATGGCACATCTGTTTTATCGATAAGTGCTGCATCAAGTTCTACTTTTGTTGCTCTAGATAGCTTAACAATAACAAACTTACAGTCTGGAGCAGCTCCTTTTAAATCTGGATTTATACCCCTTCCACCAATAATTCCACTTACCTTAGTGCCATGTCCAATTTCATCCTTAGATGGAACTATACTATATGGATCCCCACCTGAAGTTTGTAAACTTATTGCTTGGTTTATTTGCTCTTCTGTATATTCAGTACCATATTTAACTCCATATATATTTGTATCTCCTTGAATAGTTTGATCCCATAACCGTACTATTCTTGTTGTATCATCTTCCATTTGAAATTCTTTGTTAAGATAATCTATTCCAGTATCAATTACGCCTACTAATACACCTCTTCCATTAAGTTTTAAATATGGATTAGTATTAAATACAGGTGCTCCACTTGCTTCTACTGGTGAAATATCATTTAATGTCAATATAGTAGAAAATTCATCAATATTAACTATTCTAATTACCAATTTTTTTACTTCATCAACCTTATTAGCTGGTGTAATTATTACTGCAAAATTTGATGATATCATTAAACCCTCAACCTCTTGTATCTTTAATAAATTTTTTAATACTTCTTCATTTGCAATTTCAACTAAAAGAAAAACTCTATCATTACTATTTGAATTATAGTCTACATTTATTTCATCTACTCTTTTAAGGTAATCATTTATAATTATATTTTTAATATCATTATTTCTAAAGCCTAATCCTAATGTTTGAGATACTAAGTTAATGCTTTCTCTTAAACAAAGTTGACCATATCCCCAAGCTGCATCTGGATACTTTATATCTTGTCTATCTCTTTTTGAACCTAAAATTAAAAAATATTTTAATCTTTCTCCATATAAATAAGGATCATTCCCATTAACTATTCCCCACTGCATCATAAGTGCAGAAGCCCCAGTAACTTGTGGAGTCGCCATAGAAGTTCCTGTTTTTTTATCAAATCCCCTATTAGGTATAGCAGAATAAATTCCTTCTCCTGGTGCAACTATATCTGGTTTTATATATTGTCCATTTAATCTTTTACCTCTGCCACTAAATGGTGACATAGTATCAACTAAATAGTTATAACTTCCAACTGATATTATATTCTTAACTGTAGCGGGAATTCCCAATGTATTATAAACAACAGGCTCTAAAAACTTAGTATTCACATTTAACCCTTCTGAAATAGGCAACCACATATCAAATCTTCCTTCATACTCATTTAATTTTCTTAATGTTATTTTCCATTGCCCTGATGATACAAACTCATTAATACCTGTTAACACAATTCCAATTTCTCCACTTACATCAAATGGCTTAGGACCTGTTAAATATATTGAATATCTAGAATTTCCTATAGTTCCTTCATTGATTCCCTCTTTTAATATTATTTCTCCAGTGCCAATTCCATATGGAGAAAGTAATTCCATACTTAACTCCGGTAATATTGACTTATACAAATTTATTACAACTATAGATTCATCTGATGAAATATTAAAGTATACATCATTTATTTCTTCTAAGGTTCTTCCTACATGATGTGCAGCTTCACCTTCATTTCCTGCTGCTATAACTATTGTTACTCTTTCAATAGCAGAAACTGTTGATATATATTGTTCAAGTAAACTACTACCATTATGGGCTCCATCATTAGTACTTAAACTCATATTTATAGCTAATGGCATATTTAATTCCTTACCTTTATCAATAAGAAATTTTATCCCCTTCATTATTTGAGTACTTAATGCAAATCTACTTCTTGCAACCTTAACCATAGCTATTGAACTTTCAGGTGCTACACCATAATATTGCTTATCTATTTCTCCACCTGCACAAGCTATTCCAACAACATGGGTGCCATGTCCAGTAACATCAGTTGAATTAACCATTGAATATGGATCTGTTAATTTAAGTGCTTCATTTATTTGAGTTTTGTTATATACTTTGCCCCCATTATTTAAATCATATATATATTCTATTCTAGTAGTTCCATCAGAATTTCTAAATGCAGGATGAGTATAATCTATTCCCGTATCAACAAATCCAACTAAAACCCCTTTTCCATTAAATTCACTTGAATTTAATTGAGTAATACAGGAAGCTCTATTACTTTCATAATCATCTGCATATAAGCTTTTAGGTAACTCTATATATTGAATTTCTGGACTATTTGCTAAAGCAACAAGATTTTCTATTGAAATTTCTACTATTCCATATCCATATCCTAAATCAACATACTTTCCATTTAAGTTTTCCACTATTTTAGAAACTTCACTTGGAGAAGCTCCTGAAATTATACTTACTTCAATTTCAGAATCATTATTAGTTGCTAAAAAGCTATGTGATATATTGAGCTTTGATAATATTGATGTTGGTATATTCTTTAATATACCTAAATTATTTTTATTATTTTCTATGTTTCCCACCTCGTAATAATTTCTCTTATAAATATATGTTTAAATTAAAATATCTGAACTATTACATTTAAAAGTAATTTAAATAACAAATTTTAAGCTATTAAATACAGTTTTTTAAATTAAATTTTGTATTAACATCAAAGTTATCCACAGTTTTTATCAAGTTATCCACATTATCCACATAATTATGTATATTAATTTTTTATTTTATTGTTTATATGATAAAAAAGGTGCCCTCCTGGCACCTTTTTATAACTTTATTTCAATTCTTTCCAGCTTTGCAATTACTGAAATTTCTCTACTTTCAACAGTTTCAGTCATTAGAGCTCCCCCGTTACTTACTAAAAGTAAGTTAGAATTTCCAAGACTCTTTATTTGTCTTATTTTTCTTTTTCCTTTATACTCTACTAAGAATATTCCATTATTACTAACTTCATTAACTAAATGAGCAAATGCTAAATCACCTTCCATAATTCTAAATCCAGACATTTCATTATCTTGAATATTTAAATATAATACTTTATCTTGTGGATAACCCTCTACTTTATTTGAATGGATTGGTATTTCTATTTTTCCTAAAATATTTTTTAAATTATAATCATAAATAGGAACATTTTTTAATACTGTAGAAAAAGCATTATCCCAAACTTCATTTGTTTCTATTTTAGTAGGCTTCTTATTACTTTCTGCATAACTTTTTCTTTCTTCCATTAAAATTTCATCTGTTACAACCATGCTTACATCATTTAAATCTGCATTTAATATTTTTGCTGCTTTTTCTATAAATGATTCTTGTACAATTTTTCTTCCAATTTCTACTTCATTTATAAATTTTTCTGCTACACCTAATTTTTTACCAAGTGCTTTTTGTGTCATACCAGCTTTTAATCTTGCTTCTTTTATTTTTTCTCCAACTCTACTCATTTTTTATTTCCTTTCTAGCCTTTGAATACCACTAATTTTCATTCTTTAAATGCTTAATTAAGTAATTTATCTTCCTTTTAATTAGATGACTAAGTTCATCTTGCCAAATTAAAATTTGGAGATTCATTTAATTTAAGGCTGTATCAAAATATGATACAGCCTAATAAATTAAATTTAAATTCAATATTAATCTTCTATTATTTCAGGTTCCCCAAAATTTTCACCAAAAGTATCTACAGTTACTTTTTTCATAACTTGATCTTCATATGGCTTATCACTATAATCTCTCTTAGTGCTTACTATTTTTTTAGCAACATCTAATCCTTCTATTAATTTTCCAAATGAAGCATATTGCCCATCTAAATGTGGAGCATCTTCTACCATTATAAAGAATTGACTTCCTGCTGAATCTGGATGCATTGCTCTTGCCATTGATAAAACACCTTTTGTGTGCTTTAAGTTATTTGCAAATCCATTTCTTGAAAATTCACCTTTAATACTATATCCTGGACCTCCAATTCCCATTCCTTCTGGACATCCACCTTGAATCATAAATCCTGGTATTACTCTATGGAACATTAATCCATCATAAAAGCCTCTATTTATTAAATCAATAAAATTCTTTACTGTATTAGGTGCTATTTCTGGATATAATTCAGCTTTCATTATATCTCCATTTTCCATTTCTATAGTTACTATAGGATTCTTCATATAATTACCTCACTTTCATTTTTTGGTATAATTTATTATTATCATATTTTCATATACTAATTCAATCTTTTAAAGAAAATTTCTTTATTTTTATATTTTTTCTATAAAATAAGTGGCTGTCGCACTAAAACTTTTATACACAATATATTGTTTTAAAAAATAAAAATTAATACAATATATTGTAGTATTTATTGTTAATGCGACATTCCCTATTTCTTTTCTATTAATTTTAAACTTAAATCTATAATCTTTTGGTCTTCTAAGGAATTATAAATTGAAATTATCCCTTTTTCCTTCCTATCCGATAATAAATTTTTTTCTTTTAATCTTCTTTTAATTTCTCTAACTGTTCCTTCTCCTCCATCTATAATTGCAATTTCGTGCCCTACAACCTTTTTTATTGAATCTCTTACAAATGGATAATGTGTACATCCTAATACTATAGAATCTATTTCCTCTCTTTTATATACACATAGTTTTTCTATTAAATATTCTTCTAATTCATCACCACTTAAAATCCCTTTTTCTATAAACTCCATAAGTCCTGCACATGGAATAGGTATAATTTCTGCCTTGTCCTTATATTTATTAAGTAACAAATTAAACTTTTCTTGTTTAATTGTCATTGGTGTTGCCATAATTAATACCTTTCCACCCTTATTCATTTCAACAGCTGGTTTTATCGCTGGCTCTATTCCTACTAATGGTAAATCAGGATATGTCTTTCTTAACTCACTAACAGCAGCACTAGTTGCTGTATTGCAAGCTACTACTAATCCTTTAATTCCTTTATCAAGTAAAAATTCGACTACTTTAAATGTTAAGTCTCTTATTTCCTTTGTTGGCTTTGTTCCATATGGAGCATTTTTTGAATCTCCAAAATATATATAGTTTTCATTTGGCATTATTTTAATAGCTTCTCTCATTACACTTAAGCCACCAACACCAGAATCTAAAAACCCTATGGGCATATCTTTTTTGTCCAAATCATCTCACTCCAATTTATATATTACTTAATCTTATTTTATACCTTAATGTAATTTAGCTACTTTTAATCTAGCCTTATTTCTATTGTTACTTCCCTTTTGTTTTCTTGACAAATCCTTTTGTAGTTTAATTAATCTCTTTTCTGACTTTCTTAGATATTTTGGATTTGCTACCCTGTACCCATCACTACATATTGCAAACTCTTTAAGTCCAACACCTACACCTATTTTCTTATCAACTTTATTTTATAAGCTTTTTCTAAGTTTTGTTGAGCATTAACTAATGCTAACGGGTCAACTTCTTTTAGCCATTCAAATTCTTTTTTATATTGTGCAGGTGTATTTTTAACATTTCGCCAGTTTCTTTATAATACTCAATTTTATCAGCTAACATTTTATTATATATAAATCTAGTACACCCAAATATTTTAACTAAATATTATCTTTGTTCTAAATTAGGATATAATTTATATTTATAAGCTTTAAGCATAATTTTACCCCTTGATTCTAAATGTATTTTCTCACCACTTCAATAGGTGCTCTACCAGTAGTTAATTACTATTGATTACAACATACTACTCTTGTTGACTATCGTCAAGTGCTATCCCTCTCCCATTTATAGAAGACGGGAGAATTTCGCACATTAAGGTTAAATAATTAACTAATTTTAATCAACATTTTTTGACTTTTTTAAAGGTTTTTTATTTATTTTGTAGAATATTTAAATATATAAAACTAATATCTTTATGTAAGGAGAATTAACTTTATGAATTTCATATTTGAAAATTTTAAAAATATACTCATTATTATTTTACTTGTTGTTACAACCTTTATATTTACATTTGATTTTGTTCAAACAAAAGCATTTGAAAATAATCCAGTCTCTTTAAAAGAAAAAGGTGGTATATTAGCTCAAGAAATAGAAGCGTATATTCCTAATGAAGAAATTATAATTGATGAAACATCAAAAGATAATTTATATGATTATAATTATGATAATAAAGCTGATAATAATTATGACTATAATGATTATAATAAAAATAATACTTCCGAAAATATAACACAATCAAAATCTGATAATACTATTGAATCTAATTCTAATAATAGTTCAAGTTCCAAAAACGAATCTAATTCTAATAATGATTCTATATCTAATAGTAGCTCTAAACCCAATACTGACTTTAAACCAAATACTAATGGAACTAATACTAATCCTGATACTGGATCTAATAATAATTCTAGACCAAATACTGGATCAGATTCTAACACTACCCTTAAGCCTGATACTGGATCAGATTCTAATACTACCCTTAATCCTGATACTGGATCAGATTCTAATGATGAACCTGATTTTGATAACGGTTCTGATTCTGACAGTGATAGTAATAATGAATATGAAGATGATTCAGAATCTCAATTTACAGAATAATATCTAAGCAAAAATATTCAAAAAAGACAGGAAACTTACTCATTCCTGTCATTTTTATTATTCACCTAAATTAAATACCTCTAAGTCTCTCTTATCAATTTCAGATACCTTAACATAGGCAATTGCTCTTAATGTATCTAAAGCTGTTATAACTCCTGTATTTCTTTCTATTGCAACTCTTCTAATTAAAAAGCCATCTCTCTTAGAATCATTTCCCTTTGTTGGAGTATTTACAACTAAGTCAATTTCTTTATTTTTAACAACATCTAATATATTAGGATGTGCTTCATTAATTCTTCTAACTTCTTCACATTCAATTCCTACTCCTTGTAAAAGCTTACGAGTACCTTCAGTTGCCATAAACTTATATCCAATCTTAGCTAAATCCTTTGCTATTGGTAAAAATTCTGCTTTATCATGTTTGTTAATTGTTGCCAATATTTTTCCTTTCTTCATTGCTGGATACATTCCTCCACCAATAAATCCTTTATATAAAGCTTCCTTAACATCTCTTCCTACACCTAAAACTTCTCCAGTAGATTTCATTTCAGGCCCTAAAGATACCTCAACCTTTGGTAACTTTTGCGTTGAAAATACTGGAACTTTAACAGATACTAATTTTGGCTCTGGATAAACATCTACTCCATATCCTAAATCAATTAACTTTTCTCCAAGCATAACCTTAGTAGCTAAATCCACTATTGGAACTCCACTTACCTTGCTTATATATGGAACTGTTCTTGATGCCCTTGGGTTAACTTCAATTACATAAAGATTACCCTCAAATTCTATAAATTGAATATTTATCATACCTTTTATTCCTATAGCTAATGCTAATTTCTTAGTATAATCTAAAACTTTTCCTTTTATTTCATCACTAATATTTTGACTTGGATACATTGTTACTGAATCTCCAGAATGAACTCCCGCTCTTTCTAAATGCTCCATTATACCTGGTATTAAAATATTTTCTCCATCAGATATTGCATCTACTTCTATTTCTCTTCCCATTAAATATTTATCTATAAGTATTGGATTTTTCTTATCTTTTTTAAATGCATTACTTAAGTAATAAATTAACTCTTCTTCATCATGAGTTATTTCCATGCCTTGTCCTCCCAAAACATATGAAGGTCTAACAAGAACTGGATAACCCAATCTATTTGCTTCCTCTATACCATCTTCTAAAGTCCAAACACCTTTGCCCTTAGGCCTTGATATATTAAACTTTTCAAGTAACTCTTCAAACTTTTCTCTATCTTCAGCCATATCAATTTGATCTGCTGTAGTTCCTAAAGTTTTAATTCCCTTTTCTTTTAAGAAACTTGCAAGCTTAATTGCTGTTTGACCACCAAATTGTAATATAACCCCATATGGATTTTCTTTTTCAATTATATTTAATACATCTTCTTCAGTTAATGGTTCAAAATAAAGCTTATCTGAAATATTAAAATCAGTACTTACTGTTTCTGGATTATTATTAACTATTATAGTTTCAATTCCCATCTTCTTTAGTGCCATTACACAATGAACAGAAGCATAATCAAATTCTATACCCTGCCCTATCCTTATTGGTCCTGAACCTATAACTATAATCTTTTTCTTATCTGATACTTCAACTTCATCATATTGCTCATAAGTTGAGTAATAATATGGTGATAATGCTTCAAATTCTCCTCCACAAGTATCAACCATCTTATACGCAGGTTTTATATTCCAAATATTTCTTAATCTATAAATATCATCAGGACTAACTTTTAACATATCAGCTATAGCTTTATCTGAAAATCCTTTTCTCTTAAGACTTAATAACCACTCTTTATCTAAATCATCTATTTTGCTTAATTTTAACCTAGTTTCTTCATGTACTATCCATTTAAATTTTTCTAAAAAGAATATATCTATTCCAGTGATTTTAGCTATACTTTCAATTCTATAATCTCTTCTTATCATTTCTGTAAGGGCAAATAATCTTTCATCATCCGGTTTCATTACAGTTTCCTTTAATTGTTGCATGCTCATTTCTTTAAATTTTGGATGATCTAAAGAATATTTTCCTATTTCTAAACTTCTTATTCCTTTTAATAATGCAGATTCTAAATTAGCACCTATAGCCATTACTTCACCTGTTGCCATCATTTTTGTTCCTAATTCTCTATCTGCAGTAAAGAATTTATCAAATGGCCACTTTGGAATTTTAACTACTACATAATCTAATGTTGGCTCAAAACATGCATATGTTTTTTGAGTTACTGCATTTTTAATTTCATCTAATCCATACCCTAAGGCTATCTTAGCAGCAAGTTTTGCTATTGGATACCCTGTAGCCTTTGATGCTAAAGCTGAAGATCTTGAAACCCTAGGATTAATTTCAATAACTGCATATTCAAATGAATTAGGATTTAATGCAAATTGTACATTACATCCACCTTCAATTCCAACTGCATTTATAATATTAATTGATGCAGTTCTTAACATTTGATATTCCTTATCTGATAAAGTTTGTGATGGTGCTACAACTATACTATCTCCTGTATGAATGCCAACTGGATCTATATTTTCCATATTACACACAGTTATACAGTTTCCATAAGAATCCCTCATTACTTCATACTCTATTTCTTTCCAACCCTTAACTGACTTTTCTAATAAAACTTGCCCTATTGTACTTAATTGCAATCCAGATGCAAGAATAGTTCTTAACTCTTCTTCATTTTCAGCTATTCCTCCACCAGTTCCTCCTAATGTGTAAGCTGGTCTTACGATAACTGGATAACCAATTTTATTTGCAAATTTCATACCAGATTCCATATCTGTTACTATTTCTGATGTAATAACCGGCTCATTTATTCTATGCATCATATCTCTAAATAACTCTCTATCTTCACCTTCTTTGATAGATGTTATTGATGTTCCTATAACCTTAACATTATATTTTTCTAATATTCCTGCATCATGCAAATCAACTGCTAAATTAAGTCCTGTTTGCCCTCCCATACCTGCAAGTAAACTATCTGGTCTTTCCTTAGCTATTACCTTTTCAACAAATTCTAAAGTTAATGGCTCTATATAAATTTTATCTGCTACTTCTCTATCTGTCATAATAGTAGCTGGATTAGAATTAACTAATACAACTTCTATTCCTTCTTCCTTTAAAGCCTGACATGCTTGTGTCCCTGAATAATCAAATTCCGCAGCTTGTCCTATAACAATTGGTCCTGATCCTATAACTAAAACTTTTTTAATATCTTTATTTAATGGCATTTTTTTAAACCCTCCTATAGTGCATATTCCATAAATCTGTCAAATATATATTCACTATCCTTTGGACCTGCTGCAGCCTCAGGATGGAATTGAACTGAGTATATTGGTAAAGTTGTATGCTTCATACCTTCTATTGTTCCATCATTTATATTTACATGTGTTGCTACAACTCCTTTTGGTAATTGATCAACTACATATCCATGATTTTGAGAAGTAATATGAACCATATTTCTTTCTAAATCCTTAACTGGATGATTACATCCTCTATGTCCAAACTTTAATTTAGTTGTAGTTCCACCTAAAGTTAATGCTAATAATTGATGTCCTAAACAAATTCCAACTATAGGCTTAACTCCAACAATTTTTTTAATATTTTCTATTACAAAACCTAAATCTTCTGGGTCTCCAGGACCATTTGATAAAAATACTAAATCAGGATTTACTGATAATATTTCTTCTGCTGTAGCATTCATTGGAAAAATTGTTATTTTACAATTTCTCTTTTTAAAATTTCTTATTATATTACTCTTTATTCCAAAATCCATTATTGCAACATGCTTTCCAGTTCCCTCAATAATATATGGTTCTTTTGCAGTTACCATTTTTACTGCATCCTTATTTGAAAAAGCAGTTATTTTTTCTTTAACTTCTTCTAATGTTTCATATTCTAATGAAATAATCCCCCTCATTGTACCGTTATTCCTTAAAACCTTTGTTAAAGCTCTTGTATCTATACCTTCTAATCCAATTATTTTATTTTGTTTTAAATAATCTTCTAATCCAAATTCACATCTAAAATTATTTGGAAAACTACATTTTTCCCTTACTATAAATCCCCTTACCTTTGGTGAATTAGATTCATTATCTTCTAAATTAATTCCGTAGTTTCCAATTAACGGATATGTCATAGTAACAATTTGTCCATAATATGATGGATCTGTTAATACCTCTTGATATCCTGTCATTCCTGTTGTAAATACAACTTCTCCTACACTATCTTTTAAGTATCCAAATGCATTACCTTCAAAAATCATTCCATTTTCTAATATAAGCCTTGCTTTCATTCCTAGCCCTCCTAAAATTTATCCATCTAACAGCTAAAAATACACTTTCTAAAAGCCCTTTAATCTTAAATATATCTCAATAAACTCTTTAATTTTTTTATAAATTTAAAAGAAAAGGATAGTAAGGAGACATTTAACTATGTAATCTCTCCATACTATCCTTAATATATTTAAAATTTACTTTAGAAAATTCAATTGATAAATAGATGTAACTATTGCTATTTACGTATAACATACCTACATACTCCTTTCTGGCCTCTCTGGACCAATTTAAAGTGTACTTTTTAACTAATTAATTCTATATCTTGTATATTATTGTATATTTAGCACGAATTATTGTCAATATTAAATTATTTATATTCGTTATATTTATTTAAAAAGTTAATTGAGTACTTATATTATAATTATTTCCTGTTAATTTTTTATAATTAAACTTCTTTCAGAATATTTATTCAATAAAAAAGTATTTTTATAAATATATAAAATTAACTTTTCATTTTCTATTTTAATTTATACTATCCTTTTCTCAATCTTATTCCATTTATTTTTATAATAAATTTGCCAAATCTAATCTATTTTTTATTTGTTAATAATATTATTTTTCTTGAAATACAACGAGGTAAGAACTTATTACCCCAAACTAATAATTTATTTTTTATGCCAGGGATTATAATAAGTTTGCCTTTATTAAATTCCTTATAGGCAATATTAGCAACATCTTTTGCATCCATTAAATATTTCTTAGCAGCTTCACTTTTTTTAATTCCAGCCTTCCCTTGAAACCCTGTTTTAACTGGTCCTGGACAAAGGCATGAAATTTTAACTCCAGTATTTTTACACTCTTCATATATAGCCTCTGTTAAATTAAGAACATATGCCTTTGATGCATAATAACTAGCCATTCTAGGACCTGAACAAAAAGCTGCTGTAGATGCAACATTTAAAATTCCACCATTTTTCTCTTTTATAATTTGTTGTAAAAAATATTTTGTTAATTTAGTTAAAGATTTTATATTTATATCAATTAATTCTTCTTCTTTCTCCCATAATATATCTTTAAAATCTCCAAATGTCCCAACACCCGCATTATTAATTAAAGTATTTATTTCTATCTTATTTATTTTTATATAATTAAATAATTTTTCAATATCTTCATTTTTAGATAAATCTAAACTTAATATTTTTACATCAATATTATTACTCATTAATTCTACTTTAACTTCTTGTAATTTATCTATATTTCTTGCAATTAAAATTAAATTGTGTTTATCTTTAGCAAATAATCTTGCAAGTTCATATCCTATTCCTGATGACGCACCTGTTATTAATGTATATTTATGCTTCCCCATAACTTATTTTATTAATCCTTTCATACTAAAACTTACGTATATTTTATAATAATATTTTTTATAACAACATATTTTCTTTTTTCATTTTTATATTTATAATATATTTCATCATTTTGCTTTAATTCCTTTAAATTCTGAAAGTAATTATTTTTATACCCTCTATTATGGGCTGCTAATCCAATATTGCCAATATCTTTTTTAGTCTCTTCAAAATGTCCAATATAATCTTCCATAATATCTTTAGTAGTTCCTTCTTTAATATTGGCTTTTAAATTTATACAAGGAATTTCTAAATACCATTCATCATTTTTATTTTCTACTTCTTCTTCAATTGTTTTTTCTGTATTTGTATCTTCTACATAATTTGAATTTCTTTGAATATATCCATTATTTACTTTAAAACTTATTTTAAATATTCCTTTTGTAGTAAATATATACATATTTGAGAAAAATAAGTTTACAATTAAAAATATTATAATTGATATAACGAAACTAACTATATTAATATATATTGCACTATAACGAAACATGCATATATAACACATACCTCCTAACTTATATAATTTTTCTTTGAAATTTTATAGATTAAAGAATCAAAAAAATTGATTTAAAAAATTTTGAGTTAACTCTTGTAAACATAATACAATATTTTTTTATATTTGTAAAGATTTTTTCATCGCAAAATTCGACAAACTACATTTTTAATATACTTTTTTACCAAAAGAGCTTTAGATTACAAAAAATCTAAAGCTCTTTTCTATACTATTAAATCTAAATCAAAATAAAACTCAACACCATCTTCCTTATTGGTTACACCATATCTATTTCCATAATTATTCATAATCGCTTTTACAAATGAAAGACCTATTCCTGTTCCACCATCTGTTCTATTTCTTGATTCATCCACCTTATAAAAACGATTCCAAATTCTGTTGATATGCTCTTCTGCTATATTTTCACCCGTATTAAAAATTTTAACACGTACTTTATTTTTTTCTATATTCACCTCATTAACAATACTTATAACTTTTTTTCCGTCGATTTCTTTAACATGTTTTATAGCATTTGTTATATAATTACTAATAACTTGTTCTATATAAAAATCATCTGCAAAAACATTTATCTCTTCTGATAAATTAAATTCTATTTTTACTTTCTTTTCTTCTAACATTACTTTGGACTTTCTTACAACTTCTTTTTCAACTTCTACTATATTAAATTTTTTATCATTAAACTGTCTTTTTCCATATTCTAGTTTCATTAATTCTAGTAATTGTTTTACTAATTTATCCATTTTATTCGTCTCATCCAAAATTACTTCTGCATAAAATTTTCTGCTTTCTTCATCTGTATTCACATTTTCCAATAATCCTTCACTATACCCTTGAATCAAGGCAATAGGAGTTTTCAGTTCATGTGACACATCTGATATAAAACTTTTTCTCATTTCATCTATTTTAGATTTTTCTTCTATATCCTTTTCTAACTCTATATTACTATTTCTAAGTTGATTTATAGTTCTCTCCAATTTATCAGACATAACATTAATACTTCGTCCAAGATTATTAATTTCATCATCTACATCTTTAATTCTATATTTATGACTAAAATCTAAATTAGACATTTTCTTCGCAATATCATTTAATTCCAATATTGGATCTGTAAACTTTCTAGATACATATG
>ERZ773252.1389-NODE-1389-length-24001-cov-4.017832_pt1 | contig 24001 bp, 18 predicted proteins | sample MGYA00580517_ERZ773252 | MGnify/ENA primary metagenome ERZ773252 (study PRJEB29015, sample SAMEA2737766) | human gut metagenome | biome: human gut; feature: human-associated habitat; material: faeces | place: China | collected 2012 ...
CTTGGTCGCCCCTTGCCGGAAGTAAGTGAGAGCTACTAGAACTCCAGCTCCTGCAGGCGATCGAACACGACGTCCTTGCGGGTGAGGAAGTCCCAGGGATCGAAGATCTCGTCGAGCTTCTCCTGGGAAAGCAGCGCCATGGCCTCGTCGTCGGCTTCCAAACGCTCGCGGTAGGTGGGGCCGTCAACGGCGTTCTGAATGTCCTCCCACACCTTCATGGCGTTGCGCTGCACGATGACGTAGGCATCCTCGCGGGAGATGCCGGCGTCCACGAGCGCCAACAGCACCTTGCTGGAGAAGATGAGACCCTTCGTACGCCACAGGTTGTGCTCCATCTTGGCCGGATAGGTCTGCAGGCCGTCGAGCATCCACTGCATCTTACCGAACATGTAGTCCAACGCCGTGAAGCTGTCGGCCAGCACCACGCGCTCGGCGCCGGAATGCGAGATGTCGCGCTCGAACCACAGGGCCACGTTGTCGAAGGCCACCTGGGCGTTCGCCTTCACCACGCGGGCGAGGCCGCACACGCGCTCGGCCGTGATGGGGTTGCGCTTGTGGGGCATGGCCGAAGAGCCCTTCTGGCCCTTGGTGAACGGCTCTTCCGCCTCGATGACGTCGGACTGCTGAAGCAGGCGCACCTGCATGGCGATGGATTCCAGGGTGGAGGCCGTCACGGCGAGGGCCGCCATCACCTGGGCGTGACGGTCGCGGGCGAGCACCTGGGTGGACAGCGGGTCGGGGGTGAGCCCCAGCTTCTCGCAAACGTACTGCTCCACGAAGGGGTCGATGGAAGAGTAAGTACCCACCGCGCCGGAGATAGCGCCAGTGGCGGCCACAGCGCGGGCCTCCTCCATGCGGGTGAGGGCGCGCTTCAAAGCCCAGGCCCAGCTGCCGAACTTCATGCCGAAGGTCATGGGCTCGGCGTGAATGCCGTGGGTGCGGCCGACGCACAGCGTGTTCTGGAACTCGAAGGCGCGACGCTTGCAGGTTTCGCCGAGGCGCTTGATATCGTCGATGATGATGTCGCAAGCCTGTGTGACCTGGTAGGACAGGGCCGTGTCGCCCAGGTCGGAGGAGGTCATGCCGTAGTGCACCCAGCGGCTCGGCTTGTCTTCGCCCTCGGGGATGTCGGCGTCGATGTAGCCCGCCATGCAGGTGGTGAACGCGATGACGTCGTGGTTCGTCACTTTCTCGATCTCATCGATCTCCTCCACGGTGAAGTCGGCGTGGTCGCGGATCCACTGGGCCTCCTCGCGCGTGATGCCCGCCTGGCCGAGCTCGGCCTGGGCCTCGCAGGCCAGAACCTCGATCTCCTTCCAAATGGCGAACTTGTTCTCAATCTCCCAGATGCGACCCATTTCCGGACGAGTATAGCGACCGATCATGCGCGTTTCCTTTCCCTGGCAATGTGCGCGGACGCCCCAGCGGCCTGCGCGTTTTCCTTCGTGAACAGGGTACCAGAAATAGCCCGCTTCGTCGGCGGCTCTCGCCCAAGCGATCTATTCCGGCGCGCCGAGACGCCGCGGCATCGCCAGCACACGTCGGTCTGTGCGCAAATCAGCAGGATTCTTTGAGCAACGAGGAATATTTTCGTTGCAGAAACCGGAGCGCTCGGGTAAGATGCATTGTTACGCGGAGGAGTGACCGAGAGGCCGAAGGTGCTCGCCTGCTAAGTGAGTATGCCCCACAAGGGCATCTAGGGTTCGAATCCCTACTCCTCCGCCAGTTTGCCTTTTCTCGAACTCCCTGCGGGGAGTTTTTTATTTGCGAAGCCCCGATCCCCGTTTCCGAGCGTCCCGCTCCTTTACGCTTGGAAAATGCGGGTTGATGCCAGTTGAGGCCCGAAATGGACAAAGACAGCTAGCCATTTGGGGCCTCAACTGGCATTTTTTACCATTTCTAGGCCCAACTGGCAGCCCCTTCATGCCATTTCGAGTCTCAACTGGCATCCACCTCTTCTAAAACTCCTACCGTTGCCACGGCCAGCGGCGGCGGGTGGTGGCGAGGCGCTTTTTGCGGTAGTTGGGGTGATGCGCGAGGAAGCGCCAGTTGGCGAGGCGCGTGACGAGGAGGCCGACAAGGCCCACAACCATGAAGCTGAGCGACAGATCGAGCACCGCCGGAGCGTTGTCGAAGAAGGCGTACACCGACACCAAGGCGAAGAAGCCGACGACGATGCCGTTGAACCACGTGAAGATTTTGATGAGCACCTCTTTGGCGCGGGCCGGGGAATGACGGTAGGTGACCACCACGTAGATGAGTCCCGCCGCCACCGCCATGACGATGAGCAGAGGGACAACGCGGGACAGGCGAGCGAGAAAACCCACTTCTCATCCTTTCTCTTCGGGCGGCATCGGCGAGATGCCTTGGACACTAGCGCACGTGATTGCGGCAGTGCCAGTGTATACGAAAAGGGCAGCTGATGAACGACGACGTGGCCATTCGTTACCCGGCGCTCTTTATCGCGAAGGGACAACGGCGGCGCGCAGGCCGGAGAGACTCGTCGGGCGCGCCCACCAGCCGCGAGCCGCAGCGGCCGTGGCGATGCGGCTGGCCTCGGCGAAGGTGTCTACGAGGGCGAAGGTGGCCGAGCCGCTACCGGAGAGGAGCACGTTGTTCTCCCCTGCCTGTTCGGCGAGCCATGCACGGACGACGGACAGCTCAGGCAGAAGCGCCTCGGCCGCGGGGGCGAGGTTGTTGGCGAGCGCCACATCGTCGGCACGGGTGGCAGCAAGGTCGCGGGCGAGCTCTTCTTCGGGCACCGGGCGCGGCGCAGCGTCGAAGCACTTATAGGCCTCGGCAGTGGAGACGCCCTCCGCCGGTTTCACCAGCACCACGGCGCGCCGCGACGTTTCCAAACGGCGCTGCAGCACCTCGCCGAAGCCGCCGAGCAGAGCGCAGCCGCCATGGAGGAAGAACGCGACATCGGCCCCGAGCGACCGGGCAACGTCGGCCACGCGCTCGTCATCGGCCGCAAGGCCCCACGCCTTCGCAAGGCCCACGAGTACCGCCGCCGCGTTCGACGAGCCGCCGCCCAAGCCGCCCTGGGCCGGGATACGCTTCTCGATGCGCAGCTGGATGGCCTCGGGAAGATCGCGGCCCACCGCCCGGGACAGGCGATCAGCGGCTTTGAAGGCGAGGTTGTCAGCCGCCGGCACAGCGAGGTCTTGGCCCGTGCGGTCAGCCAAGTCGATGGTCATGACGAGGTTGTCCGCCGGGCCGCCCACCGCGACGTCGGCGCGGGCGCCCCCTTCGGCAACGCGCTTCGCCAACTCGTCGGCCGAAACACCTTCCGCACGCAGATACAGCGTGTCATGCAGCGCAAGCGCATGCATGATGGTATCGGCATCGTGGTAGCCGTCCTCGCGGCGCGCCCCGATAGCCAAAAGCAGGTTCACCTTCGCCGGTGACACCAGCTTCATCGTGTTCGGCCCCATGAAGGCGGCCACCGACCACTGAGCCTCACGGGCCGCCGCCAGCAGATTCACTTCCGCCTCGCGATTGCGCTGCGCATTCTCGGTCATTCGCGTTCCTTCTCTTTCCTGCGTCGGGCGCGAAAGAAGTCGCGCAGCAGGGCCACGCACTCCTCTTCGCACACGCCGCCCGTTGCCTCGAACTGGTGGTTCAGGCGCGTATCGGCATGGATATCGTACAGCGTGCCCACCGCGCCCGCCTTCTGATCAGGCGCGCCGTACACACAGCGAGCCACCCGCGCCTGGTGCATGAGACCAGCGCACATGATGCAGGGCTCCAGCGTGACGTAGACGGTGCAATCGGTTAGCCGCCAGGCATCCAGCACGCGAGCCGCCTCTTTCATGGCGAGAAATTCCGCGTGCCCGGCCGGATCGCGATCAGCCTCGCGGCGATTGCGCCCCCGGGCGATGACGCGCGGCTCGGCGAGCGGTCGGCGCGTGCCGCGGTCGATGGGCTCGTACACCACCACGGCCCCAATGGGCACCTCCCCCACCGCACCCGCAGCCCGCGCCTCTTCCAAGGCCAGCGCCATATACTGCGCATCAAGCACCTTCTGCTCTTCGGTTGTGCGATGTTCATTCATGAGGGGAATTATACCGAACGCGAAGAGCGCGAGAGGGGCAGTCCGAAAACATGGCGCGATTTCCCGATTTCCACCTGAGAGCCCCCTCTGCGAGCCAAAATCCGGCGGAAATCGGGAAATCGCGCCCTGCCTGAATCTCTCGAAAGTGAAAACCTGGAAATCGCGCCATGTTTTCGCAAAGAGGGTCGGCACGCCAGCGCGAGCAGCCACTGCGCAGAGCATCAAAACGGGCGATTCCTCACAATCGCAGCGGGGATGTGGTATCCTGTGCGTCACGCTCGCTACACAATGGCGAGCGCTCAATAATGCGGAGGCGTGTCCGAGTGGCTTAAGGAAGCAGTCTTGAAAACTGTCGTGCCGAAAGGTACCGTGGGTTCAAATCCTACCGCCTCCGCCAGAAAATGCCGAAGCCCCGAATTGCTCGGGGCTTTTTTGAAGTTTAGTTTAGAAAATGTCTCACACTTGGTTGCCTGCCAGAATGCTACTCTTTCTCAAAACAAAACAGGAGAAGAAAGTCGAACCAGAGCAAGCCCGATGCATCCCAAAAGTAAAGCACCGACGATGGTGTAAGTGGACACCATGCCAGTGCTTTGCTGCTTGAGAATATACGCAAGCCTCTACTTGATGTCAATCACTTCTCGCTTCTTATTCACGAAAAGCAACTTTCGGATCTGCCTCATGGCGACTGCCTGCTTACGAAGCTCGCGCTCTACCCCCAAGTCGGGCGCTCCTTTGATTCTCTGCGAGTCGAAGATTATGTTTCTCGATTGCCCCAGAGCCTTGCGAAGATTCTTGCGAATCTTGTCCATATCGGAGCTTTGAGGAGACTTCATCTCCCACGTCTCTCCGTCAATGACCACGTCCGGGGTACGCACGTGATCGCCCTGCTTCCTACGCAGGAATTTCACCGACATACCACTGGCCGCAAGCGCCTCGGCAGTACGTTTCTCATGAGGCCAGACATCCACGCCCGGCTCGATAATGATGATGCCGTTCTTTTCCATGAGGGCATCTTACCCACGGGTCATTCTCGAATGTGCCGCATTAACAAGTATCCATAGAACCTCACCATTCGATGCTATTGAGCTAAAAACGTCGTTCCGAAAAGTACCGTGGGTTCAAATCCTACCGCCTCTGCCAGAGAACGCCAAAGCCCCGATTCGCTCGGGGTTTTTGCTATAGCGCAGCAAGTGGATTCCGCAATCCTAAACCGAAGCTTAGACTAGCCCCTTGCCTCTTAAGCCGTGACGGGCTTCTTCGGACGCCCCGCCGTGGGGGCCTCCTCCTTGCGGGCCTCCACGCTGCCACGCGTGACCCAGGTGCGGCCGTCCATCTCGAACGTCTCCAACTGCCCCGCCTTCACCATTTGCGAGACGCGCCCGGGCGTAACGCCTAACTCGCGCGCGGCCGCCGCCGCCGTCATGCGGGGCACCGTCTCCTTCCCTGCGTCCACGGCCACGATGACGGTGCGACCCTCCTCGCGCGGCTCGTTGCCGAAGGCGGCCTCCGGGAACTCAAGCCCGTGCATGGCACGGTGCTCCATCTCGGTCTTCAGCCAGTCGGCAGCCATCTCGCAGGCTTCCGCAAAATCGGCCCCTTGGGTGCCGCCGTCCATGTCGAAGGGCAGCGCAATCATGACACCCTCGTCCTCGAAGACCTCGAACTCATACACGTGAAGCATATTCTGCCCCTTTCCGATGGGAGGAGGGGGCTATTTCAACCCCGCCTGCTTCTTCATCTCTTCAAAGAGCTTGTTTCCGATCTCCGTGTGACGGCCCAGCGTCGTCCATCTGCCGTCCGGGTGCACCAGCCTGTCGTGGTTGGTGCCCTTTATCAGAACGAAGCCCTCCTCCTTGAAGAACCTCACCACATCCTTTCGCTTTACCATCGGCTTTTCCTTTCATCCGATGATGATATTATAAACTAATGTTTAGCAATCTGCAAGATAAACCTAAATGAATATTTAGGAAATAGTCTCCGCATGATTGCCCGCCAAAATGCCACTGCTTCAAATCAAAAAACTTTGCGCAGGCCCATTTCGGAGATTTGACCACCAGCCAGAATGTCACTACTCCAAAACTTACGCACCGCCAGGGAGGAAAGCGCGGTCAATGGAGGAAGCTGCGAGGAGCAGGCTACGTCGACAATCTGGGCATGAGCCGCCAGTGCGAGCTTCACTGGTACGAAGACGGGGACGGCAAAAGAGTTGATACGAAGGTCGAAAGGTTTTACTATTAGCGCCATGATAGTCAGATTCAAGGGAAATAGCGATCCTATGAGGCTTCTCAACGGCAAGGAGTACCGCGTTTAGTCAATCGAGTGCGGCTGGTACCGCATCGTGGACGAAACGCACGAAGATTACCTTTACCCGGCCAGATGCTTCGAGATAATGAAGCCTGATCCTGCCCCTCCCGTCGTTGTCCCTGCAAAGGCCCCGGCGTAGATTATCGGCCCCGCTTCGGCGGGGCTTTTCTTTGCGACACGCGCCCCATAATGCCTCCCGAGAGGAGGCGCATGTGAGCGAGGCCGACGAGCAGATAGTCGACATCAAGTACTGCGAGCTACTTGGCATTGTTTGATTACCAGCCAGAATGTCACTGCTCCAAAGCGTGGCTCTATGACGACGACTCCTTCACCATTGGGAAGAAGAGGGGCGAGAACACCGGAAGCATGGTACAATTCGACCCGAGGAGGAAGCGATGACCGACGCGTTCACAGACTACGAGAGCAAGGACGACCTCGCAACCCGCAACTATGCACCGGGCGAGAAAGAGGCCCTGCTGTCCTATGTGCGCTCTTTTCGCTATAAGGCCGTGGCAGCCGGCTTCTTCGATGATGCCGTGACGGGCGAGGTGAAGATCGGCATCGACTACCTCGCGTTCGACGACGGTACCTTCTCCTGGACCTCCCGGGACACCTACCACGTAGAGCACTACGACCTCGCTCCCTGCGACGAGTTCCTGGGGATCGCGCTCACAGCCTAGACGAACCGCAAGGTGCAGTTGCCAGCCCCGCCTCGGCGGGGCTTTTCTTTTGTCCAAAACCTCCTAGCGACACATCCGTTTGACTACCAGTCAGAATGTCACTGCTCCAAAACGTCATGTCCTTGGGGCCTTTCTGTTCCATGGTTTGACTACCAGTCAGAATGTCACTGCTCCAAAACCGAGCCGTCGCTAAGGCGAGCGCGGAAGCCGTTTGACTACCAGTCAGAATGTCACTGCTCCAAAACCTCCATGACCCTGCGGCGCAGCCATCCGAGGTTTGACTACCAGTCAGAATGTCACTGCTCCAAAACTATTTTCGTATCCAATTGACAGCAGATGGAGTTTGACTACCAGTCAGAATGTCACTGCTCCAAAACTAGCCCGTGGGTGGGTTCGAGCCCCGCGTTGTTTGACTACCAGTCAGAATGTCACTGCTCCAAAACCACGCCGTAGACCTCGCTCTTGACCGTCTCGTTTGACTACCAGTCAGAATGTCACTGCTCCAAAACTCAAGGTATTTCATCATGGTTCGAGGAAAAGTTTGACTACCAGTCAGAATGTCACTGCTCCAAAACCTCGTTCAATTTCTGCAAGAGCTGCTGCTTGTTTGACTACCAGTCAGAATGTCACTGCTCCAAAACGGGGATATCGCAACATATATAGTAGATGAAGTTTGACTACCAGTCAGAATGTCACTGCTCCAAAACGTATAAGGATTACACCCGAACGCACTGCCCGTTTGACTACCAGTCAGAATGTCACTGCTCCAAAACAGGTGATGAAAAATGATGACAGTTGTTCAAGTTTGACTACCAGTCAGAATGTCACTGCTCCAAAACCGGGGATATGGCAACAACGTAGACCATGTAGTTTGACTACCAGTCAGAATGTCACTGCTCCAAAACAGCTGCCGTCCTGGGCCATCGACAACCGCGGTTTGACTACCAGTCAGAATGTCACTGCTCCAAAACAATCTCACCAGCAAGACGATCACGAACGCCGTTTGACTACCAGTCAGAATGTCACTGCTCCAAAACGTGCACCCCACTGTGGATCTGTATAAGATCGTTTGACTACCAGTCAGAATGTCACTGCTCCAAAACGACTTATGCCGAGGAGTTCGCCGCTGGGCGGTTTGACTACCAGTCAGAATGTCACTGCTCCAAAACGGTACCCGCCTCAGTGGTGAAGAGAATCGCGTTTGACTACCAGTCAGAATGTCACTGCTCCAAAACAGGACCGCGGCGAGGGAATGGTGTACGTGAGTTTGACTACCAGTCAGAATGTCACTGCTCCAAAACGAAACAAGCGCCAAATCGTCGCGTCGGTCGGTTTGACTACCAGTCAGAATGTCACTGCTCCAAAACGGTGTTCTCGTCTACTCGCTCGGTGTTGTTGTTTGACTACCAGTCAGAATGTCACTGCTCCAAAACGGCTATGATGACGAGATGCAATCATGAATAGTTTGACTACCAGTCAGAATGTCACTGCTCCAAAACAGCTTGTCCCTCATGTGTTCGTGGACGGTGGTTTGACTACCAGTCAGAATGTCACTGCTCCAAAACCGTTGTCGCGCCATTGCCCGTAGTCGTAGGTTTGACTACCAGTCAGAATGTCACTGCTCCAAAACGTGATGCTGCTGCTGCATGTTGACATCCACGTTTGACTACCAGTCAGAATGTCACTGCTCCAAAACCTGCCAGTCGGATACGTCCCACGGCTGCCCGTTTGACTACCAGTCAGAATGTCACTGCTCCAAAACGGCTATGACGAGGTGCATGCGCGACCCGCCGTTTGACTACCAGTCAGAATGTCACTGCTCCAAAACATTATCTGTGGAAGACTATCAACTTCACCGGTTTGACTACCAGTCAGAATGTCACTGCTCCAAAACGGTGACGTCCAGGCTCGCGACGTCGCGGCAGTTTGACTACCAGTCAGAATGTCACTGCTCCAAAACCGCTTTGTTGATCTGATCGCAGATTTCAAGTTTGACTACCAGTCAGAATGTCACTGCTCCAAAACAAGGCTTATATAGTCGTTTCTACATCAAACGTTTGACTACCAGTCAGAATGTCACTGCTCCAAAACTACGCCATCGTGTTCATGACCGGCGCGCCGGTTTGACTACCAGTCAGAATGTCACTGCTCCAAAACCGCATCACGGCCAACGCCAACGCGATCAGGTTTGACTACCAGTCAGAATGTCACTGCTCCAAAACGAGCGACCGCCGTTATAAGGTCTATTATGGGTTTGACTACCAGTCAGAATGTCACTGCTCCAAAACAAATGTTGTGCTAGGGAATACCATCATCACGTTTGACTACCAGTCAGAATGTCACTGCTCCAAAACGTCGAAGCGCACTAGCCGGAACATTTCTAGTTTGACTACCAGTCAGAATGTCACTGCTCCAAAACGGCACGTTTTCTTGTCATCGTTGAGTTTAGTTTGACTACCAGTCAGAATGTCACTGCTCCAAAACGGGCCACGATTTGGACGGCGGCGGTGCTGCCGTTTGACTACCAGTCAGAATGTCACTGCTCCAAAACAGAACTAACATGGCTCGAAAGAACAAGAGAGTTTGACTACCAGTCAGAATGTCACTGCTCCAAAACTAGCGTAATCGTTCACATGGGCAGCGCTCAGTTTGACTACCAGTCAGAATGTCACTGCTCCAAAACCGTCTGGGCGTCCGACATCTTTCCCTTAGGTTTGACTACCAGTCAGAATGTCACTGCTCCAAAACAGCCATTCGATCAGCCGGGCTAGCAGATACGTTTGACTACCAGTCAGAATGTCACTGCTCCAAAACGTAAACAGTTGTTGCTTCGCAGTCAACCACGTTTGACTACCAGTCAGAATGTCACTGCTCCAAAACAGAGATTTGGGCGCTAGTGTTCACATGCGTGTTTGACTACCAGTCAGAATGTCACTGCTCCAAAACAACGGTAAGACCCGTCTCGTTGCGCTCTTGGTTTGACTACCAGTCAGAATGTCACTGCTCCAAAACGCAGAACATGTCCTCTTTGGCGACCGTCCCGTTTGACTACCAGTCAGAATGTCACTGCTCCAAAACCGGATGCGAGCGCACCGATTCCCCCGGCCAGTTTGACTACCAGTCAGAATGTCACTGCTCCAAAACAAGATCGAGCAGATCACGGGCGAGCGCGATGTTTGACTACCAGTCAGAATGTCACTGCTCCAAAACCTCAACGGTCAGCAAGTGGAAGATCAGGCCGTTTGACTACCAGTCAGAATGTCACTGCTCCAAAACAGGGGTTGACTGTTTTCCCATGCGCGTTGGTTTGACTACCAGTCAGAATGTCACTGCTCCAAAACCTTCGGCAGGGTGAACTTCACTCCGGCTCGGTTTGACTACCAGTCAGAATGTCACTGCTCCAAAACGACTCCCACGTCCTCACCGTCTTTAACGCGGTTTGACTACCAGTCAGAATGTCACTGCTCCAAAACAGCCGCGCGGCGCGGTAGCCCTGTTGGTTGGTTTGACTACCAGTCAGAATGTCACTGCTCCAAAACTGGGCCGACTTCGGCCCCACGCCGGGCAAAGTTTGACTACCAGTCAGAATGTCACTGCTCCAAAACGACTCCGACGGTTGGCTGCACGTTGCCGAGGTTTGACTACCAGTCAGAATGTCACTGCTCCAAAACACCGCTGGGGACGGCGCGCAGACAAAAATAGTTTGACTACCAGTCAGAATGTCACTGCTCCAAAACAAGAATGCCGACGCGCCTGTAATTGAGCCAGTTTGACTACCAGTCAGAATGTCACTGCTCCAAAACCCCGCATCCAAACGCCCCCGGAGCCATTCAGTTTGACTACCAGTCAGAATGTCACTGCTCCAAAACGAACTTTTTACATCGCTCGTCATCGACACGGTTTGACTACCAGTCAGAATGTCACTGCTCCAAAACGCATTATAGGGTACTTCGGTGCTCTCTCGGTTTGACTACCAGTCAGAATGTCACTGCTCCAAAACTGAGGTGGAGGCGTACATATCCTCCCGAGAGTTTGACTACCAGTCAGAATGTCACTGCTCCAAAACTTGGCCAATGACACCAATGCACAGGAAATAAGTTTGACTACCAGTCAGAATGTCACTGCTCCAAAACTGCATGATGGACGATAACATCCACCCCACCGTTTGACTACCAGTCAGAATGTCACTGCTCCAAAACAGTCATTAAGGCGGTATCTTCAAAGGCGGGGTTTGACTACCAGTCAGAATGTCACTGCTCCAAAACGAGAAGGCCGCGCGCGGGGCGCGATGCAGGTTTGACTACCAGTCAGAATGTCACTGCTCCAAAACATTCGAGGACGTGGCATCATCGCTGCTCGGGTTTGACTACCAGTCAGAATGTCACTGCTCCAAAACATGCATAACGCCGTTCACCGCCGAGGCGAAGTTTGACTACCAGTCAGAATGTCACTGCTCCAAAACTGCGCAGAAGCTCGCGGCAAAGGCGGCGGCGTTTGACTACCAGTCAGAATGTCACTGCTCCAAAACCTGCATGTTCATCGTGCCGTCGATGCCCCAGTTTGACTACCAGTCAGAATGTCACTGCTCCAAAACCGTTGAAGCAAATCCTCTTTTGCGGAAGAGGCGTACTTTCTGACCAATTTGTTGCCTCGTATTCGATAAAGTGCTGGTCAACAACGACTTTTCTCTCGAACTGATTGTAGGAGACAGAATTTTGATTCTCGACCAGGATAGCTCGAATTCCGCGAAAAATCATTCGCTCGTAAAGCTCCGCTAGGTCATTTTTTCCCAAAAAAGTTTTGAGATTCACAAACAGAAGCACCATATCGAAAGCAACATCAGCAGCTAGGTCAACAAACTGTATGAGGTTATCAAGGAGCGAATTGGCCTCTTGAAAACCAATTCCGTAATCAAATGCTTTCAGATAGTGACGCAACTCCCATTCTACGCCAAAGTCATACTCTGCGTTAAACTGAAAGCCAATCTGATTGACACACGACATCATCTCTGAGTGCAATTCCTGCATCTCTAGCCGCAAGTCTTCATCGACGAGAAGGGCCTCTTCAAGCCGAGAGTAAAGCGCCCCCAGCAAACGCCTATGCTTCCAAGGCAAATCGAACGGATTCGCTATAGGGAGTAAAACATTGCTAGCGCACAGCTCCTTACCATCGTCTCCCCAAAGCGTGTATGGCTCAGACGCCTGTTCTCCTTGGCCAGACAGCAACGCCGAAACCACGCGAGCAAAGAGCGACTGATTCGCTATATGCAGCGCCAACACATAGGAATCGCGCATGTCGATAGGATGCTCAAACCCGGTGAACGATATCATCATAGGACGACGAACTCCTCCATCGTGTCAACCTCATCGTACGCATCGCGATTTCCCACGATGTAATCCATGGTAGCGAATTGCTTCTCGGTTACTTTGAGAACCTGCACCAAACCCTCCGGCGGCCGATGCTTCCTCAGCCGCATAACCGCCGCCCCTGCCGCACCGTCATTGACGACGAGTTTGGCATACACCGACTCTTGCAACATGAGATACCCGTCCTTAATTAGAAACTTTCGAAACAGTCGATACTCCTTTCTCTGCATTGCAGTCTCAACTGGAAGATCAAAGAAAACCATGAGCCTCATAAACCTGTTCCTCGTATTTTGCCTCTCGCCGTTCATAAAAGCCGGAATTCTTCGATCTCCTCAACGGCCGTTCGCTTATTCAATGCATTCAAACACTGCTGCACATAGCGAGAAACAACCGACCCAAGATGGTATGATCCTTCCTTGTACGCCACATGGGTATTTGCCAAATCTCCCAACACCCGCCTCATGTCCGCATCGAAGTCGGCTGCTAAATAGTCCACTACAAGCCGATCAACGGCCGGGCGAAACGGCTCCATAAGATCGCACGTCAAATTGAACTGGTTGTATTCATTCCGATGGCATATTCCCACTTGCGTTATGCAGCCTCGTGCCGTTATCTCGCGGTTAACGAGCGAAAGGAGAACTGCGTACCCATAATTCAAGGCGGCATTTGTGGGAATATCGCTCTCCCGACTGAAATCGGGACCGAAGAGCGCCGCAAAGTACAGTCGCGCCGCTTGAGCTTCGCGATTAGTCGTGTCGCCGGAGCGCACCTCGGGAACGATCTGGCTCAGCTGTCGCGCCTCCCGCTCGTAATCCCTCTCTTTCAAAAATCGTGCTTGCTCACGGATTTTGTCGCGAACCACCCGTTGCCAGACGCGCTTCTTGATAGGCTCGCCCCACTCGAGCTGCTCCGCTATTCGTTTGCTCGTATTATGAGCACCATATAGCGGCAGGTATTGCCCCACGGGATTGCGCTGCGAATCGCTCACGAGAAGCGATATCTTATTCTTCGCAAGCTCCGCCATGAGATAGGCGCTAATGTACACCTGCATAGTTTGCAGAACAATGGTCGATATCTCGGACAAGTGCACTTTTGCCGCATCGTCTTCCTTGCGCACAACAAGGTAGCCGCTTTTATAGGAGAGCTTGCAGGGGCTTTCTATGTAGATCGTCCTAAAGGCCAATGTGAGTCCGCCTCTCAAACATGCCCGTCACCGATTGATCGATGAAAGTAATGCCGCTTCCCTTGGTCAAGAGGGAGCTAAATGCGGGTTGCATATTTCCCGCGCACTTTCCCCTGCCGACACTTCGCAAATCGACTCTGTCCGTTTTTCCATTGCCAATGGCAATTAGTCCCTTGATCAGGTTGACTTTATCGTCATAAGAGACACTCGTGAAATCATCCGCCCATTCTGCTACGCCTAAAAGCCCCATCAGTTTTGGTGAATATTGCTCTAGTGAGCGCACAATGGAGTGAAATATTTCCTCAAGTATATTTTCATTGACGAGGCCGTCGCTCTCGTTTATTTCTTTGAGCGCCATCATTTCTTCTGAGCTGAAAGCAAATTGCGTCGCATTCTTGACCGCCTTCGCGCCCGTCAAGTACATCCTCGAATCGTCGAATTCCACAAGTTGGTATTTGTAGATCTTCGCTCGAACCAACTCTTCGAATTCGAGCTCACTAGATGATGAAAGCTCTTTCGCAAACTCAATTAATGCCTCTTGCTTTCGTCCTACCACCGACGCAACATGCACGGGGACAGGAGCGAATTCAATCACCTCTTTATCCTTCTTCTTTGCTTTATAAATAAAGAAATATGCAAACCGCTCACTCGAATAGCTGCCGTACTTTTCCGCATCAAGACCCTTCTTCAGAGGCAGCGTCATGTTCTTGCCCGCATCGCGCGGCGAGTAAACCGTTGCATCCCAGAAAGTGCCGCTCGTCTCCTCCGGCATACGCGAAATGAAACACTGCCGGTAGTTGAAATACCGTTTCAGCCGACTGATCTCCCACTCAGCAGACCAGTCGTCCCGGAACAGCTCCCCCGTCTCCTCGTCAAATCCCGATCGCATAAAGCTCGCCACCACAAACGAAGCTGAACCAGGCATTTTGCCACGTTTCGCCTGGCCGCTCTCGGCCCTCACGAAACTGCGCACCACGTGCGTATATCCGATGGGGTTCTCATACATCGCGGCATGACGTTTCAGGATGAATCGACCCATTTCGGAAGTGAGCAGAGCATCGTGCGCATGATGGAAATCATTTGCTTCGCGGCACTTCACGAGCCCGATTTCGTGACGCAACTCCAAAGACAAGGCAGCCTTAACAGGCATTACGCGGGTATTCGGATACGTTTCCCCCAAGAAGCTCTGCACGACTTTCAGTATCTGAGACGTTTCCACAAGCTGCCGCGCAATAAATCCTTTCATCTGCTGTTCTGAAACGTTTTCCCGGAGCAAGTTGCGATACTTCTTATCGCCGATGAGCCCCGCGTCATGCAAGGCATTCCAATAGGGCCTCATTTTCCTACGCACCTCATCGCTCAACAAAAGCTGGTCGGACTTGCTCTGGTTCTCAGACGAAAGCACCAGCGCCTTGTTCTCGAAGCTATCGTCTTTTATGTACGTCTGCGGAATAATATGATCCACTTGATATTCGGAAAGACGCTCAATTTCAAGCGGCTTGCCCGAGTACAGAGATTTGCCACCCTGCATAAAGTACAGTGTCAGCTTCTCGCTAAGATCGGCATTGGCTTTTGCGCGATCGGCCAATTCTCGGCTCACATTTGAGCTCCACCATTCAGGTGCTTCTTGCTTAAGCGTTGCAAGCTTTTCTTTCAAATCATCGTAGCGCCGCTTTGTACGCGAGCCTTTTTTCCGCGGGTCTTCATCGCGGGTAACCTCAATGAAAATATTCGCCGGAGCATGCCCCGCAATACCCGCAATCTCATCTACGATGCTTAACGCCTGGTTCACGCTCCTGCGCAAAGCTGGCGAACCGGGAAGCTCTTCAAGCGACATTCCCATATCGGACATACGCTCCCTGTTTCGAGCATCAATAAGCTTTTCAAACCCCAAATTGTCGTCATGGAGAACTTCCATGAGCACCATGGCACGCGAAGGTTTATCGCTATTGGGATTTCCCTCACGAAGCACATCCATTATCGAACGGGGCCCGCAATCGGTCTCTGCCTTTACCTCGCACAACAGTTTCTTCGATAGCTTTCCCCAGCCAGCAAAACGCTTATGCACGATCTTCCTAATCTGCTCATCGGTAAGGCGATCGCCGTAATTCCGCTTGAGTTTCTCGCGGAAAATGCCCCGATCCTCGAAGAGGGTGCTCCAGAAAATTATCTCCTCGATCATGGGATAATCGAACTCGGGGATCTCATCAACATTAAAGACATCCTTCGCGAAAAAGATATACGAGCTCATTTTTGACTCGAAGCCCGTCTCCCCTTGGCCGCCAAACACATGAGGATTGCTTACGCCACGCTTACGAAGCCACTCCTCCATCTTTTTATAGGTCACACGGCCGTGCCTAAAGAGCTGTTCAACTGCTTCGATGCGATCTTTGCAATCGAGTCGATGCTCTCGATCTCCGTCCTGCGTTAACTTTGCTCCATTCAACTCGTTGAGAACGCAGTACTCTTCGTAGAGGAGAGAGCATTTTGGCAGCACTGGCTCACCGTACAAATATGTACAAGTACTTGTCATTCGCTGAATGAAGGCCGCTGCGCTACGATCCTTGTCGACGACCTCCTCCCAATTCCATGGGTAGACTCGCTCGCCTTCCCTTCCCTCCTGCCGTTCGACCCAGGCGAACCGAAGCTTGCCGTCCGCAGTCATACGCGCATTCTTCGTTGTGAGGGGGCCAACATAATAAGGGATGCGGAACGAAACAAGCGACTCCAACTTCTTCCGCTCTTGCTGCAAGAACGGATAATACTTCGCCTGATTGTCTATTATGGCCCGCATTTCCTCCCGATGAAGCTGGAAGGGGATGGCGCCGTTATCGCTCGTCTTAAGCCTACGGAGAAATCTCTCCGAACCGAACCGTTCCATCATGGCAAGATACCGGGGATCATCCATTGCCGCAGTTCCCTTGAAAAGCGATTCGACTTCTTTCTTGAAGTCCCCGTACTTCATCTTTCGAACCTCGTTATAACGTGTATAGCCCTTGATCTGGTCTTTGCCATACTTATCGTAAACGTACTTCTGGGGATGACGAGGCGTGGGAGAGCAAAATGCCCCACGGAAGAACTCGTCGTACTTGCTGGGAGCATATTGTTTGACGAGAGATTTCAGCAAACGCAAATCCTCGCCATACCGATTGTAATCCTCCACTTTGTTAGCCGATATGCCCTCACCAGGCTTACTGCTCAGGATTTCCTGCAACACGTACGAGGAATACACCGCCTGCATGGCCTCGAAGAGTGCCCTTCCCTCGTCGGGCAGCACCGCCTCGAAAGCCTCAACCTGCTCATCGTTCGATAGATAAATTCCCGTCGCAACGCCTTCAGGCACCTCCGCGCCCACGAAGAAGATATGAGCCATGTCAGCCTTAAGGCCCACGATCGCCGCAGCCAGCGCCTTGGACATCCTCTTCGCGGCCTGCTTATCAAGCAGGCCGCCCTCCCCGATACCCAACTTGCTCGAGATCTTTTCTTGCAAGCTAGATTTCGACGACACTGTGCCCTCTAACACCGCAGCCACGTCATTAACTGCATTTTGTGTATCGCAAGGAACATCGAGGGCATCACAGCAGCCTTGCAGCTCGTAGCAAAAACGATCGACCGAGTTTTTTATACTCGAATTATGCGAGGTAAGCCCCTCGTTTTCTTGCTGCAAGAAATTGCCACGATGCTTCACAATATTATGTAGGGCAAGATAGGCGAGGCGAATATCAGCCTTCTCGTCAGTCTCCATCAGCCATTGGCGAAGGTGATAGATCGTCGGAAACTTCTTGAAATAATCCTTCTCGGAGAATTCAGCCTGAGGAAAAATCATTCCGGCATAGCTGGCAAATTCTGGAGCCCTGTCCTCCTTGAGCAAATGCGTTTGACGTAGCCGTGTGAAGAAATCGGGATCAACCTTAGAAACCTCTGGTTGGAACAGCGATTCAAGGAGATCAAGCCGCCAACGACGACGAGCATATCGACGACGCTGGCCACGATGGACGCGCGCCTCAGAAGCGGGTTCAGCGCTAGGGAAAATCCGGCTCCCCCAAGTGGGCTTCCCTTTAAAATAGAGGAGATTCCCATCCTCGTCAGTCACCGACCACCCGACCGAACCGGTACCGATGTCAAGTCCGATATTGTATTCGCCCGCATTCCTCAGATTCATGGCTTTCCTTCCAAACGCATCTGTGCTAAAGTGCTTAGCGTCTTGATACCAGTCAAGATGTCACTGCGAGTCAAAATAAAGACCTAGTCTTAAATGCCTTCGGGTGCCGCGTAGGCGGCAATTTGACTCACCAAAGAGCCCTTCGGGGCTCTTTTTCTTTCTCCTCGAACAGCTTAACCTTTTAATAGTATATGCATTCTTATAAGCGATTTGATCATGTATTTTCCTCAGTCATTCATCAAGGACAAAGCAATCGGCCATGTGGGGCGATTCTGGGACAGTTGAGGCACTTTCTTCCACGATCTTCTTACGATGCGCCGCAAACAGGCACCGAGAGCAAGCACTTGTTCCGTGCCCAGCATGAAGGAATACGAAAAAGGCGCCCATCCGAAGATCGGCGCCTTTTGTTCGAAGCAGATTTAGTCAAGCCGGAAAAACCCCTACCGTCGCTCGATCGGGATGTAGGGCTTGGTGCCGCGGATGGTGTTTTTGTAGGCGGGGCGGATGATGCGCTTGCCGGCGGCGATTTCCTCGAAGCGGTGCGCTGCCCAGCCGGCCATGCGGGCGCAGGCGAACAGGGGCGTGAACAGATCTTCCGGAATGCCCATCATGGAGTAGATGAAGCCCGAGTACATGTCCACGTTCGCGCACAGCTCCTTGGTGGAGCCCTTCTCGCGCGCGAACACCTCGGGCGTCAAACGCTCGATGGATTTCAGCAGGTTCAGCTCGGCCTCGTATTCCGTGCCGGCGGCCAGCTGCTCGGCGAAGCGCTTGCCGATGACGGCGCGCGGATCGGAAAGCGTATACACCGCGTGTCCCATGCCGTAGACGAGCCCCGTGCCGTCATAGGCCTGCTTGTTCACGATTTTCGCCAGGTAGGAGGCCACTTCGTCGTCGTCTTCCCAGTTCTTCACGTTTTCCTTGATCTCCGCCTGCATGGCGCGCACCTGGTGATTCGCACCGCCATGGCGATGGCCCTTGAGCGACCCGAAGGCCGCCGCATAGGTGGAATAAGGGTCGGTGTCCGCCGAGGAGAGCACGTGGGTCGTGAAGGACGAGTTGTTGCCGCCGCCGTGCTCGGCGTGCAGGCACAGCATGATGTCGAGCATGCGGGCCTCTTCCGGCGTGAACGAGCGGTCGGGGCGCAGCATGGATAAGATGGTCTCGGCCGTGGACTGCCCGGGCACGAAACGGTGCATGATCATGGATTCGTGGTTAAAGGCGGCCTGCTTGGCGTAGTAGGCCAGCACCATGATGCGCGGCAGGCGGCTGATAAGCGAGAGCGCCGTGTGAATCTCGTGCTCGGGCGAGCGGTCCTCGGCGGACTCGTCGGCCGCGTACAGGCGCAGAATGGAGCGGGCCATCATGTTCATGAGGTCGGGTGAGGTGTCCACCATAAGCGTGCTGGCCGTGAACCCGTCGGGCAGCTCGCGCTGGGAATCGATCACTTCCACGAAGCGGTTGAGACGCTCCTGCGTCGGCAGCTCGCCCATGAGCAGCAGATAGGCCACCTCTTCGAAAGCGAAGCGGCGCGTCGGGTCCAAATCGCCCAGAAGGTCGTAAAGGTCGTAGCCGCGCAGGCGCAGCGAGCCCTCGGCCGGCATCTTCTCGCCGTCGGACATTACGTAGCCGTGCACGTTGGAGATGTTGGTCATGCCCGCGAGCACGCCCGTGCCGTCGGCGTTGCGCAGGCCGCGCTTCACGTCGTGCTGGGCATACAGCGCCGGATCGATGGCGTTCACCTGGTAGAAGTTCTCGTACAGGCGCACGCGGCGAGCCTCGTCGTCGCTGATCTCGATGGGCTCGACCTCGTCGATTTCGGCATGGTTGTCCACGCGGATGACGGCTTCATCTATTTCCATGGCCATGGGGCACCCTCCCGGAAAAATGGTCGCTACACGGGTATCGGACTATTCTAACGCCTGCACAAGGCGGGGCGCGCGGGGGCTTCCACGACCGCCACTCCGCACGGCGAACGGCGCATTTTCAAAAAAGTTGAAAATTCTCGTTGACAAGGCTTTGGGGTCATGGTTAAATAATCGTTGCTGTTCGGAAGTGCGCCGTTACCTCAGCTGGATAGAGGGACTGACTACGAATCAGTACGTCGGGGGTTCGAATCCCTCACGGCGCACCATTTTAGATCGTTCAGAACAGAATAGAAGCCGCCTCGAGCGGTTCTTTTTTTGTCAGGCCAAGGAAAGGAACGTACTTGAAGGTTCGAAAATCGAAACCTCACAGTATGTAGACTTCCGGCTTCTCGCCTCCGCGCGGTCGTCGGAAGGGACGACTGCTGAGCATCACCCATCGCCCTGGGCGTCATCGCGCTTAATCTCGCAGATTCAGCGACTCGCGCACGCCGCCCCATTCCGATGCGCTGATGCCTACCGCACGGAGGAACACGCATGCTCTATCTTTCTCAAATGATCGGCGAGCCCGTGGTCGACGCCCAAGGCGAGCGACTCGGCACCATATCCGACCTGGCCATTTCCACCGGCGAGGTCTTTCCGCGCATCACGAGCCTGGCCTTCCAGGGGCCCGGGCGCGTGCCGTTCATGATCTCGTGGCGCAAGTACGTCGACACCTTCGACGACGACGGCATCACGCTGTCGGTGGACGCCCACGACATCCGCTTCAGCTACCTGCAGCCCGACGAGGTGCTGCTCGCCCGCGACCTTATGGACCGCCAGATCGTCGACACCCAGGGCCTTAAGGTCGTGCGCGTGAACGATCTGAAGCTCTCGCAGTCCGGCACGCAGCTGCGCCTGCTCGGCGCCGAGGTGGGCGTGCGCGGCATCCTGCGCGGGCTGCATCCGCTGCTGGAAAAGGCCGTCGTGAATGTGGCGAAGCTCTTCCACAAGAAGGTGGACGAGCAGCTCATCGCCTGGAATTACATGGATCTGCTCGACCGCGACCTGTCCGAAGTGCAGCTGTCGGTGACCCACCGCCGCTTGGACGAGCTGCATCCCGCCGACGTGGCCGACATCCTGGAGCAGCTTGATCCCCAGCAGCGCGCCAGCGTGTTCGCGCACCTGGATGACAGCCGCGCCACCGAGGCCATCTCCGAGATGGAAGACGAGTACCAGGCCGAGTTCATCGACGACTTGCCCGACGCCCGGGCCGCCGAGCTCATCGGCAACATGGACCCCGACGACGCCGCCGACATCGTACGCGACCTTCCCTACGAGAAGGCCGAGACCCTTCTGCGCCTTATGGGCGTGGAAGACGCCGCGGAAATTCGCCGGCTGCTCGGCTACAAGGACGGTACCGCGGGCGGCATGATGACCACCCAGTTCGTGGCCGTGCCGAAAACCGCCACCGTGGCCGACACCATCGAAGTGCTGCGCGCGCTGCCCGAGGATCACCCGACGGTGCACTACGTGTACATCACCGATGAATACGGCAAGCTGCTCGGCGTAAACTCCCTGCGCACGCTCGTGCTGTACAACGCCGACCGCCTCATGGGCGACATCATGTACGACGACATCATCAGCTGTCTTCCCTCCGAGGAAGAGGAGGACGTGGCCGCCGACATCTTCAAGTACGATATCCCGGCCATGCCCGTGGTGGACGAGCACGGCACCCTGCTCGGCATCGTCACCACCGACGACGCCTGGGACGCCATCGAGGACGACGTGGCGGGCGACAAGACGAAGATGAATGTGCTGTCGATTGCCGGCATTACCGTTGCGTCTCTCATGGGCCTGTTCCTTTACTCGCTGATTTTGCTGCAGCTGGCGGGCTCGCTGCATCTCGGCGGCCTGCACTACTAGGAGGCTGTCATGAACGCGAAGGACATCTGCACGACGGCCGCCGGGCGCCTGGGCGCCGAAGAGAGCACGCGGCACCAGGCAGCCGAGGAAATCGCCGATACGGGCATTCCTGCCGGTGAGCAGATCGGCCCCGCTGCGACGAAAAAGCCGTCGAAGCTGCTGCTGGTGCTGGCGGCCATGGGACCGGGCATCGTGACCGCCATGGCCGGCAACGACGCCGGCGGCATCTCCACCTATTCCACGGCGGGCGCGAACTTCGGCTTCGGCACCCTGTGGGTCATCCCCATCATGTGCGTGCTGCTCGCCGTCGTGGAGACCACGGCCGGACGCATGGGCGCCGTCACGGGCAAAGGCTTCGCCGCCCTCATCCGCGAGCGCTTCGGCATCCGCATCGCCGCCTTCGCCATGCTGGCGCTTCTCATCGGCAACGTGGCGACGACCTTCTCCGAATTCGCCGGCATCGCCTCGGGCATGGAGATGTTCGGCGTGTCGAAGTACATCTCGGTACCCGTGGCAGCCTTGGGCGTGTGGCTGCTCGTGGTAGGCGGCTCCTACAAGCGCGTGCAGCGGGTGTTCTTAGGGCTGTCGCTGGTGTTTCTCACCTATGTGGTGGCCGCATTCCTCGCGCAACCGAACTGGAGCGAGGCGCTGCACGACACCGTAGCGCCCACCTTCGTCGGCGACGTGAGCTTCATCTCGCTCGTCATCGCCATGATCGGCACCACCATCGCGCCGTGGATGATGTTCTTCTCCCAGAGCAACGTGGTGGAAAAGGGCCTCACCCCCAAAGACCTCTTCTCGCAAAAAGCCGACGCCGTCTCCGGCACCATCGCCGCCTGCGTGGTGGCCTGGTTCATCATCGTAACCACGGGCGCGGTGCTCTTCCCCGCCGGCATCACTATCGACTCGGCCGCCGACGCCGCCGCGGCGCTCGCCCCCTTCGCCGGCCCCTATGCCGAGGCGCTCTTCGCCGTGGGGCTCATCGCGGCGTCGTTTTTAGCTGCCTGCGTGCTGCCGCTGACGACCGCGTTTGTCATCTGCGAGGCCTTCGGCTGGGAGGCGGGCGTCTCCTTCAAGTGGCGCGAGGCCCCCACGTTCAAATCCATCTTCACCTTCGTGATCGCGTTCTCGGCCATCGTGGTGCTCATTCCCGATGTGAACCTGTTGGGCATGATGCTGACGGCCCAGTTCGTCAACGGCGTCATTTTGCCCATTCTGCTGGCGCTCATGGCCATCATCTCGGCGGACAAGTACATCATGGGCGACTACCGAAGCGGACGCGTGTCGAAGGTGCTTCTGTGGGCCACCGTCGGTGTGGTGGCGGCGCTCACCGTGGCGCTGCTCGTGATGCAGGTGCTGGGGCTCGCATAGCCGTCCGTTCCGTCCGCGCCCCTCCTGTCAGCTTCCTTGCGCTCCCCTTCCCCACTTAAACGCTCATCGATTACTGAATTCAACAGGGTGTTTACGTAAGCGAATCGGTGCGCTCATCGTTTGGTACATCCCTTGTATTTGCGTTTTGCGGCTCGCATACTGCTAAGTGCCGGGAACAAAAAAAGACCGCTCCCGACACACCTGCAGGTGACGCAACGTCGGCACGAGCCGTTCGTTCGCGTCGATGGAGCGCAAGCTGCAGACCCGTAGGCGTTCACACGTTAGGAGGCTGCAGTGCAATTCAAAGCATCAACAGATTATGGACTGCGCGCCGTCTTGTACCTGGCCGCGCAGGGGCACACCTGCTCGTCGAAGGATATCGCCCAGGACATGTCGATCCCCCGTGACTACCTCATTCAGCTCGCGCAGCTTTTGCGCAATGCCGGCATCATCGAGGCGAGGCCCGGCAAGCACGGCGGCTATCGTTTGGCCAACGACCCCTCGAAGATCACCCTACTGCAAGTGGTGAACGCGCTGGACGACGACGCCAAGGACACGACGCGCACCCGTCGCAAGGATCGCGCCGATGCGTCCATGGTGCAGGGCATCAAGCAAGCGTACAATCTGGTTCTCACCGGCTACGACGCCTACTTCGACAGCATCACGCTTCAAATGCTGCTGGACGCTTCTCAGAACGAGGCCATGGGCAAGGAATTTCTGGCCGGGCGCCTCATCGCCGAGAGCCAGCGCCTGCTCGCCGAAGCTGCTGCGGCGGCGTAGGCGACCGCACAGCGGACGGCCCATCGCATTCCATAATTGCATCAGAACAAGGAGGGCTCCATGGTGGAGCCCTCCCCATGCCATTCGCCAGACGATTTCTCTACCGATAATTTGGCAAAAATTGCGTTTGTTAGCATCGGAAGTGTCTCTGTTCCTGCACGCTAAGGCCACATTCAGATCATTGGAAATTTGATATATACTATTTCATTTATTCTCTTATGAAATATTGCATATCCCCTTTCTTAGCTCTTGGACCAACGTGCTCATAGCGCTAACAAACGCAAAAAACGACGAAAAACAAGGCCCTTTCTGCTCTAGTAAGTATGCG
>ERZ773252.1394-NODE-1394-length-23918-cov-3.348154_pt1 | contig 23918 bp, 22 predicted proteins | sample MGYA00580517_ERZ773252 | MGnify/ENA primary metagenome ERZ773252 (study PRJEB29015, sample SAMEA2737766) | human gut metagenome | biome: human gut; feature: human-associated habitat; material: faeces | place: China | collected 2012 ...
TACACCGCATTTTCCGGTTATGTGAACCCTACTTCCTATACCTTTGAGGGAGTGGAAGAAGGCAACTACACCGTCGGAGTACAGGCCGTGACTTATTCTTGGCAAGCTTCCGAGTTCTCCACCACAGATGTCAACCTGAACGAAAACCCGACTTCCGCTTTCACCGTAGTGTCTACCGACCCGTCTGGGCGGAAAGAAATCGAGTCGCTCTCCCACATCACGTTGAACTTCAACGAGGAAGCATATCCCAATGCCATGGAAGACGCACCGGCCATTACCCTGACCAACGGCGCATCGGAAGCTTTGGACATCACCCTGAAGAAAGTAAGCGGACAGGCCAAGCAGATACAAATCATACTGCCGCCCACGATTGAAGCCGGTACATACACGCTCACCGTACCCGAGAAAGCCGTCTGCCGCACCAACGGCGACTGGAACACGACCTTTACAAAGACGTTTACCACCACCGGAATAACGGCATATATACCTACTGGCATCGAAGGAGACGAAGGCAACTATGGCTCTTTGAAAGACTTTACCCTCACTTTCCCGGAACAGACAAACGCACAGGTAAATCCCGAAGCAACCACATTGGCTTATATGGTGAACAACGATAACGATTACCAAGTTCCGGCCACGCTCTCACAGGGCAACAGACCCAACCAGATCAAACTCACGTTGGACGAAGAACTGAAAACAGAAGGTTCTTATACCCTCATTATCCCGGAAGGCATGATTCAACGCGTCATCTTCACGGAAACAACGGAAGAAAACGCAGAAAACACCACGGTATTGCTCACCTCGCCCGAAATCAAGTACGACTATACCATCGGACTCGACTTCGCCCCCACTGGCATCACGCCTGCCGCAGGAAAAGTATTCTCTCTGAAAGACTTCACCATAAAGTTTGCCGAGGGGACAGTACCGCAGCTCAACGAAGAATCCGCAAGCCAGGCCTACTTACTCAACAGCAAAAACGGCAACCAAGTAGCCGCCACGCTGGCTATCGGTACGAACACGACCGAAATCATTGCGACATTGGCCGAAGAGGTCAGCGCAGAAGGCAACTATACTCTGGTCATCCCGGCCCGCATGATACAGCAGACGAGCATGGATGAAGGCGACGGCACAGCCGAGCCTACGGTAAAAACAGAGTATGCCCCCAACTTAAAGTATGACTACACGATTGGGCATGACTACGAACCCGCATCCATCACGCCTGCTGAAGGCACGGTGAGCTCACTGCATGAATTCGTCCTCCAATTTGTGGCAGACACCACCTATGCTACAATCAATACTGAGAATGAAGACAAGGCCTACCTTGCCGACAACAACGGGGAAAGCGTAGAGGAAGCCACATTGGCCGCCGGTGACAATCCCAACGAAATAAAAGTCACTTTGGCAAATGAAGTAAACACGAAAGGTACTTACACGTTGGTTATCCCGGCCAAGATGATCCAACAATCAGCCGGAGAAGAAAATCCGACTATCGTAGACTATGCTCCGCAACTGGAATTCATTTTCACCGTTACGGACGGACAAAGCATAGAAAGTACCCTGAATGGAGCAAGCACGGCAGAAGTCTATACCATCAGCGGAATACTGATAAAGAAAAATGCCACACGTGAAGACCTGAAAGGCTTGAAGAAAGGCATTTATATCATCAACGGAAAGAACATGCTTGTGAAATAAGGGCTACAATCCGGTTTAAATAAACCGACAGAAACGAAAAAGGGCTGCCCCGCCACCTGCACGGGACAGCCCTTTTTCCATCCTTTTGGAGAACATAGTATCCTCAAAAATATTTTCCTATCCTACAATGAAGCCTCACCGGTCCGCCAACGATGCCAACAGTTCACGGAATGTTTTCTTCAGTACCGGGTGTACAACATCCGGCGCCACTTCGGCCAAAGGCTCCATGACAAAACACCGCTCATGCATCAACGGATGGGGCAAGGACAAGTGTACTTTTCTCCCTTCTGTTCCGAGAACATCGAAATCCTCCTCTACTACCGCATCGCCATAAAGCAACAAGTCAATATCAATCGGTCGGTCGGCATACGTCCCGCCCACACTCTTGCTACGCCGCCCCAATTCACGTTCGGCCGCCTGCGTAATACGGAGAATCTCTTCCGGCGTCTTCTCTGTACACAATACTGCCACGGCATTCAGAAAAGGGTGGTCAGAGCAGAACCCCCAAGGTTCCGTTTCATAAAAAGCGGACAGGCTTTTCAATCCGCCTATCCGCTCAACCAATATCTCTACAGCCCGGTGCAACAACCGTTCACGATCGCCCAGATTGCTGCCCAAACCTAAATATAAGTCTGTCATCAATCGTTCAATATAAGCATGGCATCACCGTACGTCCCGAAACGATAACCTTCTTTCAACGCTTCTTTATACCCTTGCATCACCAGGTCGTAACCGCCGTAGGCTGCCGTCAGCATGAGCAGCGTACTGTATGGCATATAGAAATTAGCCACCATGCAGTCTGCCACATTGAACTCATACGGAGGGAAAATAAACTTGTTGGTCCAGCCCGTAAACTCCTTTAAATGTCCGTCCGTACCTACCGCCGTTTCTATCACGCGCTGCACTGTGGTACCCACAGCACATACGCGATGCCCGCCGTCCTTTGCCGCATTGACGATGCGACAGGCATCCGCCTCCACAAACATCTCCTCGCTGTCCATCTTGTGCTTGGTCAGATCTTCCACGTCGATATCACGGAAATTACCCAACCCGCAGTGCATCGTGACGTAAGCAAAATCCACTCCCTTGATTTCAAGCCGCTTCATCAGCTCCCGCGAGAAATGAAGTCCGGACGAAGGGGCTGTCACCGCTCCCTCGTTACGGGCAAAAATACATTGAAAACGTTCCATATCCTCGGGTTCGGCCGGACGCTTCACAATATGTTTGGGCAGCGGAGCCTCGCCGAGCGCATATAAGGCTGCCTTGAACTCATCGTGCGGTCCGTCGTACAGAAAACGAAGCGTACGCCCGCGCGAAGTCGTATTGTCGATGACTTCTGCCACCATGGAATCATCTTCACCGAAGTACAACTTGTTGCCGATACGAATCTTACGAGCCGGGTCGACCAACACATCCCAAAGACGCAAATCCTCGTTCAGTTCTCTCAACAAGAACACTTCGATACGGGCACCCGTCTTTTCCTTGTTGCCGTACAGGCGGGCCGGGAACACCTTGGTATCGTTGAAGATAAATACATCCTTATCGTCAAAATAGTCGAGAATGTCTTTAAAATACTGGCGATGCTCGATATCTCCACTCTTCTTATGCAACACCATCAAACGGGATTCGTCACGATGGTGCGCGGGATACTGAGCAATCTGTTCTTCAGGTAACTTGAATTTGAATTGTGACAGCTTCATATAGAATAGTTCTCTTATATTGATTAATTATCTTCTGTTATCTCTATCGTCTGGCGATTCAACCATTCGGCAAAATCATCCAGTTTCAGGCAGTCTTCCACTCTGACCGCTCCGATTCGCGTACGGCGTAAGGCCGTCAGGTGGGCACCACTCTGCAAGGCCGCCCCGATGTCGCGGGCCAACGCCCGGATGTAAGTACCTTTGCTGCACACCACCCGGATGACAATTTCCGGCAGTTCGCATCGCAACAGTTCCAGTTCGTCGATGACCAACGTCTTAGCTTTCAGTTCCACCTCTTCCCCTTTACGGGCCAAATCGTACGCACGGCTTCCGTTCACTTTGCAAGCCGAGAAGACAGGCGGCACCTGTTCTATCGTACCTACGAAACGATTCAGCGTTTCCTCCACCATTTCACGGGTGATATGTTCCGTGGGATACTCCGCATCCACAGGCTTCTCTAAGTCGAACGAGGGCGTGGTAGCCCCCAGACGGAGCGTCGCCACATACTCTTTCGTATGAGCCTGAAGTTCCTCTATCCGCTTCGTCGCCTTACCGGTGCAGACAAGCAGGACTCCGGTAGCCAAAGGATCGAGCGTACCGGCGTGCCCCACTTTCAATTTCTTCACTCCTAACCTCTTGCACAACAGGTAACGTACCTTGGCCACCAACCCGAACGACGTCCACTCGTAGGGCTTGTCAAAAGCCAATATTTCTCCTTTCTTGAAATCCACTCAGGCGAATTTTAACGGTTAGAGACAATGATGTACGATGAGCGCGACACCCACTACGGCACAGTAAACGGCAAAATATACCAACTTGCCTTTCTTGACTATATTGATCATCCATTTGCAAGCCAGGCATCCCGACACAAAGGCCGCCACGAACCCCACGGCAAGCGGCCACATCCCGATACCCGCAGAAGCAGCCTCGACCCCATGGGTCACTCCCTTTGCCACATCGAGTATGGCTTCTCCTAAAATAGGAGGCATCACCATCAGGAAAGAAAACTGGGCCAACTTGGCTTTGTTGTTTCCCAACAGCAAGCCCGTAGCGATGGTCGTACCGGAACGGGACAAGCCGGGCAACACGGCACAAGCCTGGGAAAGCCCGATGATGAAGGCGTCACGAAGAGATATGTTTTCTTTCTGACGGGGGCGGGCATAATATGAAAACGTCAGCAGCAAAGCCGTCAGCAACAAACAAATCCCTACTATCAGCAGACCGCTGCCGAATATCATTTCCACATAGTCCTTAAAATCATTAACACTGTTTTCATAAACTTTAACATTTTCAATCATAGTAGTCATTTTACTAATTTTTATTACTTATAATCTTAACTATTTTTTTATTTTGATACTATATGTGCTCTCTATTTTTATTTTATATAAAGGCCAATGTATTCAAAAATTAATTATGATTATTCCCTATTATATCATTCAAATATTATTAGAAATTCTTATAACCTATTGTTTTACTTTGTATCATTCAACAGTTACAACACTTGTTATTATTGAAATTATCTTATTTGTTTTATTTATTGCTTTGTTCATTCATTCTTATATTTTTATTATAAAACGCATAAAACAAATCTATTTGTCAAAATATACCTATTTCATTTTTATTTTTCCTTTAATTACGATTTATTTATCTGCTGATATTAATTATAAATTTATAGGCTCTATAACATTTGATGAAATCATTTATTTTATTTCCTTAACATTATTAAACTTACTATTTTTTGTGATGTCTTTACTTCTTATCAACTATCTCTATGCATTACAAAAAGAAAAAATAATGAATTCAAATTACCAATTACTAGAACAACATTATAAATATAATTTTAATTTTTTACATGACTTGCTTCATACATGTAATGTACTTAATACTCAACTTAACAATGACAACTATTTAGAAGCAAAAGAAACTTTAGAGCATCTGACTCATAAAACTTTCAAAGAATTCAATGCTATTTATAGTAATTCTATCGTTTTAAATTATGTCATCAACAATCATCTTCATACACTTATCGAAAATAATATAGATATTAAAACAAATGTTGAAACAAATTTTGATATATTAGACTTACAAGTGCAATTTGAACTCTTTGAATACATATTAGATTTATCAATTAAAAATTGTATAAACAACCAAACACAAAATAAATACATTCTTGTTAACGCTAAACAAAATCAAGAATATTCTTTATTGAAGGTTGTATTCCCTTGTTCAAAACTTGATGAAGAAAGCATTCAAAATGTTTTAAATCATATTTTAAAAAGGACTTCCTTTTCATTAAAAATAAAAAGTATAAATTCAAAATATACTAGTATCTTTCTTGCATTGAAAAAGTAGTCAATCAAATTTGACTACTTTTTACTTACATACTTTTTCTGATTATATTTTATCATTACTAATGATAAAATATGTGTCAGCATTAAAACAATACTTATATTTAGTATTGGAAATTGGTTAACTCCCTTAAAAATCAATGAAACAATAAAAATAATCATAGGATGAAACAAATAATAATATTTAGAATACTGATTCCATTTTATTTTTAAATTTATATGATTTGTTATATAAATTGTAGAAATAAACAAATAATAAGTAACTGGTATACACGAAAGCAATATATTACTATCTAATCTATGAAAATCATGTAAGATAATAGCTTCAAAGGCCAAGAAAAAACAAGATATAATTAATTTAACAAAACAATTCTTTGTATACGTTTTCTCTTTTGAACCCATTTTGTATCCTAGTACAACATAAAACAATCCAAAAAATAAAAAGTTACGTGTTGTAAAAAAGATATTATAATAATATGTAACGAGTTCTTTAATCGATAGTGGCAACACACCATAATACGTCTCCGTCGCTCCAAACAACAATAAAAAGAAAGAAATGATGAATAAATAATTTAATTTATATTTTTCTTTCCATTTTTTTAGTACAAATAAAGATAACATCACGGCTGGAAAATACCATAAATGATAATATACACCACTATAACATAACGTGATAATCAATAGAATCGGCAATAATACAATCACTAACAAAATAAGTAATAGTATAGGAACATTTATTTTTATTAGATATTCATTAATTATTGGTAAATATTGAATAGCTGTCATTAAAATAACAGGTAAATAGATCAAGCTCCATGTTAAATAAAGCGGTATTGTACGTTTGATGTAAGTATCAATATAATGACTTTTCTCTTTTTCCTTTTTTGCTACAAAATAACCTGTGATAATAAAAAACATAGGAACACAGATCCTTGATACAATATTATTAAAAGCCAAGTCTAATTCATTGGAATAATGAAGAAATGGTCTTAAATGTAAAATAATGACCAAAATAGATAATATGTATTTTAAAATATTCAAATTTTGATAATAGACTTTTTGTTGTTGATAATTATGATCTATGTTTTCTTGAATGGAAATAGTAATAAAACTAAAAAAAGCAATCATGCTTGCCATTACAAATGGATTGGCTAGTTCATTTTCATACTGTAATACATTAATGATTCTTAAAAAGAAAATCAATAGAGTCATAATGAATATAATAAATAATTTGTTTTTCAATTTCATAATTTATCCTCTTAACCCTTATTATATAAGGGATCTTTTATGTGTACAATACAAAAACATCTAGCGTTGTTTTATAACTCTAGATGTTTGTAGACTATTTTAAATACTCATTGAGTTTTTTTCTATTAATACCATGAATAGAAAAAATAACAGAGATAAAAGTCATTAAAATAACATATAAATAAATATAGAAAATAACATTTCCATTAAACATCAATGATAAAAAATTGAATGTTGAAATATATTTCAAATAAGACATTCTTATCATCCATAAACAAAGATATCCAATAATAAAAGAAATTGTTGAAATCAATAAATGTTCTAATAGAATAATAACTATCACATCTTTTTTGCTTCTACCTAAAGCATATAAAATAGCAAGTTCTTTATTACGCTTTCTAATATATCCCTTATTTAAAAACAAAATAATAATACCTAATATACCTACGACTAGAATCATAATTCCAACATTAATTAAGACAGTTTGGATATATGAATCTCTAAACTCACCGTTTTTGAATTCATATTGTGACATTAAACGAAGATGCGGAAACAATTTGTTTAATTGCTTTGTTACATTCTTTATATCCTTTGTTTCTTTACAAACAATCACCATGTCATCAAGTCCTGTTCCTACTGCTTCTAAATAAGAATTATAATCTTTAAAAACTGTTTTATTAATATCATGTGTTCTATTTTCTTGGTTAAAATCATTTACTTGGTTATTGTAGCTTTCTTGTGTTTGAAAAAGTTCTAGGAAATCATAATTTTGATAACTTGTATAAATATATTCTGTTAATCCAAGATTATTTTCATAATTCGTTTTATAAATACCTGACACTTTGTATTTTTGATTTTCTTGATTTCTTTTTTCGTTAATAATTGGTAATTCAATTGATTGACCAACAAGTGTATTTATCTTTTCATTTTTCAGATAATTATAAGCAAGAAAATCAGGAACTAGAATTTCATTTTTTATTGGATAATTCCCATAAAGAAGTTCTACACGCTTTGGATTATAATGTTTGATATAAGGATAAGGAACCGTCAATGTTTTAAATTCCATTTGAATTTTATCTGGAAAATGCATATAGCTTTTGGTTTTTTTAATTTTATTTGAAAATGAATTCTTATCTAAAATAAGATTAAGTCCGTTTCCTTTACTATCGTTACTTGTTTCGACATTACCGTTATATAATTTAGCCTCTTTAACTCCTGAAATATTTTTTACATCTTCTAAATCTTTGTTTGAAAAACTAATTCTTTTACCATCATTTGAAATAATAACATAATTATTTTTTGAACATTCATTTAAGTATTTTTTTGTATAATGCGTTGTTGATACATAAATTGTTTTATTATCAATCCCTGAATAAAATTCATAAAGATCATTAATAGAAATACTGTAAAGAAATAAAAAAATGGTAATAAATAACATAAAAATAATAGAAACTGGAATATAATTAACAACTAGATCCTTTATGTTTCTTTGAATAGATTTAAATACATATCGCCAATTGCTTTTCTTTTTAGAATAAATATCCATTTTGTTTTCTAATAAACTATCATTAGATTGAGTTATTTTCTTTTTCAAATGAATATTATGATTTTCTAAAATATAAATATTATCACAATAATCAATAATGCGATGATCATGCGTTACAATAAAAATCATCATAAGTTCATTTTTTAATGACTGTATACACTCCATAATCATATTTGCATGTACATCATCCAAATTTCCAGTTGGTTCATCTAATAATAATACTTTAGGTTCATTAACTAACGCTCTAGCAATAGCTATACGTTGTTGTTGTCCACCAGATAAAGTTGTAACATTTTTATTTTCAAAACCTTCAAGTCCAATAAGTTTTAACATTCTCATTACTTTTTGATCAATAACATCTTTTGACATTTTTTTAATTTTTAAACCAAAAGCAATATTGTCATAAACATTCATATGTGGAAATAAAGCATATTTTTGAAAAACAGTATTTAATTCTCTTTTATATGGAGGTAAATCTTTAATATCTTCATTATCAAAGATAACAGCTCCTTCATCAGCTTCTAAAAAACCACCTAAAATACGTAATAATGTTGTCTTACCACAACCACTTGGTCCAAGTAAAGTAACAAATTCATTTTCATGAATATCTAAATTAATACTTTTTAAAACAATTGTTCCATCAAATTCTTTAACAATGTTTCTAAATTTAATGAGTACCTTTTCTTCCATCATTTTTCTCCCTTTTTAAAATATTGGTGGTGTTGATACCCAGATTACCTTTGCAAGAGTATCATTTTTATTGATTATGTAATGTGGTAAATTGCCTTTTAAATAAAATGTTTCACCTTTTTTTACATCATATTCCTCTTCACCATTAACAAGTGTGACCTTTCCTTGAATCACATAACCAAATTCCTCTCCATCATGAGGATCAATTTCCATTGATTTCTTATCTTCCTTCAATTCAATTAAAATTGGTTCCATTTCATTTTTTTGAGCATTAGGAATAATATAAGAAATCTTATAATCATCCTGTGTGTTTTCAAAAAAATCATCTTTACTAAAAACAATTTGTTCATCTTCGTCTTCTGAAAAAAAGTCTTTCAAATTTGTCCCTAGAGCTTCTAAAATATTTTCTAATGTTGCGATACTTGGAGATGTTAAATCTCTTTCTAATTGCGATAAAAAGCCTTTAGTAAGTTCACTTCTATTAGCTAATTCTTCTAAAGTCAATTGATTAGATAAACGTAGTCTTTTTATTTTTGCACCAATATCCATAAAACCTCCTGTTTATTTAAAAAAACTTTTTGTTTTATTTATTAAACAAGACTATTATACTAATAATCCTACTTAATTCAATAGTTTTAAACAAAAAGTTTAATATTTTAAACAAACTTAACAAAAAAAGAAATAGTATCTCTACTATTTCTCAAGATTTCTTCTTCTTTTAGAAGATTCAATAAACATTGCTTTTAACGTTTTACTATCTTCTTCTCTAATAGCCTTCTTCATTATATCAAGTTGATCTTCAAATCCTTGAATACTTTGTAGAAGATTATCCTTATTCGTAAAAAACAACTCTGTCCATAAATCCTCATTAATATTAGCAATACGTGTTAAATCACGATAAGAATCTCCAATATATTTACCTGTATCATATTTTTGATTATCACTATCAATCAATGAAACAGCAATGACATGTGGCAATTGAGAAGTAAATGAAATAATTTCATCATGTGCCTGTGGTGACATGATTTTTACGGAATGAAATCCTAAATTAGAAACAAATTGTTCCATCATAGCAATGGCACTTTTACTATTTTCTTCATGTTGAATTAAAATATAATTAGCACCTTGAAAAACTTCTTTACTTGCATAAAGATAGCCTTTATTTTCTCTTCCTGCCATAGGATGCCCTGAAACAAATTCAACATCTTTACCTTTCAAAAGATCCATTGCTTCATTTAAAAAATGAGTTTTAACACCTACAGCATCCGTAATGATACTCCCCTTTTTAAATTCATGTTTTTTTATATAATCTAAAACTAATGATGGATATAAACAGATAATCGTCATATCCGATTTTTTGATAATTTCTCGACCATCTACAAACCCTTCTTTTATACATCCATCTGCTTTCGCTCTTGCAAGTGTTTCTTCATCTACATCAACACCATAAACTTCGTGTCCTTGACCTTTTAAAGCTTTTACAAAGCTTCCCCCAACAACACCAAGACCAACAACTGTTATAACCATATTTAATCCCTATTTTTATCTATACGCGGACAACATTTTTTTAAACATTCTAAAACATGTTGACTATTTTTTTGATTTGTCTTGTATAGATATTCATTTCCTTTCGCTCTAATTATTAAATGATACTTATTTTTATTTTCTATAATTTGAACTTTTTTGATACTTCCATATAATACTTTCTTCCCATTTATATTTAATTCATCTTTTTCAAAAATCAATACCGATTCATACGTTAAATAAGCAACAAGTGGTACAAGCCATGTTACCATAATTAATGGTGATGTCATTGAAGCAACTTGAACAACATGAAGATATATCAATAAACAAGAAGTCATTAAAACAACATATGATAATATATACAAATAAATTTCATATCCTGTATAAATAACTTCTTTCGCTTTAAAAAGCATTCTTCTTTTTCTAAAAGTAAGGATAATCAATGCATAACTTACAAGTAAGATCATAAAAGTAAACATTCCCATAAAAGCATCACTGTTTCCTAATGATACAATTCCTGTAAATAATGAAACAACCCCTAAAGCAGTTAAACAAACTAATTCAGCCATGATGTAATTGCCATCGAAAGTGCAGAAGATGCACCTAATAGAATAAACATAAATAAGAATCTAGAAATAAATGGAACTGCTTTTATTTTTTCTTTATTAATTAAAAATCCTGTAAAAACAATCACTAAACTTGTAATAATTCCATGCCCTAAAACAAACGCTAAAGTTGCATTTAAATATTGCATCATAAATGGAATAATCAATAATGTTACAAGTAAAAAATCAACAAGAAAAACACATACTGTTTTAATATTTAATTGGACCCATTTAAAAGTAAAATTCTTTTTAAAGACATCTTTGTTTGTTTCAACAATTTTCTCTTTTTGTGTAAATTCAAAACTTTTCTTTGTTCTTTCTACTTTTCTATCAAATCTTGCCACTTTTATTTTCTCTTTTCTTCTAACATTTTAATTTTAAAATCTAATAAACTCTTAGTAAGATCCACATAATAGTTATGTGGGAACTCTAATCTAAATATTTCATCCCATAAGCGTGCTTTTTCTTTCATTGAATAATCTCTAATTTCTTTTACAGACAGTTCTTGATAAACAAATTTTCCATCTTCAAATATAGGAACTTGTAATTCTTCTACTGTATACGTATTAGCTTCAATTGTTTTAAATTTCCAAATATCAGATTGATGATAAATCGTTAAATCTTTTGTACAATCAATTTCTTCATCATAAAAAGCAATTAAATCCGCCATTGCTTTTCCAGTTTCATTTTCAAACAAACGATATACACGTTTATAACCTGGATTGGTAATCTTTTCAGTATTTTCTGAAATTTTAATTTTAGGAATAATTTGCCCATTTTTTTCAATAGCTACTAATTTATAAACTCCTCCAAATACTGGAGATGATTTTGATACAATTAAATTTTCTCCAACTCCAAATGAATCAAGTTGCGCTCCTTGATTTAATAAAGAACGAATTAAATATTCATCTAATGAGTTTGATGCTGAAATACTTACATAAGTTAAACCTGCAACATCTAGCATAGCTCTTGCACGTTTTGATAAATATGAAATATCCCCACTATCTAAACGAATACCTTTTAGCTTTTTACCCATTGGTTCTAATACTTCTTTAGCAATTTCAATGGCATTAGGTACTCCACTTTTTAAAGTATCATACGTATCAACCAATAAAACACAATCATCTGGATATGTAAGTGCATAAGCTTTAAAAGCTTCATATTCACTATCAAATGATTGCACAAAAGAATGTGCCATTGTTCCTACTACAGGAATATCAAACATCTCACCTGCTGAAACTGTAGCCGTTCCTGCTACCCCTCCAATATAAGCTGCACGAGCTCCATAAGTTGCACTATCATATCCTTGAGCACGTCTTGCTCCAAATTCCATAACGGGTCTTCCTTTGGCTTCTTGAACAACACGATGTGCTTTAGTAGCAATTAAAGATTGATGATTAACTGTTACTAATAACATCGTTTCGATAATTTGTGCTTCGATAAATTTAGCTTTTACAGTAATCAATGGTTCATTAGGAAAGACTGGTGTACCTTCTTTCATTGCATAAATAGAACCTGTAAATTTAAAATCTGATAAATAATCTAAAAAATCTTCATCAAATTTTTGAAGTGAACGGAGATATTCAATATCTCCTTCACTAAAATGTAAATTCTTTATACATTCAATTAATTGTTGTAATCCTGCAAAAACTGCGAACCCTCCATTATCTGGGTTTTTTCTATAAAACATATCAAAATAAACAAGTTGATCTTTATTTCCTTGTTTAAAATAATTATATGCCATTGTCAACTCATATAAATCCATTACAAGAGTTAGATTTCTTTCACTTCCTGCATGTCTATTCATAAAATTCTCCTTCATTGTTATTTTTACGAATATAATAAGCTTTTTTTTAAGAAAAATCTAGTCCATTAAAAATATAATTCATAAGAATCTCTTGATTGTACCATTGGCATTGGTCCTTGAGGAATAAAAGGAATATATAATTGTTGATCTGGGTAAATCATCATTTGTTGATCAAGTTTATTCATACAAGCGATCCATTCTATTTTAGTATTAAAATTTCTTGCTATCCGATAAACATTATCTCCCGGTCTTACTGTATAGAGATAGATATCACCCACTCTACGGGGATGAATGACTCTTTCATATTCTTCATCAAACATATTTTGCCTCCTTCATTTTAAAATATGTTTTAAAATAAAAAATGTTTAGGCAAAAAAATAGATAGCATTTGCTATCTATCTGGCTAATTTTTTCAACGCATCCTTTGCAGCCTTTTGTTCTGCTCTTTTTTTACTAGAACCTTTTCCAGTTCCTAGGGTCATATCATCCATCATGACTGCCACTTCAAATTCAGGTGCATTCGCTGGACCTGTTGTTGAAAGTAATGAATATGTGACTGTCTTTCTTTGATCCGCTTGAATCAATTCTTGTAATTTTGTTTTAAAATCTGTGATATCATCATAGTTGACATCTTCAACATGTTTATAGATTGTCATATCTAATATTTTTAAAACATATTCGATACCACAATCTTCGCTTATTGCCCCAATAAAGGCTTCAAAAATATCAGCTAAAACACTATTACGATCTCTGCCACCATTATGTTCTTCACCTGCACCTAAGAAAATTTGTGCACCTAATCCTAATTCACGAGAAAAACGAGCAAGTGATTCTTCTCTTACTAGTTTAGAACGTAAAAGTGTCAATTCTCCTTCTGGCTTTTCAGGATATTTTTCATAAATAAACTTTGATACATAATATTGTAAAACTGAATCACCTAAAAATTCTAATCGTTCGTAATTTTTTCCTTTGTTTTCATTTGTATAAGAAGGATGTGTAAAAGCTTCTTTAAATAAATGAATATCTTTATAAGGAATGCCCATTACTTCTAAAAACTTACCTAATTCCACTTTCATCTAGACCTACTTTCATTTTTTCTACTACATTTACTTCAACCATTTCAAAAGCTAAATTCATTGCACTTTCAAAAGCTTTCGCGTCACTTGCACCATGTGCTTTAACAACTGGTTTTACAAATCCCATCATCAAGGCACCACCTACACCTGCAGGATCAAATTTTGTTTTTAATCCTTTTAAAACTGGTTTAGAAATAACTGCCCCTAATTTATTACGTGTTGATGCCATAAAACCATCTTTTAATGCAGACATCATAGATAATGCAACACCTTCAATTGTTTTTAATGTAACATTTCCTGTAAATCCATCCGTTACAATGACATCCACATCACCTCTTAAGATTTCTTTTCCTTCAATGTTTCCAACAAAATCAATTTGTTCAAGTGTACTCAAAGATTGATATGTTTCTTTATGGATCTCATCACCTTTATGTTCTTCACTTCCAATATTTAACAGGGCAACTTTAGGTTTTTGAATATGTCTAACATTTTTAGCATAAACATTTCCCATAATTGCAAACTGAACGAGTTGATCTACTGTATTTTCAGCATTTGCCCCTACATCTAACATGCAAACACCATTATCATTTAAAGTGGGAATTGTTGCCATTAAACATGATTTTTCAATTCCTTTAATACGTTTTAAAAACAACATTGCACATGCATAATAGGCTCCTGTATTTCCACAAGATAATACAGCATCAACTTCGTTATTTCTTGCTAACATCATAGCTTTTACTAAGCTCGATTCTTTTTTTCTACGGATTGCTAAAATATTTTCTGTCATTTCAAAGATTTCTCTAGCATCTATTAAAGTTACTTGAGGATGATCTTTCAATGCTTCTAATTCTTCAATTTTTCCTACAACATAAAGCTCATCTGTTTTATTTTTATTTAAAAATGATTGGCAGGCTTCTACAACAATAGAGCTACCTAAATCACCACTCATGGCGTCTATCGCTAATTTCATGTTCTCACCTCTTTTAGCATTATAACACATTAATCAATATATTCATTATTCTTTATTAAATTGTTTTTTATTTCTAATAACAATTTTATAATTTTTTCATCATCTTGATGTTGATTCATCGCTTCAAAAGCATCTTTTCTTGTAATTTCTAAAATATGATAATCTTTAAAAATATCTCCTATCATAAAAGTTGGTAAACCACTTTGCTTTTGACCCAACAAATCTCCAGGTCCTCTTATTTTTAAATCATATTCAGAGACCTCAAATCCATCATGATGATTTTCTAAAAATTCTAATCTTTCCTTTTGTTCAGAATGTGTTGCCTCTGATAAAAGATAACAATATCCTTGTTCCTTTGATCTTCCTACTCTTCCTCTCAATTGATGAAGTTGAGATAAACCGAATCTTTCTGCATTATAAATAACCATCATATTTGCATTACTTACATCAACTCCCACTTCGATTACTGTTGTTGAAACAAGAATCTGTATTTTATTTTCTTTAAATGCATTCATGATTTTATTTTTTTCTTCATCACTCATTTGTCCATGAACTAATCCAACTTCGTATTGTCCTTTGAAATATTGTGCCATTGCTTTTGAAATATCACTTGCATTTCTTCCAGTGATTGCTTCACTTTCATTTACAAGAGGACAGACAACATAGCATTGTCCTCCCTTTAAAAGATAATCTTTCAAATCTTTTAATATAGGCTTCATCGATGTTCCTTTAATAAACTTTGTAATAACTTTTTTTCTCCCGTTAGGAAGTGTTTTAATCGTTGAAACATCCATATCTCCATATAAAGAAATAGCAAGTGTTCTAGGAATCGGTGTTGCTGTCATTACTAAAAAGTCAACTTTATTTCCTTTGTCTTTTAACGCTTTTCTTTGTTCAACACCAAAGCGATGCTGTTCATCAGTAATAACCAGACCTAATTGATTATATTGTACTTTTTCTTGAAATAAAGCATGTGTTCCAATAATAATATCAATTTGTCCATTTTCTAATTGCTGATAGATTTCATTTTTTTCTTTTTGTGAAAGATGACCTGTAAGTAATGCGATATTTATTTTATATTTTTTAAACATTTTTTTTAAAGACTGATAATGCTGAAGCGCTAGTATTTCTGTTGGTGCCATCATAGCTCCTTGATAACCTGCTAAATAATTAGCATATAAACTAATTGCTGCAACAACTGTCTTTCCACTACCAACATCACCTTGAACAAAGCGATACATTAATTTTTGACTTGTTAAATCTATTAATATATCATCAACGACTTTTTTTTGGTCATCTGTTAATTGAAAAGGGAGCTTTTCAATAAAGTGAGTCACTTTTTCTTTGTCTATTAATTTTGAGATACCTATATTTTGTGTGCGATTTTGTTTTATATATTGCATTGTCATTTGAAATTTAAAAAATTCTTCATATTTTAAGTATCTAAGTGCACTAATAACATCACTGCGTGTTTGCGGTTGATGTATTTTAAACAAAGCATCTTCTTTATCTATCAAATGATATTTTTGACATAAATATAAAGGAATAGTATTAGCAATATGTCCTTTATAAAAATTAAGTGCTTTATTGACATAACCCTGAAAACTTTTTTGAGTGAGTCCTTCTTTTAAAGAATATACTGGTGTTATTCCAGAAATTTCTTTTAAGTTCTTTAGTTTTAAGTCACTAGCTGTAATTGCTTTTTTAGAAGCACTGTATTTACCAATAATAGTAAGCATCATTCCTACTTGCATATTCTTTTTCAAAAAATGACGATTAAAAATCGTAATTGTTAATGGCTCTTCATGATAATTAACATGAAAAGTCAATCTTGAAAATCTTCCTTTATAAAAGATTTTAGGTTCATCAATAAGCTGTGCTTCAATAATGACCTTCGATTCATCATGTAATGGTGTTTCTAACATTTCTTCAAAGCGATAAGGATAATGTTGTACTAAATCTTTTACAGTATAAATAGATAATTCATTTAACTGTTCTATTTTATTTTTATTTATTTTTAAAACTTTTAAATCATACTCCATACACTCACCTACGCAAACATGATAATTAAAACGACCAAAACAGCAATACTGATAATAATTGAAAGTGAGCTCGAAATAGCTGGTGCATCACGATGATAACCAATATTTTTTGAAAAAACAGCTGAAACAGTTGTAATAGGCGCAGCCATTGCTAAAATAACAATTTTTTTAGCAAGCATTGGAATTGGAACAATAAAATAAACAATACTCATCAAGATAGCACCAAAAAGCACACGAATCAAAAGTGTTTTTAAAACTATTTTCATTTCCGAAGGATTTATTTTAACTTCTAATAAAAGTCCAATCATAAACATCGCTAAAAATCCATTTCCTGCTCCTATAAAAGAAGCCACTGATAAAAGTGGTTGAGGTATTGAAATTTTAAAAAGTGCTAAAACAAAAATTAAAAGATATACATCAAATGGAATTGATGAAAATAATTTTTTGATTACTGTTTTAGGAGTCAATTTTTGATTACTGCTTGCTACACTTCCTGCTAATGCATAACTTCCTCCTAAACACATAATTGAATTTCCTACATCAAACATGCATAAATAGGCAACTCCCATGCCTGGGAAAAAGCTTTGTACAAACGGCATAACAAAGTTTCCTATATTATATCCAGAACAATTGATCATATAATATCCTTTTAAAATATTTTCCTCTTTTCTTGAAAGTATAAAAGAAATGAAAAGCATGATAATATTTGATGCTAATCCTATTAATAATAAAATGATCATTGATTGATCAATTGTTATGCCACTTGCATTTGTAAGTAAAGCACAAGGTAATGTCACATTCATAATAATTGTTGCAATTGTTAAACCATCTCTTTTTTCTAAAACATGCACTTGTTTTAAAATACACGCTATTATAATTACAAAAACAAAACCTGCTGCCTTGATCATAATTTCAGCCATTTTGATTCCTCCTAAATTTTATTATAGCAAAAAAAAACATCGCTTAGGATGTTTATTTTTTAATTAAATCTAATGCTTGATTTAAAACAGCATCTCCGTTCATACTTGCAAAATCACCATCATTAATTAAAGCGCATGGAATAACCCCGTGAACCATTTCTTCAATTTTAGATAATTCTGAAGCAGATTGTGGCGCTAATAAAACACAATCAGCATCTGCCCATGATAAACCTACAGATTTAGATCCAACTGCCCAACACATTACTTTAATATCTTTTTGTTTAGCAGATTCTTTCACTGCATTTACTAATTTGTTTGTTGTAACCCCTGATACACAACATAATAAAATCTTATACATATTATACTACCTCACTTTTTAATAATAAATTACTGACATAATTATATTCTTTTTTAATTTTTTTTCTATAAAAATACAAATTTCTTTTTTCATATTTTGAAAAAAGATAAAAAGCAACATTTGCTACTTTTCATACATCTTTGGTTTATATAACGCTCTATTTTCTAATGAGAATACACGTTTTGTAAATTTTCCATATTCAACGGTTTCTAAAGCTTTATCCATCATCGCCATACGAGCATCTATATTATCAATTAAATATAAAATCTCTGCTTCTTTGATTTGCGGAAGAACAGGTGAACCATATTCATTTTTTCCATGATGTGCTAAAATCATATGTTGTAATAAAGTTACTTCTTCTCCTTCAATATGAAGTTTATCAGCAGTTTCTTTAATCATTGCATTTGAAATAGAAATATGACCTAATAGTTTTCCTTCTAACGTATATTCTGGAACAACAGGACCACTTAATTCAATTGTTTTTCCTAAATCATGTAATGTGATTCCAGAATATAATAGATCTTTATTAAGCGTTGGATATAAAGTGCAAAATGATTCTGCAACTTTTAACATTCCATACGTATGATAAGCCAATCCTGAAACATATTCATGATGATTTTTGCTAGCTGCTGGATAATAAGATAATTTTTCAATATTTTCTTCAAATAATGTTTTTACTAATTGATGTAATTTTAAATTATCTATTTGATCAATAAACTTTTTAATTTCATTGATCATAAATTGACTATCCAATGGTGCTTGTTTTAAAAATTTAATACGTTCTTTATCATCTTGTGACGCTAAATGAATCTTTACAATCTTCATTTGTCTATCTTCATTATATTTTATAACATCACCTTTTATTTGAACAACTGAACCTTTTGCTAAAGTTTGTACTTGTTCTTCACTAGCATTCCATAACTTAGCATCAATAGATCCTGTATCATCTTGTAATGTCATAGATAAATACGTTGAGCGATGTGCTCCATTGGTTTTTCCTGATACAACATGATTAATTAATGCTTCAATTAAAACACCATCATCACCAGGTTTTAAACTTGCTATTTTATTCATCATTATTCTCCTTAACTTCTAGAATATTCTTAATATCTTCGTAATTATATCCTTTTTTTAACAATGTATCAATTATTTTGTTTCTTAAATCTTTTCCTTCTAATTTTTTTTCATAGCGATGAGATGCTTTTAAATAGTCTTTTCCCAAAGCTAATTTTTCTTTCTCTAAATCATATTCAAAATCATACTCTGCCATTGCTTTATCAATAACATCATTCGTAAATCCCTTTAAAAATAATTTTTCTTTAATTTTTCTTTGAATGTTACGATAAGAAATCGTGCTGTTTCTTTGGTAATAACTATTGATTAAAAGCATCGCTGCTTGATATTCTTCATCATCATCAAGTTCTTCTAAACATGTATCTATTATCTCAGTATCAACACCATAATTTCTTAAATTATAAATTGCTTTGTTATGTCCTATTCCCAAACGTATACATCTTTTAAAATAATTCATTGCGTACATTTTATCATTAATTAAATTTTTTTCTGATAAAAGTTGAATAGTAGTATCAAGTTGAGCATCATCATAATCTCCAGAATCCATTAATTTCTTTCTCATTTGTTGTTCAGTATAATCTTTAATAGATAAATACTTCAAGGCTTTGTTATATGCCCTACTGATTTGTTCGTGATCTTTGAGTGTATTAAACTGATTTCTATCAATTGTTTTCCCTCGATACAGTTCATATTGATCTATTACTTTATCTGATAATTCTAATGTTACAGCACTTTCATTTTCATCATAAGTAAATGAAACCTCATTTTTATTATTCTTTATGGGAAATATCGAAACAACCGTATAAGTATATTCTTTAATAAGAATGGCTTGCTTATAAACTTCTAATACTTTCTTAGCAAATGTTTCTCCACTATACTCATTTGCTTTTTTTAATGCATTTTCTTTTAAAACATCTAAATCCATTTCCATAGCATCTAATATAAGTTTTGGTAATTCATCTTCATTTTTAAAGAAAAAACCATTTTTTCCATCATCAATAACATCTTCAAGTTGATCATCATAGCGAGCAATAACAGGAATAGAAGATGCCATTGCTTCAATATAAGTCAATCCCTGTGTTTCAGATAAAGATGCTGAAATAAACATATTAGAAATATGGTAATGTGCTGGAACCATTTCACCACTTTGAGGCCCTGTAAAAATAACATATGATTCAATATGATCATTTTTTACATATTCTTTTAACTCTTCTAATTGTGGTCCACCCCCAACAATTAAAAAACGAATATTATCATTAATAGCGACAACTTTTTTTAAAGCATCTATGATAACCGTAATGCTTTTTTCAGGAGCAATTCTTCCCAAAAATGTAAGAACAAAATGATTTTGTAAATGATATTTTTCTATTAAACTTTGACATAATTTATTGTTTTTATTATTAACTGAAAAACGTTCAAGTTCTAATCCCGTAGGAATCGTATAAATATTTTTTTGTTTTAAACCATAATGGATTAAAGCTTCTTTTGTTTTATTTGAAGGAACAATTAATCCTTGACAACTATTTCCATAAAATTTACTAATTTTTGTAATTACTTTTTTGACGACAGTATCTACTGTTTCAGAATTGATTGGATTAATATAATGTGAATAATCTGTCCACATAGTATGATACGTATAAACAACAGGAATATCTAAATATTCTGCAGCAATTCTTCCAAAAATACCAATACCAAATTCTGTTTGAACATGAATGACCTCTGGATTAAATCTTTTAATTTCTTTCATACCCTTAAAAGAAAAAATATTACATGCCCTGTAGCCATAAAGAGCTTGTATTTCTAATCCTGGCACTCTTAAAACTTGATCATCTAGGCTTTCATCATAAGTTGTATCACTTGGAAGTTCACTTGTTACAACTAAAACATCATGTCCTAAATTTACAAGTTTATTTCGTAAAATATTCATTGATGTAGCAACACCATTAATATCAGGTATGTATGTATCTGAAAAAAGTGCTATTTTCATAAAGACCTCCTATTTTTTAAAATCATCAAATTCAATTTCTTCTATATCTTCTATAACAATTGTTTGATCATTTTCTGTAATTTCTTTTTTGTCATTTTTTGTTGCAAAATTAAGTTCTCTACTAAATGACATTGTAAGACCTCCAAGAATAAGACCAGCATAATAAGTAGCAAATCTCCAAACAAGTAAAGTTGCTGATGTAGCTCCTTTTAAAAAGTAACGAAGTAAAATATAAAACGAACCTTCACTACCTCCACTTGCTCCTGGTAATGGTACAAAATCTGAAATCAAATAAACAAAAGCAGTAATTCCAATTAAGTCAAAGAAATGTCTCCAAGAAAGAGGAACATTCATTGCAAGAGAACAAAAAAATGGAATACTATAAAGAATTGTCAATTTTAATATATTTAATCCTATTGATTTAAGTAATATTGGTTTGTTTTTTTGTAATAAATTAAGTTCGATTCTAAAGTTTTCTAATTTTCTTTCAATTTGAGAACTTACCTCTTCATAGCTTTTCACTATATGTAATTTTGCTAATACTTTAACAACATTATTACTTAAAAAATTTTGAAGTTTTTCAGACTTAGCTCCTAAAAATAAAGTAGAAATAACCACTAAATTAATAATAAATCCAACAAATGCTAGTGAAAAAAAACCAGAATACAATTTACTAAAATAAACAAATTTTAAAAGCATAATGATAGATGTATACACAACCAATACACTTTGATAGACAATAAAAATCATTAATAAAATACTAGACGAATAAGTTGCTTTGATTCCTTGTTTATTAAAAGCATATACTTGATAAAATTGTCCACCAGAGGCCATTGGCGTGATTCCATTGAAGAAAATACCGGCCATTGCATTTACGATTCCTTGTTTTAAGGTATAATCTTTTTTATATACTTTAGCAAAAAGTGTCAAATTCATTGCATTGATTAAATAAAAAATACACATTAAAATGACAACAACCAATAGCCACCCTAAATGACAATGTTTTAACGATTTAACCGTTCCTTCTAATTGATTGCCAATTGAAAAATAAATTGATAATCCACCAACTATTAGAATAATAGCTACATTTAGTATGTATTTTTTTATATTTTTTTTATCCATAATATTATCCTCTAAAGAGATTCAACTTTTTCATATACCTCTTTTAATTGTTTTCCTATTAGCAATAAATCTCTTTCTTTAGCAACTTTATAACCTTCTTCTATTGTCGAAGGTAATTCGTGATTAATAATTTTATTAATATAATCAATAAAGTCTTGATTTGTTTTCCCCTTATAACAATTAACTTGATCTTGCATCCATGGATCAAAAGCAGGAATATCCCTTAATAATATTTGTGTTTTGCAAGCTAAAGCTTCTAAAACAACAATTCCTTCTGTTTCTTCACGTGATGGAAAGAAAAAAACATCTGCTCTACCATAAGCACCTTTAATAATATCTCCACTAACATATCCTGGTAATATTAAATTTTCTGGTAATTCTTTGAGTAATTTTTTTATCTTAGATGTTGGGTTGGATAATCTAACATCTCCAAACCACATAAATTTTACATGAGGCATTTCTCTTGCAACTTCTACAAAAGTATCAAATCCTTTTCTTTCAAAAAGCCATCCTACAGATATAACAAGTTTATCCTCTTCAGAAATATGAAACTGTTGCGTAAACTCATTAATTTGTTTAGATGTTGGATTAAACTGTGCAACATCTACACCATTAGAAATCGCATATATTTCCTTATTTAAATCATATGACTCTAATAAGCTTTTAGAATATGGCGTTGGTGTAATAATAACATCAGCTGAATTATAAAGATACACAAGCCATTTTTTATAAAGACCAGCAAAGGAATTAGAAAACATAAAAGAATTTTTAAAATCTTCTTCTGTACTATGTGCATGATAAATAATCTTCTTATTATTTTCTCTTGCCTGTTTAATCATTGAAATACTATCAGGATAGATTGTATTAATGTGTAAAATATCATAATCCAAATCGTTTTTATCAGTCGTAAATTCAATATTATTTAATGTTAAAGCTTTCTTTTGGTGGTAAAACGCACGACCTATTCCAGACTTCATAATAGCATTTTCCATTCCAAAATATAATTTAATTTTCATATAAAACATCACCCAATCTATTATAACATATTTTTATTTTTGAAACTATATAATCAAGAATTTTACCCTATTAGCTAGCTACAAAAAAACAATAAAATAATAGCATTCAAATTTGAACTTATTATTAATAGTATGTAAAAACATAAAAAAAAGAAGGAACTGGCAACGAGCTATTTTCGCACAATGTACTATC
>ERZ773252.1396-NODE-1396-length-23904-cov-5.766908_pt1 | contig 23904 bp, 23 predicted proteins | sample MGYA00580517_ERZ773252 | MGnify/ENA primary metagenome ERZ773252 (study PRJEB29015, sample SAMEA2737766) | human gut metagenome | biome: human gut; feature: human-associated habitat; material: faeces | place: China | collected 2012 ...
AGACTACATTTTTAGAGTTTATTTCAACTCATTGAAAATGTGGTCTTTTTTTATGTAATTTTTTATATTGCATAAAAAAATAAAAATTTTAAGCCCATGAATAAAGGCAGAAAGGAAGTAAAAATATGAAAACAGAAAATTTTATGAGAAAGGAGTTTTCGCTATTTCAAAAAGTAATTAATACCTCTCAATATGATTTCATTTTTGAAATGTGTGGTGATCATACAGTTCTAATTGAAGTTATAGAGAAAGGCAAAAGTAAATGTTGCTGGATACCAGATAATGTATTTGGTCTTCCAGTAACTGAAATTGACAGTGAATGTTTCGTTGACTGTCAATTTAAAAAAATAGCTTTACCTAATAATTTAAAAATTATTCATAGTAGAGCTTTTGTAAATTGCAAAAATTTAGGAGAACTTGAGTTTCCTTTAAATTTTGAGCAATTACAGCAGAAAGCATTTGTAAATTGCACAAAACTGTTTTCTGTAAAATTTTGTAATCATATTAAATTGGTCGCTGATCAAGCCTTTTATGATTGCAATTTGACTTCAATTGAAGTTCCTCGATTGAAGCAAAACCAGAGAACTACCATTTTCAAAGATTTAAATATTTTAAAAATGGTAGAAAAAAGAAAAAATAAAAAAAAATAAAGTCCCAATAGGTTGGGCAAAGGAGAAATTTTATGCTAAATATTAATCTTATCGGCAGACTAACTGCTGATGTAACTACAACAACAACTGCAAATGGTACACTTATTAATTCTTTTACTGTAGCTTGTAATAAAAGCTATGGTGATAAGGCACATCCTTTGTTTGTGAATGTGACTTTCTTTAATGACATCCCAACAAAGATGAAGTTGAAGAAAGGAGCTAGTGTATCAGTCGTTGGTGAACTTCGTCAGCATGATTACACTGCTAAGGATGGCTCAAAAAGAACCAATTACCAAGTAATTGGCAACAGTATTGAATATGTACCTAGTGTACAGTCAAATGCTGTTACACCTGTTACAGCAATTGGTAGACTAACTGCCGATATTAGCCATAACGAAAATAATACAGCAGGTTCATTCACCATTGCTGTTGATCATGGTTATGGTGATAAGCAGACAACAAGTTTTGTTAGAGCACATTGCTTTAATAATGTACTTGACAGAATTGAAAAAACTGGAGTAGTTAAGGGTTCGCCTATGCTACTTGTAGGCGATTTAGATTGTCGCAGATTCACTAGAAAGGATGGAACAGAAGGCATTGAAACCTTTATTAATGTTTTAAACTTTAATTTAGTATCCTATGGCAAGAAAAAGGATACTGAAAATGGTGAAAATACTGCTTCAGCACCTGCACCAGCAGAAAACAATTCTGTACCTGCTCCAACACCAGCACCTGCTGGTGAAGATGGTCTAGAAGAATTTGAAAATCTTTTAGATGAAGATTTACCATTCTAATTTTAGAGTTGTAAATTTTAAATAAGTAAATTCAAATAAGCAAGATTAAGATTTTAGTAATAGCTATTCTTTTTCTTGCTTTTTTGGATGAAATTCGGAGTAAATAAAATGGGCATAAGTTATATTTATGAAATGATCAATAAGAAGTTTTCATATATGATTGGAAATAATAATTGGTCATTTTGCAGTAATAAAGACAAAATAAAATGTCTTTCATTTTATTACTTCCATAAAGGAAAAATTAAAGTATATTCAAAAGAAAAGAAATGCTTTTATTTTTTCTTTTTTGTTGGTGATGAAATAAAGATGAAACAGTCATTCGACAGAACTTTCATTAAGGAAAAGTATGAGAATGAAAAACAAGCCAAAGAATGGTGGCAAAAAAACTTAGAAGAAATACAAAATTGTCTTTCATTGTCAAATGAAAATGAAAATGAAACAATGATTATTTCTGAGAAAGGTATTTTTGGCACTAATGAAGAAGGTGAAAGAGAGCAACTTTTGAAACCTATTGGTTTTAATAAAAAATACATTGATTATTTAATTAATGTATTTCAAAATTTGAATATTGAAGTCTATGAAAAGAACAGCGAAATTATTATACCTGTTGATGACGAATAGACTTTAATTTTAATTATCTGTTTTTAAAGAAAGGAAAAATAAATTATGAACATTAAAGAATTTATATTTTTGAACGAAAATTATTCTCAAACAAATTTTGAGAATTATGTATTAGACAATTTTTTCAGTAAGAATTTAACTACTGAACATATGTCTAAGTACAATAGTTCAAAAGTGGCTAGTAATGTTTTATTAGTTCCACTAGTAAGAGCCCTAATGTTATACTTAAATAAAAACGTCGCAAGATGTGGCGTAGGAAGTCATGGAGATTTTAACATTGCCAAACTAGAAACGGCGAGTGGCACACAAATTTGTGTGTTTAATAAAAAGGAAAAGGAAATCGTTCACCTTTTCCAAGCTCCTATTTTAGATTTTGATGCTAAAACTGTTGTTAGTGAGCAGTATCATGTCTATAATAGGGACGATGAAGCAAAAAAAGCTACATTAGTAAAAACTAATGATAGTACAATTATCTGGCTTTCATTATTACCAGAACTAATGAAAGATGCTTTATCAGAGTGTCCATTAAGTGCAAAAGACTTAAAAAATAATATTACTAATGCGATTGAAAACAGAAATAAGTTTGATTCCAAAACTGAAAAATCTTTGTTTTTAATTAACGATAATATTTATCGAAGGGTTCGTCATGTATATTGCACAAGTGACACCCCAGAATATACAGTTGAAATTAAAGAGGAAAATGACCCTTCTTTAGTTTTAAACACTGTTGAAGAAATTCTTTCTTATGAACCTACAAAAGTTTATGCAGGTTCATTTGAAGATTGGGGCATAGAAGCGGTAAAAAATTGCTTCAACGTAAGTGTTGAAGATTTACCTAGAATTTTCTCACTTGCAAAGGACAATGAGCTAACTGCTGAACAGAAAGCAAAAGTACCTAAAATTGAAAGTTGGTACATTGTTCCAGATTATTTAGTTCAGAGTTTAAAAGCAATTAAAATGTTTAATAACTCTGAGACTAAGTTCCAGAACATTCTGCTATCTGGTCGAGCTGGTAGTGGTAAGTCAAAGGCAGCAGAAGCTCTTGCTTATGCACTAAACTTGCCTTTCTACCCAATTAACTGTAACCCAAATACAGATGAAATGCAGTTAACAGGTGGTTTTGCCCCTAACATTAATAAGGGTACAGGTATAAGTTCAGAAGATATGCCATCTTTCGATGAAATTGAACTTGACCCTGCTGCTGCTTATGAAAAAGTTTCTGGAAAAAGCAATCCTAATGCTTCACCAGAAGAAGTTTATAATTTCTTAACCAGTAATACACAAAAAAATCAAGCAGATTTTATTGTGACAAAAACAGCTTTAACCGAAGCTGTTAGAAATGGTGGAGTAATTGAACTTCAAGAAATTGCCCTAATTAAAGATAGTGGTATGCTTGGAATGCTTAATTCTTTAATGGACAATGAAAATGAATTTATTACAATTCCAACTACTGGTGAAGTTATTAAAAGACACAAAAATTGTGTTATTGTTGCGACAACCAATGTTGATTATGCTGGTTGTCGTCCAATCAATACAGCTTTTAAAGATAGATTTAAACTACATTTCCTTGTAGAAAATCCTTCTGAAAACATTGTGTATGAGAGGGCTAAAGCAAAGACACAATTTGAAGATAAAGATTTGCTTAAGAAGGTTGTTAAGTCATTTTGTGAAATTGTCCAACTCCGTATTGATAGACAGGAGGAAGATAGTGCAACACTTCGTTGCCTATATAACTGGTTGTATTTCTATCAAGCTATGGACGGTATGATGGATATGAAAGAATGTGCAGAAGCAACATTTCTAAGCAAATTAAGTTTCGACAAAGAGGAAAGGGAAGAAGCAAGAAGTATTCTTGATAAGTACCTTTAATCTTTAAGTAATAATTAATATTAGTTTCTAGTTCACTCGTTGAGAGTTTACTAGGAACTAATATTTTAGAAAGGAAAAAATATGAGTAAAGATAAAATAACTCAAAAAGAGATTGTCGAAAAAGCAGAAGAAACAACTGTTAAAAAGTTGTTCACTAGTTCTGAGTTTTATGCAGGACTTGAAGCAATCCTTTTATCAAGTATTGATAGAAGATATGCTAGTCATTATTCTTTGGACCTCGAATGGGACAAAAGAAATGATGATGTTGCCTATACAAATGGTACTAGAGTTTATATTAACTTAAATAACACTATTTCGGATAGTTTTAAAAACTTGCCATATAGAGCATTAAGCTATAAAGGATTATTAGCCCACGAACTGGGCCATATTCTTTTCTCTGATTTTCAGTTGTTAAAAGAATATGGCGAAAGTTTTCTAAAAGGTGATATTCCAAATGAAAACTTAATATCTCATCCTAATAAGGATGAATTAAAAGAACTTCTTAGTGAAAGCCCTTTTGAAAGAAAAATTATTTCACATTTTGCTTTAAATGTTAATAATCTTCTTGAAGATATTTACATTGAAGCAAAAGTAGTTGAAGAATTTCCTGGTACTCTAAAAACTGGGATTGCCATTAACAACGAAAGAATTGGAGCAACTCGTCAATCAATTGACAAACAGTTGAAAACTCTGCACAAAGTTTTTGTAATTGTTAATGGTTTAATTAGTTCATTAAAAGCTCAAATTTCTTCATATGGTAAGGACGAGGAAGTTAAAAATTATTTAACTAAACTCGTACCTATTTGTAGGAAAATGAGCTATAGTTCAAATGCAAGTACTAGAGAAAATGGAGCTACATATGTAGTTCTTGAGCTGTTGCCTTTATTAAAAGATTTTATTGATAAAGCAAAGCAAGATTATCAACAACAGCAACAATCACAAAATCAGCAAAGCCAAAATTCTTCTGGAAATCCATCTCAGTCTAATTCATCACAAAATGGTGAAAATGATAAGAATGGTAATGACAGTAGCAATGGCAAAGAAGAAAATAAGTCTTCAAACTCTAATTCATTATCTGAAGAAAAAGAAAAAGAATTAGAAGAACAAATAAAGAAGGCTATTGAAGAAAGCTTAGCCCAGAAAACTGTTCAACCACAAGGCTACAACAAACCTCAAAAGGTAAGCTCTGCTAAGGATGATGCTAATCCTAATGCTATGAAAAACACTATGGATAAAATCGTTCTTGACGACAGCATATCTGAGGCAAAAAAAGTTGCAGGTAAAGGCAAAGTTACCTTTGACAAAAAGTATGTTGGAGGTGAGTATGATAGAGAAGAAGAAAAACTCAAAAAAATTCTCTATGATAAAGCTAGAAATGAATTGATAAATTCTAAAGAAAAGGAATTTACTAATTCACTAAAAAAACTTGCTAGGGATACTCATTTGAAAGGCATACATCAAGGCGTTAATATTGTTATTCATCGCCAAACAAATGGTAAATTGCCTTCAAAAGAGGATTACAATGAATATCTTAGAATGTATGATATTCCTAAAATTGTAAAATCAGCAAGAAAGAATTTAGATAAGGTCCTTAAAGCTGAAGCTTTTGAAGATGAATTGCAGAAACAATATGCTGGTAATAAGTTTTCTATAAAAAATGCTTATAGACCAGATAAAAGAGTATTTGCAAAGACCCACCAACCAATGGAACAGAAGGAATTATCAGTTTCTATTATGGTGGATAATTCTGGCTCTATGTATGGTGAAAGAATAAATTCTGCTAAAAGAACAGCAGTAATGCTATATGAATTCTGTAAAGCAGAAAATATTCCTATTACTATTATGGGGCACACCGAAGGTTGGAAAGATGTAGAGCTTTATAGCTTTGCAGATGCAGACTCTTTTGACAGCAAGGATGGTCAAAGACTTTTAACAATGCAAAGCTTATTCAGCAACCGAGATGGTGCAGCTATTAGATTTGCTTGTGAAAGACTTTGTGAAAGACCAGAACAAAAAAAGCTCTTTATCATTATTAGTGATGGTCAACCTGCTGCTTCTGGATATTATGGTGAAGCTGCATATAAAGACCTTAATTCTATCAAACGAGAGTATGAAAGAAAAGGTATTGAATTTATTGCTGCTGCTATTGGTGATGATAAAGATAGAATCAAAATGATTTATGGTAGAAATTATCTTGATGTTGATAATCTGGAGAAACTACCTAAGCAACTATCAAAGATTATTTCAAGAAAAGTTCTGGAATAATTTTTTTTAATAAATCATTTAAAAACAAAATCCCTATTCATTCTTTTTAGTTTGAATAGGGAAGAAGTTAAGCCCTTTTGCTATTGGGCAGAAAAGGAGATTCGCTATGGAAAAATATTTAAAGAAAATTTTAGGTGTTGCAACATACTTCTACAAAAAAGCTACTGCTCCTGTAGAACATGAGATTACAGCAATAAATAATCCATCAAGTTTTGTTAAAGCAAAAGCTAATAGTTTCGGTATTGAAAGACTGCAACTTAGTTTTGTCAACTATGACTCAGAAACTAAAAAACTGAGTCATAGTATAGACTGCTTTTTAAAATTTGATGAAGCATTATATCTTTGCAATATGATACTTCAACAACAATTAGCAAGACTGAACAAGAAAGAAAGGGAAAGATGTAAACAGACTGGCACAAAATATTGTAAGGCAATTTTTACTTCTACTCTTGGTGGTATTCACGAAGATAAAGTTAGAAGTAAAAACCTTCGCTCTGATGGTAAAGCCATTAGCCGTCATTTTACAATTTCCCCTGGACTAAAGCAAGATTATGTAATTACTTGTTTGCAAGGTGCTGGCCATTCAAATGAAAAAGGTTTGATTGTACCAGATGGCAATCCAGAAATTACAATTCGTGTTGCTTGTTCCTCAAGTGACTTAAGAAAATTTGCTTTAATGGTCAAAAGCCATATTGAGGGATATATTTCTTCTCAGTATGCTAAAGGCAATTACATTAGAGAATCAAATAACTAAACCTAGTACATAGTAAAAATCATATTAAAAATTCCACTATTCTTCAATTAGCAAGGATAGTGGAATAATGGAGGTAAAGAATAATGGAACAATTATTAAATGAACTATTAATGAAAGCTAAGAAAAATAACAATAAAATTTTTATGGGAGATTTTTTAGATAAAACAGATAAATTGAAATTATCTGATGAAGATATTAAGGAACTTCTTTTTGAACTTGACAAGAGAAATATTTCCCTTATTAGTGATGAAGAATTCATTGATAATATTCCAGAATTAAAAACTGACTCAGTTTCTAGTTTTATTAGAGAAACTAGAAATTATGCTCTACTGACAAAAGAAGAAGAAATTGAGTTAGCTGAAAAAATTAAAGAAGGAGATAAAAAGGCATTTGAAAAATTGTGTAATAGTAATCTTCGCTTAGTTTTTTCAGTTGCTAGAAAATATTCTTCAAACAAAAAGTATAATATGGCTCTTGAAGATTTATTGCAAGAAGGTTGCACTGGTCTTATGACTGCTGCTAAAAATTTCGATGCAACTAAAGGCTTTAAGTTCTCTACATATGCTACTTGGTGGATTAGACAAGCTATTACAAGAGCTATTGCTAATCAAAGCAGAAATATTCGTGTTCCTGTTCATGCAGTAGATAGGCTATCTAAATATAAAAAACTTTGTCAAGAATATGAGCAGAAGTACAATAGATATATTACTGACAAAGAAGCTTGTATTATTCTTAAAATTAGTCAAGCTACTCTAGATAACATCAAGTTGTATTTAGCAGAAAATGTTAGACTTGACGATCCTGTAAAAGAAGAAGGCACTACTACTTTTAAAGACTATCTTGCTGATGAATCAGAATCATCACAAGTACAAGATTGTGCTGATAATAGTGCTTTAATGGATGAATTGGAAGAATTGATTGACAAAAAGCTGAATTGCAGGGAGGAAATCGTAATTAAAAAGCGATTTGGCATAGGCTATCCAAGAACTTATACCCTTGAAGAAATTGCTGAAGATTATGGTCTTACTCGTGAGAGAATTAGACAAATTCAGGGCAAAGCTTTGGGTAAGTTACAAACTCCTAATTGCAAAAAAGCTTTAATTGATTTTTTGGATTAAGAAAGGAATTTTTTATGAGTGTTTTAGTTATTATTGCATGTTGTGTCATTGGAGTAATTTTGTTTGGAGTAGGAGTTACATCATTTGATTCTTATTCTCCTTTTTTTACTATTCTTGGAGTTTCCATAATATCACTATCATTTTTATTATTTTGTTGCAGAGCTTTTTTTGACGTAAGAGAAAAAAATGCTCAAAATCAAAATTAATAACAGTAAAACAGCCCACACCATTGTCATTTCTTTGGTATGAGCTGTTTTATTTTTTTGTAAAATTTATTATAAAATGCAGATAACCTGCATATAGTCACAAATAGTACATGACCACATGCAGGTTATCTGCTAATTAATGTGTTATTTATGGAGGCCACATTAATAATGAATCAAAAAGATTATAAATAAAATTGTAGAAAGCACAAACTTATTAGAAGATATATTTACCTTCTTTTTTCTACACTATTATATTATCACAATTACATTGAAAAGTCAACAGAAACACGCAAGATATTGTATTCATTTTTTTATGATAACAATATCTTGTATATTTTTAGGAATTATTTTTGAAAAATGCCTTGACTCTTAGCTTACCTTACGCTATACTAAAGATAAAGAAAAAACCTAATCCTTTTAGAAAAAATGGGTGAGTCCGATGGAAATGTAAATTAAAAAAAATATTTAGAGGTTTGTACAAAACTTCAAATGGAACAATTCTCAATGTTGATGTAAATGGAGCATTAAACATTTTAAAGAAAAGTAAAGTTGTGAGCTTAAAAGCTCTATACCATAAAGGCAAAGTGGACGTGCCTATAAGAATAAGGGTTGCCTAAATATTTAGGTGGAAACTTAAATACCAAACTTCTTAAACAGAGTTGTAAGGCTCTTAAAAGCCTCATATCTTTACGGCTTGGGGTTGTTCACGTGTTGGTGCTTTGCAATAATTACTTGTAATAGCCTCAACGAAAAGACTTCAGCAACAAGTCTCTAAAATGTTGCTAAAAAAATATCAAAATATCAAAATTAAACCAAATAAGAAAATTTTAAAAAATAATTTTAAGTAAATTATTTTATATTTGTAAAACAATTTTTCGTGCAAAAATCCATTTCCAAATGGTAAGGAGTGTCACTAAAAGGCACTTCTTTTTTTATATTATTTTGAAAGGAGAGAAGCTGTTCCTTACATTAAAATAATGGTTTACTACAGCTAATATTTTTTATGAACGAAAGTGCACAATTAAAAGATTTAAAAAATAAGTATATTTTTTGGGACATTGATGGAACTTTAGCCCCCTATAGATTCAACGACCATATTACAGATCCAGAAGGGACAAATAATGGAATGAGTATAAAAGAAATTGAAGATGGTATTTTCCTTACCAGAGAACCTTCAAAACACATGCAAAAGGTACTCGAAACATGCAGTGCAAAAGAAAATATTATAATAGGTCATTATTGTTCAATAAAAAAAGAAATACAAGACAAACATATTTGGCTAGATAAATATTATCCAACAATAAAAGAAAGATTATTAATACATAATAGTAAATCAAAAGCTGATACAATTTTGCAATACTGTAAAGAACATAATATTAATTTACAAGACATAGTTTTTGTAGATGATGTAACACCATTTTTGCAAGAAGCTGAACGAAAAGGTATTAAATCATATCACATTAGTAGTTTTTTGGATTGGAATTTTCAATTCACTCAGAATGTTTAAAAATAAAATAAATAATATAAAAAAGATAGTCATTTACCATTAATTGAAGTGTGACTATCTTTTTTTCTTTATAAGATAGTTTTTAAAAAATATAATGCAATTCACAACAACATTGTAAATATGTGTGCTATAATAAGTATATAGGAAACAAGAGAAAAGGTGAAAATATGACGATTAGATTAAAAAAATACTGTAACGAAGCAATCTTTGAGGAGGATGGTCTATGGTTAAGAGAAAAAATTCTTAACGAGTATTCTAATAGAGAAAATAAGGAAGAAAATATCATTGTAGATTTTTCAGAAATTTCTTTGTTCTCAGCAGTATTCTTTGAAAGTTGCTTTTCTTTTTTAGAAATTAATTATCCTAAAGTATTTTCAAAAGTGAAAATTCAAAATCTAAGTAAAATAGGTAAAAAATATTTAGGTATTGTATTAGGAGAAAAAAGTGAAATATTGCTTGAAGATATTCCTAGTGAAATTTTTGGGTAAATGAGATATTTGAGTGATAGAGAAAATGCATGAAAACTTATTGTGTACAGAGAAAAGTAAACCCCTGTATTTGATTTGAATTTTTTCAAAATTAAATTCTCAATATATGGCATTTATTTTAGAAAGGGAAAAAATATGAAAAGTGAAGTTGTAGTTAAATATAATAATATTGTAGCATTCCACCCTGGTTATTATATTAAATATATTATTAAAGATATGAACTTAACTCAAGAAGAATTTGCTGTAAGATTAGGTATAACACCTAAAAAATTAGATGAACTTCTATTTGGAAAAATTAAATTATCCACTAATATAGCAACAAAACTTAGTGAAATATTAGGAACTAGTGTAGAAGTTTGGCTCAATCTTGAGAAATCTTATGAAGAAAAAATAAAAGAAATAGAAAGGACTAAACAGTTAAATATGGCAAAAAAATCAGAAAACTTAGAACTAAACATTTTGGAGTACAAAGGATATTTCACAAAAATACATTATAGTACTGAAGACGAGGTTCTCTATGGTAAAATTGAAGAAATTCCTGCACTTGTGAATTTTGAAAGTGTTTCAGCAAAGGATATTGTAAAAGAATTCCATAATGCTGTGGACGATTATATTCTTGCTATGGAAGAAGTAAAGAAAATGAGAAGCAAAAAAAACTCAGAAAGCAATAGTAAGAATAATAAGAAAGAGAATTTTCTAGATTAATTTCTTAGAAAAAATCACAAAGAGGTGAAATTAAAATGGTTAGACTTGTAAAAGCAGAGCTGCTAAATTTTAGAGGTGTGAAAAAAGGAGAAGTAAAATTCCCTAGCCCAATATCAGTCAAAAGATATATAGAAGATGTAGAGAATGCAGAAACTAATAGTGAGGCAGATATTAATAATAAGATAGATACATTATATAATAATGGATATACAGATACTTTAGGTATAGTAGGACCTAATGGTACAGGGAAAACTACTTTAGTAGATGCATTGTCAATAGTAAAAGATATAATCTGTAATAACAAAATACATTATAATAAATATGACAAAACATTATCTCAAAAAAATGAAAGTAAAGAAGAACCAACTATAATCTCTTGTACATTCCTAGTAGGACCAGAAATTAGTGTTTCAAAAGAAATACAATTTATGAAGAAGAATTGGACTCCATACAAAGAAACAAGATTAGCTAACTATAAGGGATATTTAGTAACATATAGTATTAATTTTGCAGATACAAAATATTCTGTAACTATAACAGATACAGAAGGGAAAGATATAGAAGATAATATTGAGGATATATTAGAAAAACTAAAGTATTTTGTAAGGAATAATTTTCATATCATTAATCATTCCTGCAAAGAATCTATTTATGAAATATTGCAAGAAATTGTTTTTGACAAAAGAGAAAAGACACTTTCTCAAGAAAAATTTATTGAAATATCTGAGATAATATTAAAAATTAATAAAGTTTTGCCTTCTATTATTTCAAATACGAAAATTGAGTTAGAACAAACTACTCACACAAATATTAATAATAGTGTGAGTTTCATCACATTTTTATGTGAAAATGGTAATAAAATTCCTATAGAATATGCTTCTGAAGGTATTAAGAAATTAATTCCAGTTTTGCATTATCTAATACAAGTCCACAATAATCCAGAAAAATGTGTTGTAATAGACAACATAGATAAAAATATTTTTGGTTTTGCTTTAGGCGAAATAATTTTAGCTATTAATAATAATAGTAAAGGACAATTCATTTTCACTAGCAATAATTCTAATGTATTAACAAAACTAAACAGCAAACATATAATTTGTACAACTACTAATCCTAAAAATAGGTACATAGAGTTGCACCAAACAAAATCAGAAGCTAAAGAAAATTTAGAAGATTTCTATATTAGAACATTAATGCTAGGTGGACAGAAAGAACCACTATGTAATATATACGATTTTTTAGGCATAGATAGTGCTTTTCTTGTTTCTGACATCAATCCTGCACCAAACGCTGAGGAAAAAATTTTACAGTTGTCAGAAAACTTGCAAACTTTTCTTTCTAGAGTGAAATTTCAAGAATTAAGTAAAGAAAATACTTAGAAAAAAAAGAAAAAACTTTACTTTTACATTAAAAATTCACAAATAAGTAAAGGTAAAGTTAAAAATAAGCAAACAAAAAAGCCCTTTCGTAAGCACACATAAGTTAGCTTACAAAAAGACTTATTTGGGTTGTAGGTCCTTGGATTACTACAACGCGATCACTAATTATCTAATAATATTATAACAAAAATTCAGCGAAAAATCAAGGAATTTGGAGGAAAATAATGAAAGAAAAAGAATTCTGTGAAAATTGCAGAAAGAGTGTTAATTATACAGTTCGTGAGAGAAATGCAACTACTAATTTGAACAATACTGAAGTAAACTATATAGAAAAATATGCTACCTGCAATAATTGTGGGGGAGAAATATTTGTTGATGAACTTAATGATGACAATTTGTTAGAAATGCATAAGCAATATAGGGTTGTAAACAAAATCATTTCAAAAGAAGGAATAGAAAAACTTTGTAAAAGTTTGCATACTGACAAAAGGTCTCTTTCTAAACTTTTAGGCTGGAAAGAAACTTTGCTTGAAGATTATTGTTCTGGAAAATATTTACCAACTGTGGAGAATTCAGATCTCTTAAAAGAAATGCATAAGAAAAATAGAATAGTTTTCTTTTTAGGTGGTACATATCTCTATGTGGAAGAATCATTAGTTTATGACACTGATCTTGTGAATTGGTTTTTCACTTGTTGTGATGTGAAAGGTAAAAGATATTTAGTCCTTGCTACTGACCCAGTGGAAAATGGTAGATACATTATTATTCAACCTAAAATTTCAGATTTGCTTTCAATGATAGAAGGAAAAATTGAAATGCGAGACATATACAAGACAGTTAGTTCGTTTTGGGAAGTGTTTGTTCATGATGAAAACATTGCAAAAGATTGTGTGAAAAAAAAGAGTATAAGTGAAATAGACTATTCTGTATTGCCATTTGAAGGTGCATACTATGATATTAGTGATAATTCTATAAAGAAGTATTGTCAAAAACTAAAGAAGCAAATACGATTAGAACAAAAGCATTAGACATGTAATTGATTTTTAAAAGAAGGTGATTGCTAGTGAAATTTTTTAAATATTCACAAAATAACGAAGAAGAAGGAGGTAGCTAGGCAATATAAAAATATAAGTAGGTGAAATATGTGAAAAATATTGAAATGTCACAAGATTTGCTTTATAATGAACTTGAGGTGGAAGATATGTCAAGTGAATTAAAAGTTAATTTCAATGGGTTGTTAAATGAACTTAAATTACCAGTATCTAAGTGTTTATGGCCACTTTTTGAAGCCGTTGTTAATTCAATTCAATCTATAAGTGATTCTACTCAAAAAGATTGTGGTGAAATTACTATTGAAGCAATTAGGTCACAAGAAAGTATTAAAGAAGTAGTAAAGAATGTTCCATATACTGACTTTATTATTACCGATAATGGAGTTGGATTTACTGAAGATAACTATAAATCATTTTTAGAGGCATATTCTTCTTACAAAGTGTCTAAAGGTTGTAAAGGTTTAGGTAGATTCCTTTGGCTTAAAGCTTTTGATAGAGTTGAAATTGAAAGTGTTTATAAAGAAAATAATAAGTATTATAAAAGAAGTTTTGAATTTTCTAAAAAACATTTTATTGAACCAGAAGATAATGCTAAAGAGATTGCTAAAGAAAAAATATATACAAAAATACAATTAATAGGTTTCCATAGTAATTATCAACAAAAATGCAGTGTCACATTAGAACCAATTGCAAAGAAAATAATTGAACATTGTATGATGTATTTCATTTCCAACACTTGCCCTAAAATTATTATCACTGATAATATTGAGACAATTAATGTAAATGATTATTTTAATATAAAAATAAAGGATACCTTAAATCAAGATGAATTTGAAATTAATGAAGAACAATTTCATATATATCATATTAGAATGGAAGAAAATGTTTCAAAACATGAACTCCATTTATGTGCCAGTGACAGAGAAGTTGAGTCTCTTGATTTATCAAAGAAAATTCCAAATTTGAATACAAAACTGGTTGATTCTAATGGCAATTCTTATTTTTACATTGGATATATTACTGGTAATTATCTTGATGAAAATGTTAATTCAAACAGAACTTCTTTTAATATTATAGAAGAACATAATGGAATTAACAAAGTCACAAGAAATGATTTGTTTGAAACTGCAAGAAAATATATAGAATTATATTTGCAAGAGGATATAAAAACTATTGTTGATAAAAAGAAAGAACGGGTTAATGCTTACATTGAAACAAAAAAGCCTCAGTATAAATTTTTAATTAATGCTAAACCAGAAGTTTTAGATGAAATTCCAAATGGTTTAGACGATGAAGCTATTGAACTTGAACTTCATAAACAATCTCAAAAATGGGAAAGAGAATTAAATGAATTAGGCATTAAAATTACTAAAGAAGTCAAAAATAAAATTAATAGTATTGCTGATTATGATACAATATTTGACAATTATTGCTCTGGTATAAGTGAATTGAGCAAAGCTAGTCTTACTGAATATGTCCTTAGAAGAAAAACTATTTTGGATCTTTTTGATAAGGCTTTACAATTGGATGATGATGATAAATATAAAAAAGAAGAAATTATTCATACATTAATTTGTCCTATGAGGCATTCTTCTAATGAAATTCCTTTCGATGAAATGAATTTATGGCTAATTGATGAAAAACTTGCTTACCACCATTATTTAGCTTCTGACTTAGCAACAAAGAAATTGCCTTATGTTAATTCTAATTCTGATGATAGAATTGATATTGCTATTTTCGATCAAGCCTTTTCATATTCTTCTGACGAAAGAAACTTTGGTAGTATTTCTATTGTAGAACTAAAAAGACCTGGTAGAGACGATTACTCTGCAAATGGTAAAGGTAAAGACCCAATAGAACAAGTGTTGAAATATGTTAAAGAAATCAAAGAAGGTACAAAGCAGTTAGCTAATGGCAGAGATTTTGGTGATGTTCAGAACACTCCTTTCTATTGCTATATTATTGCTGATTTGACAAAATCTCTAAGAGAACGAGCTGAAAATATGAACTTCACTCAAACACCAGACCATAAAGGATATTATGGGTATAATGCAAATAGAAATGCCTTTGTAGAAATTATTTCTTATGATAAGTTGCTCGATGATGCCCAAAAGAGCAATAAGGTTTTGTTCGATAAACTTTTCAACCCAAAGGCAATTGAAATTAAAAATTTGTATCCAACCAATAAGGAGAAATGAATATGGTAGTACTTGCATTATTAATTGGAAAAACATTTGAAGTTGCTACGGATAAAGTAGAACTTTTTGAAAAGAATTGTAAAAAAACATAATGGAAAGCAAATTATCCTAGAAAGATTAAGTATTGGTACTTTTATCTCGGTTACTTGTATCCGAGATAAAAGTACCATAAGTTTTTTATAAAACTTATTGCAAATCACAACACTTTAGATGTTTGTTATGATATAATATATATAGAACAAAAGTTCTATAATAATTATTTAGAAAGGATAATTTTGCAATGAGTAAAGGTAGTAATATTCACAAGTTTGGCTGACATTAGGCTGGGTAGGGGAGATTTTTTGTAAAAATCTTAAAAATTACGAAAAAAATATGGAATTATAAGATTTTTGTGTTATAATAAGTTTGTATAAAGATTTCGCATAATTATTATTATACCGAAACTTAATTTAAACAATTTGTGCATTTTTTTAGAGTATAATAGATTAGTATATATACTCATAGTTCTTAATAATAACTTATTATAATTAATAGAGGAAGTACATAATGAGTAAATTTCCAGATTCATATCCAAAAGACTTACTAGAAAGAATAATTGAAGATGGTGCTGGTGATAATATATTTGAAAATGTCTATAGGATAGATAATCATGGAAAGTGTGATAGAGATACCTTTTTAAGTTCTTATCTTGAAAAACAAAAAGAAAATGGCATTAATAACAGAGATAGTTATAAACAACAAAATGATGAATATGATATTGGAGAATATAGTACATCATTGAATTCAAACAAGAGAGAAATAAAAAATACTTTAAAATGTTTTGAAAAACATGGTAAAAAACCAAGAATTTTAATTGGAAATATAGATCCTAAATATGGCAAGAGCATGAAAACTAGAGAAAGTAAATCTCAACGTTATTCTAAAAGAAACCATATAGATTGGTGGCTTTACGAAGATGCAGATCCATCAAAAGACTTTAGATATTTAGAAGAATAGATAGGAGGAAAATATGTATATACCAAACCCTTATTTTGAGAATATTCCTAAAATGGGTAATCTTATTATGGATTATATATTTTTAGAAAATGGTTATCCAGTATTATTTACATGTAAAAATCAAGTTAATGATAATCTATATTTGTGTGTATGCAGAACAGTTATTGAAAAACAAAAATGGGTTATTTCTGAAATAAGCATTGATACTTTAGAAAAACTTGTTAATGACGAAATAACAGTTCATGATGCATTTAAAGTTGACAATAAGTTGTCTTGTATAGCAACTTGGTGCAAGGAAAAACCTAAAGAAGAATATAATGTCATTAAGTCTTCAACTTTACTAGATAAAGACTTACCTGATAGTGATGCTTTTTTAGAAGATGACGATCCAGATACATTAGATTACTTGGAAATGGTTAAAAATAGGAGTAGAATTGAATTAAATACTAGTATTCAGTTCAAAAATGTTGATGAACAATCTAATATAGATTGTTCGTATAGTACTAGTTTAAATGATTTTATTGAAGTTTTTGAAAAAAATTTTATAACATTATTTGATACTATGAAAAAGACTTCACTAAATACTCTTTTCAAAGATAAAAATTTTAACATTTACCATACTTCTGAAAGTATATCTACAAGTTTTTCAAAAGAAAAATGTGATTATAAAATATCAAAAGAAAATTATTCTTGTTATGACATTTCACATGCCGCATAATACTTATTTTGGAGGATATTATGAAAAAAAGTGATTTTAAATTTTCTAATCCGATTTTGTTGAAAACAGAATTTTTGCTTAATAAAAAATTTGAAAATGACGAAAAAATCGTTATTGGAAATTCATTTAATGTTTCAATAAAACGTGATGAAAATGATAATAAAGCAATTGTTGAACTAACAATTAAAATAGGTAAAAAAGAGTTAAAGCAAAATATTCCTTTTTACATAGAACTTGTAATTGGTTCTGCTTTTACTTGGAATGATGTTTTTGATGAAAACACACTGCAAATTTTGCTATCTCAAAATGCACCAGCTTTATTACTAAGTTATGCAAGACCTATAATTCATTCTCTTACCAGCATGACTCCTTTTCCTGCTTATAATGTTCCATTTTACAATTTTACTGAAAAATAATTTTCCCAATCCCTTATTCATTAATTTGAATAGGGGATTCTTTTGTCAATTTCCTTTTCATATCTTGAAAATTCATTTTCCAAATGTTATAATAAAGTTAATTTAATTGTAATTATATTATTGGAATTTGCACAAAAGTAAAAAAAATAAGAAGATACATTTCTGCACCTTCTTATTTTCTAATAAAATCATAAAAATTAAACCGTAGAAAGCTTTCTGCTTTCTTTTTTCATTATATTACTTTACAAATAAAATTTCAATGCTTTTATAAATGATTTTTTTAAAATTCTTAAAATATTTTACGCAAAACACAACATCTTGTATTTGTTTCATGGTATAATTACTATATAAGGAAAGAGTAATATATCATTCATATTACTTATCGTTAAATAATTTATTTTAAAGGAGAAAAAAGTATGAAGAAACTTATTTCAATCTTATTATCAACGATCATTCTTTCTTCAGTATTTTCTGTTTGTCTATCTGTTAGTGCTGCTACTGATTCACTAGAAACAATAGATTATGGCACTACTTCTGATGGATGGACCTACTCTATTAATAAAATTAAAAATGAAAATACCGAAAAGTATGAATATTTTGCCTATATTGGTGAATATGTTGGTACTAAATCAGAAGCTATTTTACCAGTTAAAATTAATAATTATAATGTTACTGAAGCAAGTCCATTATTAATTAAAAATAACAAATATCTAAAAAAACTTACTATTCCAGATTCTACTAATAAAATCAAATATGTAAATGATAATTCTATTTCATTCTGGGGTTCATCAACTCTCGAAGAAGTAACAATTGGTAGTGCTGTTAAGAGTGTTTACACTTCTATGTTTGAAAGTGACACTAAACTAAAAACAGTAAACTTCACTAAAAAATTCCTAGCTCAGAAGCCTTATATTGGTTCTCGTGCTTTTGCTAAGTGTACTTCTCTTAGAAATCTTGTTCTTCCAAATGGTATTTCTGATGTTTCTGATGATGCTTTAGCTGGTTGTAAAAATTTAAATACTATTACATTTGGGGAAAGTATTGATTTATGCCCTATTACTAGTGACAATGTTAATTTAACTAATATTAAACTATTAAGAAAGAAAAATGATGTAAGTCTTATGTTTTTAAATGCTTACACTCTTAATCGTGGCTATCCAATTGAATTTACAAAAAAACCAGTAACAGTTGAATGCTATGAAGGCACTTTAGAGGCTTATCATCTTACTAATGTCTACCCAACAAGACCTGGTTTTAAAGATAGTTTTAAATTCGTTAGCTTAGGCAAAGTCGATGGAGACCCTTATGTTCCACCTACAACTGAACCTCCTACAACTACTGCTCCTTACACTGTTAGTGTTGGGGAAAGGGACGAGTGGTATCTTGCAGGTACATTTAATGATTGGACCAGAGATGATAGCACTAAGCTAATTTATAACCCTACAAACAAAACTCTTGAAAAAGAAGTTACACTAGATAAAGGCGATTATGAGTTTATTGTTTGTGATATTAATACTTCGCATAGATTTAATCTAATTAAAGGTGGAATATTAGGAGACAATAATTGTCCAGATCCTTCTAAGTTTAGTATTGCAACTGACAACTCAAAAGTCAAGTTCGTTTTTGATGGTATCAAGGTAAGAATGTATATCAACGAGCAGGAAGTAACTTCAACTACTTTACCTCCAACTACTACAAGTACTACTTTACCTCCAACTACAGTAACTACTAGTACAACAGTTCCAGATACTTCTGTTAGTGAAACAGCAAGTGTTCCTTCTACTCCTACTAGACCAACTGTTACTGTTGGTACTCTTGAGCTAGAAAAAACAAATGACACTTTATTTGTAGGTAAGGACAGAGAATATAAGTATACATTTACTTGCAATGACCCAATTAACCATATTGAATTTGTAAGTGACAAAAATACTGTTGCTCAAGTTAATTTAAATAAAGATAATACTTTTACTGTTATTCCTCTAACTAAAGGTACTGCTACTATTACTGCTACTCTATATGATAGAGATAACAGAGAAGTAACTAAATTTACTTTTACTGTTACTGTGAAACAATCTGTAACTAAAATTACTATAAAAGCTAAAAATAAGGTTGTCAATAATAATGTTATTAACATTAAAAAGGTTAATGGCAAAGCTAAACTAAATGTTTCTGTTGCTCCTGCTAATGCTGATAATAAGAGAGTTACATATACATCTAGTAACTCTAAAGTTGCAACTGTTAATAGCAAGGGTTTAATTACTGCTAAAAAAGTTGGCTTTACTAATGTGACTGTTAAATCAAATGATGGCAATTTTAAAACAACTGTAAAAGTTACTGTTGGTAATACTGCTTCTAAAATTGTAATTAATTCTTATAAAAATATTGCTAAAGTAAATAGTTTAGCAAAAATTAATTATAGTGTTTACTATGGAAATAAAAAGACTAACTTATACAGCATTAAGCCTACTTGGAAGTCTTATAAAACAAGTGTTGCAACTGTTGATAAAAATGGTAATGTAACTGCTAAAAAGAAAGGCATTTGTTTTATTGTTGCTACTTTTAACGATGGTAAAACAATAACTTCTAAAAAATGCTTAGTTATTGTTGGAAATAGAGTAAGTAAAGTTGTAAAGACTAATTATAAGAATACAATTGTTCTTAAAAAGAATAAATCAGTTACTCTAAAAGCTGAAGTTAAAAATAACAATGCTACATATAAAGATTGCAAATGGTATCTTGGCAAAAATAAGTATGTTAAGATTAGTAATGTTAAGAATAAGGGAAATAAGTCCCATTTCTATACGCAGACTAAAGTAACTGCAAAGAAAAAAGGTACTTGCTATGTATATTGTAAGACTAAAGATGGTAGTAACAAACAACTAAGATATAAGATTGTTATTAAATAGTTATAACACCCCTAAAATCACCTTTACTCATTAATTTGAGTGGAGGTGATTTATTTTTTAATAAAAATAAAAAAATGTTTGGAATTATAATTCATTTGTGATATAATAGTCTAGTATATAGATTTCGCATAATAATTATTATGTCGAAACTTAATTTAAACAAATTTTGTACACTTTCTAAGTATAATGAATTTTGTTATTCATATTTTTTAGAAGGAGTAAATAAAATGGGCGTGGATTTTATGAGTGTTAATTTGAATTTTTCTGAAATAAGTGAACTTGAAAATATTGTAACTGCTTTCTTTAAAGATAAAAATATTTCTTTTAATGGACCAGTTGATATTTATAAAATTTCTAAGAAACTTGGATTTATTGTTTATTCTGCTGATTTGCCAGATGAAATTGATGGTTTATTAATCGTAGATGAAAGTAAGAAAAAAATTAAAGGGTTTGAATCTAATAAATTGATTGCATATAATTCATTAAAGAGACCAGTCGAATCTAAATTTATTGTTGCTCATGAACTTGCTCATTACATCATGCGTAAGGTAAATAATCCTAATGAGGAACTAATTTTTGCTCTGAGAGAACATTCATATGATTATTCTAATGATGTAGAGGAACAAAAAGTTGATTATATAGCTGCTGCTTTATTAATACCTAAAGAAGACTTTAAACAAACATTTCAAAAAAGCAATGACACTATTATACCAGATAAATTATATATGGCCATTGCAAAATATTATGGTGTCGATATAAGACTGGCTTCTAGAAGATATATTGAGGTATTTGGTAATGAATGAAAGTAAGTATCAGAAAAATAATGAAAATATTGATGACGAAGTTGATATGTTACGATCCTCTAAAAAAGATTCTGTACAAGAAAATGATGAAGCTAATAATTTTGCTGATGAAGCAAAAAAAGAATATGGTAATAGAGATAAAATGATTACTGTACTCTTTGAAATCTATAATGATAATACTGAAAGACGAATGAAGACAAATAGAAGATGTAAAAAGATAACTTTTTGGTTTTTACTAATATCTATTTTTACTTTAACTTTATCTATTATAGGATTGTTTATCGTTTTGCTTAAATATAATCTAATTAATGATTCTATAGCTATTATTATTTCTGCTTGTGTTACATATTTAGGCAGTTTGTTATCTATATTGCAAATAATAACTAAATATTTGTTTCCTAATAATGAAGATAAAAATGTTTTAGATCTTCTGAAAACTATTATAGAAAAAGATAACAATTTAGATAATTCAATAAATAAATAGTGTTTTCTATTTCACCTCTATTCATTAACTTGAGTAGGGGTAATTTTTTTGTTTTTTTACATTGAAATTCTTAAGAAATAATGATAGAAAAAATAAGTGCTTTTAAAAAAATATAATGCAAATCACAACAAAAGTAGTATGAACTGATGTATAATACATGTAGAACAAAAGTTTTAATAATATTAAAATACTTCAGAAAGGAGCTGCATTGTTATGAAAATCATAAGTAGTTATGGTATAGAGATTAAACAAATGAATAAGCTATTCAGAACTACTTTTTCTATTTAAGGAAACATCTTCAAAATGATAAAATGACAGTGCCAACATTAGAAAAAGATACCATAAATAGTTTCTTCGTTTTGCTTTTGAAGAAGACTCTAAATTAAAAGATACTAAAGATTAAATATTATCTGTAGATTTAGGTGTAAATATCGATGCAGTTTGTTCAGTTATGAAAAAAGATGGAACTATCCTACAATGAAAGTTTATTAACTTTCCAAGTGACAAAGACCAACTTACACATACACTGAACAAAATTAAAGGTATTAATCAAAAATATGGACCTCATAATACAACTAAACTATGGAAATACGCTAAACACCTAAATGATGAACTAGCTTGTAAAATACCTAATGCAATTATAGATTATGCTGTTCAACAAAATATAGATGTAATTGTATTTGAGCATTTAAATTTTAAGGGCAAAAGTTATGGTTCTAAAAAAACAAAAACTAACACTATGGAAGAAAAACTCAATACAAAAATATGTTGAGCATAAAGCTCATCATAAAGGTATAAGAATAAGTCATGTGTTAGCTTGAAATACTAGATCTCTTGCTTTTGACGATAGTGGTAAACTACAACGAAACAAATACAACCGTAGTTTAGCAACCTTTAGTAATGGTAAAATTTACAATTGTGATTTATCTGCTTCTTATAATATAGAAGCAAGGTATTTCATAAGAGAAATACAAAAATCCATTTCCAAGAGGAAATGGTCATGTTTACAGGCAAAAGTTCCTGTAAGTATGAAAAGAAGCAAATGTACTTATAATACTTTCCTAGAAATATTAGATGTTCTAAAAGTATTATAAATATAAATTTCGTTCTTCTGTATTATAGCTTTTGTGTGGTTAATGTACTTTTCATAAAGTGACATATACTAAACTTCAGCTGAATGTACAGAAGGTTAGGTACTCTAGGTAAGCTGAGTAACAAAAACCCCTATGTTTTAGCTTAGGGGAGCTTCATATTGTATAAAAATGAAAAGGAGGAGAGTGACATCTCAATCTTGATGTCACGATGGTTATAAATATGAGTAATATTGATATTTATAAAATAATTAATGAAAAAGATAAAAGATTTAAAAGTATTAATTCTTTAAAAAAGATTTTCGTTGGAGTTGTTAATGATGATAGTAGTGAAAGTGAAATAAATGAATTAATTGAAATCAAAAACCAATATGAAAAAATGTATTATGTTTTAGAATTGGACAAAGAAAATGTAAAAAAAGCATTTGACTATGGTATGATGTGCACTTTAGTTGATGCAATTCTATTTGTAAATGATTATAGAAATACACAATTAAAATTACAAAAACTCGTTAATGAAAATGAGTTTGTAATACCATTATTATCTTTATTAAATGAAAGAAATACTGTTGATATTGATGTTATTATTCAAGAATTTTCTCAAAATAATGATACTGATCAATTGTTAGAAGTTATTGAACAATTAAAGTCTTTGAATGTTTTAAGTAAACAATCTTTATTGGATGATTCGTTTCTTTCTATCACTTCTGAGGGTAAATCTTTTTTAGAAAGAAATATAAAATCGACATGATTTGTCATCAACCCACCACTAAAGTAGTGGACTTGAAGTAAAAATTCAAGTTTGTTGACTAGCCTAAGTATTAAGTTACTACGTTAGATAAGAATATATAGTTACCTATGGATGTTGTACCTAGTCTATAGCT
>ERZ773252.1414-NODE-1414-length-23709-cov-37.501902_pt1 | contig 23709 bp, 16 predicted proteins | sample MGYA00580517_ERZ773252 | MGnify/ENA primary metagenome ERZ773252 (study PRJEB29015, sample SAMEA2737766) | human gut metagenome | biome: human gut; feature: human-associated habitat; material: faeces | place: China | collected 2012 ...
GACGTTTTTCGATGGAAGCAAGGGATTCGTTCTGTTTTCCAAAGAATACAAAAAACCCGAACCCTTCTCCTATTGAGAAAAGGTTCGGATTTTCATTGTTTGGTGCGGATAAGAGGACTTGAACCTCCACCGAGTTGCCCCGATTAGAACCTGAATCTAACGCGTCTGCCAATTCCGCCATATCCGCATATTCTGTTGTGTTCCCGCGCCGTAGCGCCGGGAACGATAGTTATTATACCAGATGCAGCAGAATTGTCAAGCACTTTTTTGAAAAACTTTTCATCTTTTTGGAAAGGATCATACTTTCGTAAAAAAAGCTGTCGTAGGCTGTAGTTCCGGTCAACATAGTGTCGCACCGGGTATCCTGTAAGCGTTTTTGCGGTGCCTTGCGTGCGCTGTGCGCGGTTTTGGATTTGACAGGGTTTTCGCGGCGATGTAGAATAGAGGTACTGTTTTCTTACAATTATATAGAGGAGCGTTTTGCCATGCTGTATTTTGAAAACGACTACTGCGAGGGTGCACACCCCGCCATTCTGCAAAAGCTGACCGAGACCAACTTTGAAAAGGTCTCCGGCTACGGCACCGACCCCTACTGCGCCAGCGCCCGCGAGAAGATCCGCGCCGCCTGCGCCTGCCCGGAGGCCGATGTGCAGTTCATCTCCGGCGGCACCCAGAGCAACGCCATCGTCATCGCGTCCATGCTGCAGCGGTGGCAGGGCGTGGTGGCTGCTGCCACCGGCCATGTAGCCGGGCACGAGGCCGGTGCCATCGAGTATACCGGCCACAAGGTCATCACCCTGCCCCAGCACAACGGCAAGCTGGACGCTGCCGAGCTGCGGGCACTGGTGGCCACCTTCTACGCCGACGACAACCACGACCACATGGTGTTCCCCGGCATGGTGTACATCTCTCACCCCACCGAGTACGGCACTCTGTACACCAAGGCGGAGCTGGAAGCCCTGCACGCTGTGTGTCAGGAGTACAAGATGCCGCTGTTCCTCGATGGTGCACGGCTGGGCTATGGTCTGGCTGCCGAGGGCACGGACGTGACGCTGGCCGACCTTGCCCGGCTGACCGATGTGTTCTACATCGGCGGCACCAAGGTGGGTGCGCTGTGCGGCGAGGCTGTGGTGTTCCCCCACGGCGCACCGGCGCACTTTATGACCATGGTCAAGCAGCAGGGCGCACTGCTGGCAAAGGGGCGGCTGCTGGGCATCCAGTTTGACGTGCTGTTCACCGATGGCCTGTATTTCTCCATCAGCAAAAACGCCATTGCCACCGCCAACCGCCTGAAGGCCGGGTTTGCGGCAAAGGGCTACCGCTTCTTTATGGACTCCCCCACCAACCAGATCTTCCTTGTGCTGGAAAACACCCAGCTGGCTGCGCTGGAAGGCAAGGCAAAGTTCGGCTTCTGGGAAAAGTTCGACGACACCCATACCGTGGTGCGCATCGCCACCAGCTGGGCCACCCGCATGGACGAGGTGGAAGCGCTGATCGACCTGATGTGATCCTGCGCCCCTTTCGGGGGGGTATAACGATTTGAATGCCCTCCGCGTTGCTCTGGGCATTTTTAGCGGAAAAACATTTATAATTCTGGGACAGCGGAGCGTCTGCGGACGCTCCGCTGTCCCGTTTTCACGGAAAGGACTGCTACGGAAAACTGGCTGGTTGCCGTCACGGCTCCAATCGTGAAAAGAGGCTCAGGAGCACCTGTCGGCGCTTCTGAGCCTTTTTTATCCTTCTTCTGTATTCCACGGCTGCGGGGTGCTTTCCACCGACTGACCGGGGACGGCAAGGGCGCGCTCCATCAGCAGGGCAAGGTAGGCGTCCTGCAAGGCGTCTGCCAGCGGATACACCTCTGCCCCGCCGGCAAGATAGCCCTGCATCCTGTCCAGAAAACAGGCGATGGCGGTCTCGTCCTCGTTCAGCCCTGCCTGCGCGGCGGCAGCTGCCAGCGGGTCGGGCAGCGGGGTCAGTTGACGGCACACCGGCTCCCCGGCGGCATCCAGACAGCGCAGGGTGTCGTCGAACACTTCGCCCCGCTCTCCCTGCACACTGGTGTGGGTGCTGCGCAGATAGGAGTGGTACTGCACACCGTTAAAATCCAGAAACGCCGTGCCGCCGCCCGCAAATTCCAGCGTGTGCTGCTGCAAGGTCTTTTCCACCAATGCGCCGTTATGCACCGCACCCCAGCGGGAATCCGTTTCGATGATCTTTTCCGTCCAGCTGCGTCCGGTCACTCGCACCGGCTGCTGCCCGGCGTTCAGGAACTGCCGCGCCAGACTGACCGCGTGGTAGCCGTGCGCCACCGACAGCCGGACAAACTGCGGCGTGCCCAGTGCGCCGCTGCGCACTGCTGCCAGCCGTTTTGCCAGCGTGGGGTACAGCCAGTACTGTTCTGCAACCTGCAGCTTTGCGCCCTGCTGGTGCAGCTGCCAGAGGGCGCGCAATGCGTCCTCCTCCAGCGCCGCCGGGGTCTCGCACAGCACGGCAAAGCCCCGGGCAAGCCATTCGGTGCTGACGGCGGCGATGGACGCTTTATTCACTGCCACCACCACGAAATCCGGGTGCAGGGCAATGCACTGCTCCGCCGAGGTGCTTACCGGCACGCCGTACTCCCGGTGCATTTTTTCGGCCTTTTCCTCGGTGCGGCAAAGCATGGCGCACAGCTCGAACCGTTCCGGCAGCGCCTGCGCGATGCGCCAGTAAAACAGCGACCGCCAGCCGGAGCCTACTACAATAAACCGCAGTTTAGCCATTTGCCTGTTCCTCCTGAATATGCTTTTGCAGCTCCTGTTCAAACCGGTCTGCGTCCAGCGGCAGGGTGATCTTCTCCCCCAGCCATGCGGACAGGTAAGCCGCGTCGGTCAGTTCCAGCGCCCGCACGCCCTCCACGCCGGGGGCGGTCAGGGGCGTGCCGTGCAAAATGGCATCCGCAAAGTTTGCCAGCATCTCCGGGTAAGGCTCTGCCTGCGGCGCGAACTGCTCGGTAACGGTGGTCACGGTAAGCTGCTGGCACTCGGTGCAGTCTGCGGTACGGCGGTAGGTCTCGGTGTCTGGCGTGTAGGTGTGCAGGGTGAGGGTGTCCTTTTCCAGCAGGGCGGTGCCCTTGGTGCCCACGATCTCCAGCCGCTCGGTGTAGCTGCCCTCGCCGGTGGAAAGGATAAAGGTTGCCGTGCGCTGCTGCGGGTACTCCATGAGCAGGGTGGCTTCGTCGTCCACCATGAAATCGTTATACTTACCGTATGGTATCACAGCATAAATACTGGTCGGCATCCCGAACAGCCACTGCCAGATGTCCAGAATGTGCTGGCCCTGATTGAGCAGCGCACCGCCGCCCTCCCCTGCCCAGCTGGAACGCCAGCTGCCGGAGCGGTGGTACATCCATGTGCGGAAGTAGCGGCTGTTTTCCAGCTGCACCCGCTTGATCTCGCCCAATGCCCCATCATCCAGTAATTTTTTAAGCCGCATATACTTTTTGTAGCGGCGCTGATGGAACATCATGGCGAAAACAAGGCCGCTTTTTTCGGCGGCGCGGTTCATTTCCAGTGCCGGTGCCAGCGCGTTTGCGCTGGGCTTGTCGCACAAGACGTGCTTGCCGTGGGCAAAAGCCTGCATCACCAGCACCGGGTGGGTCTTGTGCGGAGTGACCACCAGCACGGCGTCAAACTCTTCTGCATAATCGTACAGCGCCTCGGCGCTGGGGCACACCCGCACCGTATCCGGCAGGGTATCCGTTGCCCACTGCTGCGCCCCGGCGCTGCGGCAGACCACGGCGGTCAGGCGCAATGCGCCCGCCTTTCCTTCTGCGATCATCTGGGCATACTTGCGCCCCATGACCCCGGTGCCAATAACGGCTGCGCGTACTTCCTGCATGATGCTCCCTCCTGTTTTTCCACAATGCGTTTTGTTATAGGGGAAAACTGCCTTTCACCCCTTCAGGTTTGCTTCAATGGCGGCTTTATCCAGTGCCTCGCCGATGACGATGACTACCTCCTGCCCCTGCGGGATGGGCGCAAGGGTGCAGCCGGCGGCGGTGGCGTTCAGCTCCAGCCAGCCGCCTGCCGGGGCGGGCGCAAAACCCTTGACCCGCAGCACCCGCCCGCACTCGGGCGCTGCAAACAGCCGCTGTGCGGCGGCTTGCAGCTGCTGTGGGGTGAGGTGCAGCTCCAGAAAGCAAAGGGAGGTAAAGGCCGCGTGCTGGTCAAAATGCAGCTTTTCGCAGCTGGCCTGCCGGTAGCCGCAGGCGGCAAGGGCAGCAAGGTAGGCATCGGTCAGGGCAGCCCAGTCCTTGGCAAGGATCTCCCCTGGCGCAAAGCGGCGGGAAGATTTTGCGGCTTCCAGTGCACGCTCCAAGTGGGCAGCGGCGGCAGCACACTGGGCGGGCGCTGCCAGCTGGGCGCGGCTCAGCAGCACGCAGCCTGCGTTCATGGTCTCGGACGCCAGCAGGTATTCTGCCTGCGGCGAAAGCGTTTCCGGCAGAAGGGCGTCCACAATGGCAATGACGCTGCCCAGCTGATACCACCGGTCCAGCGGGTCGTCCCGCAGGATATCGAAAAACTCGTCCACATCAAAGATGCCGCTGGGCTCCACCACCACCCGGTCAAAGCCGCGCATGGCCATGGCGATGAGCTTGGTGCGCATCCGGCGCTGGTGGGTGTCGCAGTCGCAGCCGCCGCTGATGGTCTCCACATCGCAGCCGGGGCCCAGCACCTCCTGCACCAGCATGGCGTCCACGTTCACCGCGCCAAAGTCGTTTTCCAGAATGCACACCTTATGCCCCTGCTGTACCAGATACCGCACATAGCGGCGCAGAAAGGTGGTCTTGCCTGCGCCCAAAAAGCCGGTGATGAGATCCACCTGTACCATATTTTTCTACCTCCGTTGCAAAAGCCCTCCCTGCGCCGCAGCGCCCGGGAGGGCTTGTTTTTTTAATCTTTTGCCCGGCGCTGTAACTCCTGGATGATCGCCACTGCCTCCGGCGCGATCGCTCCCGGCACAATGGCCGGGCGTGCCAGAAAATAGCCCTGCAAAAGGTCTGCGCCCAGCTCGATGACCGTGCGCAGCTCGGCGGCGGTCTCCACGCCCTCGGCAACGATCTTCATGCTGCGGGGGTGGGCGTAAGCCACCACATTGCGCAGGATCTGCTGCTTGTCCGGCGAGGTGTCGATGCCACGGATGATGGTAATATCCACCTTGACGAACCGGGGTGCAAGCTGCAATAGCGTATTCTCGTTGGAATAGCCGCTGCCGTAATCGTCCAGTGCAAACATCCCGGAAAAGCCCGGTGCATTGCGCTTTCTCTCCAGTGCTTCGTAGTCGATTTCTTCCTCTTCGGTGATCTCGACGACCATGCGGTGGCACAGCTCGTGCCAATGGCTGTTTATATATTTGCCGTCCTCATGCGACAGGCAGGTGTTGGCGATGGAGTTGACAAAGAGCATGGCATCCCCGGACACACTGCCCGCCCGGCACAGGCTGTCGAAGGTCTCCAGTGCCTTGGTAAAGGTGATGCGCTCGATCTCGTACAGTGCCCCCTGCTCCCGCGCCAGCTTCATGATGGTGGCCGGGGAGCGCAGGGTGGGCAGGTCGGAGCGCATCAGCGCCTCGTAGGCGACTACCCTGCCGCTGCGTGCCGAGAAGATGGGCTGGAAGCAGTAGAACACCTGCGCATTGCTGAGCAGCTGCCGGAACTCCCTGCGGGTGCGCTCGGCGTAGGCTTCGCGGTTGTACACCCCGATGTCGAACTCCTCCACCCGGCCCTTCTCCGAATGCTTGACCTGATACATGGCAAAGTCGGCGTATTTTTTCAAAGTCTCCCAGTCCTGCCCGTCGTCCGGGTACCACGCAATGCCGCCGGAAAGGCTGATGTGCAAAGCGTTGCCGCTGGGCAGCAGCGCCACGCTCTGCCGCATGGCATTGGTCAGGCAGTCGATCTTTTCCCGCACTGCGTCCCGGCTGCGGTAGCCGTGGAACAGCACAAGGAACTCATCGCCGGAAAGGCGGGCGCACACCGTCCCGGCGGGGGTATTGTCCCGCAGGCACTGACCGGTGCGGCGGATGTACTGGTCGCCCCAGTCGTGGCCGTAGGTATCGTTGATGTGCTTGAGGTTATCCAAGTCCATCATCATCAGCGCCGCCACGCCCATGCGCTCCGGCGCGGCAAACAGCTCGGTGCACACCCGGTTGAAGGCCTGCCGGTTGTACAGCCCGGTCAGGATATCGTGATCGCGCTCGTGCTCGATGCGCTTCCGTTCCAGCACAGCGGCGGTCACGTCCTCGGCAAGGCCGATCTTGGCGTGCCCCTCGATGGTGCTGCGCAGCATGATGTACCGCACCCCGTCCGGCTGCTGAATGGTCAGCAGCTCGTCGCCCTCGGCGGTGTGGTCACAGGGATTCTTTTCCCGGATGCCCTTGAGCACCTCCTCGAACCGGCGCACGCTCAGCGGCTCGCCCTGCATCTCGGGCTTGCCCAGCAGGGAGAAGAAATTATCGGTCACAAACACGCTGCCGGTGTCGGTGCGCAGCTCGTAGCCGCCGATCTCCACACTGGCCATATCCATGATGCGCAAAAACTTGGTGGAGTTGGTCACCAGCTCCTTGTTCAGCTCGGTAATGGTCTCGGCAAAGCGGTCCACCTCCCGGATGGCGGTGCGGGACAGGCGGGGGAAGGTCTTTTTCTCCTGCGCGTCTATCACCTCGCGGTACAAACGGTTGATGGGTCTGGCCAGCCGTGCCGAGACCAGCAGGCTGCCCAAAACGCTCAGCACCAGCGTGATCGCTATGGTGGTCAGCAGCACCTCGCGCACCCGGCTGGAAAAAGCCAGCAGCACCGACTGTTCCATGGTACCCGCCAGAAACCACTTTTCGGCGGCAAAGGGCGCGTTGCGGTTATACACCTGCAGCGGCTCCAGCACCATATAATAGCGCTTATCGTTCAGCTCCACCCAGTTGCCGCCGTTGCCATCGCTGCGGCAGTTCAAAACGCCCAGCGGTGCATCTGCCGTTACCAGATCCTCGCCGGAGGTCACGGTCTTGCGCAGGGAGAGCACGCCGTCCGTCAGCGCATCATCGGTAGTGGTCACGATAAAATAGGTGCCTGCCTTGTCCTCGTCCAGCTCGGTGAAGGGCAGCTTTGTCTGCAGATAGTCCGTGAGCAGTTCCACGCCCACCACGCCGTATACCGTGCCGTCCGGCAGGATCAGCGGCATCGAGTAGGCAATGGCGTGCCGGTCGTCCCCGGCCAGACAGTAGGAGTTGGTGGTCCAGCGGCCATAGCTTTCCGCCGAAAGGCCGGCATCGCTCTTATACGCGGTCTGAAAGACCGTGCGCAGGATGCCGCCCTTGGTATCTCCCTGATAGGGGAAAGCGGGCTGCCAGCCCTTATCCGTGCCGATGGCCAGCTCTTTTACCACTGTGGCGCTGGCGCGTTCCAGCAAAAGGTCGCTGTTGCGCTCCGAAGGGCGGGCGTCCGGGTCCATATCCCGCAGGTAGATGCCGGGCATTTTTTTGCCCACCTCGCAGGTGTCCAGATCATGGGTGTTCAGGATGAGAAAGATGCCGGTCACCTGCTTTGTGCGCAGGGTGTCCAGAAGCTGCGGGGCAAGCGCTACCAGCAGGGCATCGCTCTGTTCGCTGCCGTTATCCAGCGTGTCCAGCGAGATATCGCCGCTTTTCAGCAGCTGCTGGGTGGTGGCGGTGATCTGCTCGCTCAGCTGCTCCAGATCCTCCGCGTTCCGCAGGATCTCCTGCACATAGCTGGCGCGGTTGCGCACCCGCATGGTAAGCAGATCCTTGGCGTTTTCGTCCAGCTGCTCGGTCACGTTGATGGCAAGGATGCTGGCGACCGCCATCAGCAGCTCCACCGCCAGCACCAGCATCATGGTGGCAAAAATATTGTAGAACACGGTTCTTTCCGGTCTGTTTTCCAAGCGCTGCCGCTGGCGCTGTTTCCATGCGTCAAACATCGCCCTGCCTCCTTTCCGTCTTTTTTGCGGGCGGTCAGCCCTCGTACTGCTGTAACTGCGCAAGGGTGGCCTGATACCACGCCTCAAAATAGTCGTCGGTCAAAAACTCTGCCGTGGCTGCCTCCGCGCTCTGGCCTGCGGCGATGCGTTCCAGCACCGTGTCCCGGTCGGCACTGGCCTGATCGCCCATGCTGTATTCCAGTATCTTGCGGACTGCATTGCCGCCTGCAAAGGCCGTAGGGGTGTACAGCTCGTTTTCGCGCACCGTTTTTACCGCGCCGGAAAGGGTCTGCTCCATATTGTCGGTCAGCTCCAGCCCGCTTGCGCGGATGGCGTCCATGTCGTTGGCGGCGGTGGTCACCGGCAGATAGCCCGACTCCACCGCGAAAGCGATGTTATTCTGCGGCTCGGTGAACCACTTTAAAAAGGTGACTGCGCCGTTGATCTCGGCCTCGGTGCCGGTGGTGACCACCATGCCGGCACCCTGCTGCACCGCCACCTTTTCGCCCCCGGCAAACCGGGGCGCAGGCAGCACCTTCATCTCAATATCGTGGATCTGGTTATCCCCGGGCATCACCTGCTTCGGAAAGAAGGTGGCACTGGCACAGGAGCTTACACAGCCCAGCAGTGCGCCGGTTTTCACGTCATCGCTGCGGAAGCGGCCATTGGCAGCAAAATACCCCTTGACGAAGGGCACATAGTAGTTATCCCACAGCTTGCGCACCACATCATGGTCAAAGTGCAGGGTCATTTTGCCATTGTGCACTTCAAAAATTTCGCAGCCCAGCTGCTTTGCGCCCACAATCATATAGTTTGCCATGGCATCCCTGCCAAACAGTGCCCTGCCGCCGGACCAGTTGTAGTACTGCTCGGCTACCGCCGTCACGCCCTCCATGGTGGAAAGAGCGCCGTAGCGCACAAAGGTGTCTTTCGAGAACCGCTGCCAGTCGGTATCGTTAAAGAACATCAGCTCGGTGGATTTTGCCACCGGGAAAATTTTTATGCTGCCGCTGCCGTCAAAATCACCCTCGGTGATATAGCCGGGCACAAAGGCGGCCTGTTCATCCTCGGTCAGGTAGTCCTTTAAATCCACCACCATGCCCATCTGATCCAGCTTGTACGCGGTATCTGCGTAGGCGGCAAAAATGGTGGGCATCTCCGCAGAGCCCACCTTGCCTTCTGCAGCGTCCATCACGTTGGTTTCCAAATCATTCACCGTGCCCTGACTGGAGCCTGTCACCCGGATGCCCTTTTCCTTGCCGATGGTCTCGTTGAAGGTGCTTACAAGGCGGTTGAAGCTTTCCAGCTGGTCGCCGTTGTAGTAGTTCCACACCGTGATGTCGGTCACTTCTTTTTTGCCCGTTTTTGCATCGCAGCCGGACACTGCCAGTGCCGCTGCCGAGACCGCAGCCGCCGCCAGAAAGCTGCGGCGCGAGATCTTATTCTTCATCCCATACCCTCCCAGCGTATACAGGCGCATTTTACCCCATACTATACTATTTTATATAATACCACCATTTCTGCCATAGTGTAAACTATTTCTCGAAAAATCTGGTAAAAAAGTGCAGATGACGAATTTTCGTCTTATTTTTTGGTGGTTATGCCAAAAGCACGCGTTCCCTATAAAAATGGGATAGCGGAGCGTCCGCAGACGCTCCGCTATCCCGAAGTAAAAATAATTATTCCTCTAAAGATGGCCAAAGCACAAGCGGCGGCCATTTTTGATCGTCCCGCGTTACATCCGTATCCGCTGCGCGGCGCGGGCGATGGAGGCAAGCAGCGTCACAAGGCGCTTTTCGTCCATCTGGCCGCAGTAGGTGGTAAAGGTGTAGTAGCACCCCTGCACGCAGAAGGAAAGCACCACCTTGCGCACTACGTCCGTCTCAAAGGTGGGGTCGGTCTGGGCGATGCACTGGCACATGGCCTGTTCCACCCGGTTGATGAACAGCCCCTGCCGGGAGCCGGAGAAGAGCACGCTGATCTCGGCCTGATGCGCGGTGAAGGCGCGGAACATCTCCCGCGCAAGCCACTCGGTGCGCTCGCTCACATCGCTGGCGGTCAGGCGGGGCAGGCTTTCCACCACCGCGTGCACCATCTCGTCCTCCATGGCGTTGGCCAGCGCATAGATATCCTGATAATGGGCGTAGAATGTGGATTTATTGATGCAGGCGCGGTCGCACAGCTCCTTGACACGGATCTTTTCCACCGGCTTTTCGCGGCGCAGCTCCATAAAGGCCTGCTTGATGGCGCGCTCGGTCTTTTCAATGCGGATATCCAGAAAACCCACCTCTTTTGCATTTTTGTTGATTTTCCAACATTTTTCCGTTTTTGCGGATAGACAAGCCCCGCAGCCCTTTTTATACTGGGTATAAGCGGAGCGGCGTTACTCCTTGCAGTACAAAAGCCCCTGCTGTTCCAAAGCATTGCGGATGCGGGCAAAGGTGTCCTTGTCCGGGCAGCGCAGGGTGTGCAGGTGCACGCCGCCGGTCATGCGGCTCAAAAGGCTCTCGGGTGCATCGGCTGCCTGACGGATAAAGTTGTCCACATCGTACCGGTTGCACAGGTTCAATGTGGCACGGATCTCGCCGTACAGGCTGTTTTCCACTGCCACATCCACCACCGTGCCGCCCTGATCCACCACGGTGTACAACTCCCGGCGCATCTCCTCCTGCGTGCGGTGCACACAGGCCAGAATGCCGGTATAGCCCTTCTCCGCCGGGTGCAGCTGGTAGCCCCGGGGGGTGGCATCGATCTGTGCCCCGCCGGCGCGCAGCAGCGCCACATCCCCTACCACGATCTGCCGCGACACCCCCAGCTCTGCTGCCAGCGTGCTGGCGCTTAAGGGGGCACCGGCGCTGTTCAGCCGGGTCAGGATGCGTTCTCTGCGCTGTGCTGCATTCATAGGGGTTTAGGCTTCCTTTCCGTAAAACGACTTTTCTCTCCTTATTGTAGCAAAACGCGGCAAAATGTGCAAGGTTATTCCAATCTCAGCTTTCTGAACAAAGGCTTTCCCCGGAAGGGGGAAACCTATCTCCAAAGGGTAAAGGCTTTTGCGCCGGTCACGCCGCAGGCGTTGCTTTATTCCAATCTCAGCAGGGTGGCGTAATTGGAGGGCAGCTGCACCTTCATGCGGTCCCACTCGGTGGAGACCAGCACCTCCTGCGCGCCCACGGTGTCCGCCAGCAGGTCGGTGACCTTGGCGGTTTCCACCGGCAGCTGGAACTCCAGCTGTGCGGGGGTATCGCCGTTGTTCAGCACCGCCACAACCGCCTTGCCGTCCAGCACCCGGGCAAAGGCGTAGCACTGGGTGGTGAGCTGCAATTCCTTTACCTCGCCGTAGGTCATTTCCGGCAATTCAGCCTTGCATTTCCCCAGCGCTTTGTATACACTGGTAACAGGATTTGTACGTTCTGCATCAGCGTAGTCACTGAGCGCCAGACAGGGACGCAGCGGCCAGTCGCTGCCCCCCTCCTTTTTGCCCTCGATGCCGAACTCTGAGCCGTAGTAGATGGACGGGATGCCCCACAGGCTGTACACCAGAATGGCAATATGCCGGATGTGCTCTTTGTTGCGCAGCTTGTTGGGCAGGCGCTCCACGTCGTGGTTATCCGAGAAGAGATACAGCCGGGTGTCGTGGCACAGTCCCTGCAGCCGGCGCATGGTGTGGGCAATTTCAAAATAGTTGTGGTCGTTGTGGCCGCTCCACAGGCCCTTGTGCAGCTCGTAGTTGGTCACGGAGTGCAGCATTTCCGGGTTTGCCCAGCGGCTGTAATCGCCGTGGATGACCTCGCCCATCAGCCAGAACTCCGGCTTTACCTCGTTTGCCAGACGGCGCAGCCCGCGCATGAAGTCAAAATCCAACACATCGGCTGCGTCCAGACGGATGCCATCGATGTCGAACTGCTCCACCCAGAAGCGGACGGTATCATAATGGTACTGCTGCACCTCCGGGTTGCGCTGGTTCAGCTTGACCAGCAGGTTGTAGCCGCCCCAGTTGCCGTAGGAAAAGCCGTCGTTATACTCGTTGTTGCCCCAGAAGTTCACATCGCAGAACCAGTCCTTATACCGGGCGTTCTCACGGTTTGCCTTCAGGTCCTGGAACGCGAAGAAATCGCGGCCCACATGGTTGAACACGCCGTCCACGATGACCCGCTGCCCGCGGGCGTGGCAGGCCGCCACAAAAGCCTTGAACTCCTCGTTGGTGCCAAGGCGGCGGTCCACCAGACGGTAGTTGATGGTATCATAACCGTGGGAGCCGCTCTCGAACAGCGGGCCGATGTAGATGGCTGTACAGCCCAGCTTTGCCGCGTGGGCTGCCCATGCTTCCAGCTTTGCAAAAGCGCCCGGGGTGGGCTGGCCGTCGTTTTCGTGCGCACAGCCGCACAGCCCCAGCGGATAAATGTGATAAAATACTGCTTCGTCATACCAAGCCATGATCATTCGCTCCCATTCTGTTGCTCTAAAAAGTTGCACCGCCCGCAAGGCGGTAGCAACAGTATACCACACCCTCTGGCAAATATGTGTATTTTTGCCGATTTTTGTCAAGATTTGCTAAGATTATCGGCTACTGTGCCGGTAAAAAGCATTTTTCTTGGATAGTTTGCCCAAACAGCCTTGTATCAACCGGCGCACACCGTCGGTCAACATAGAGAAGTAAGGAGATCTTTGCATGAATTACCCTGTGATCCCCCGCGCGTTTTTCAATGGCGACTGCTTCGATGCCTACCGCATTCTGGGTGCGCACCCCTGCACCGACCCAAACGGCGCCGAGGGCTGGCGTTTTGCCGTGTGGGCACCCGGTGCCACCGCCGTGGAGGTGTGCGGCGGCTTTGACGGCTGGGAGCGCGGCGTACCCATGGAAAAAGCCGATACCGGCGTGTGGAGCGCCTTTATCCCCGGCCTTGCGGAAGGAGATCTGTACAAATACCGCGTGCATGGCGCGGACGGCAGCACCGTGATGCGCAGCGACCCCTACGCCTTTGCCACCGAGCTGCGCCCCGGCACCGCCAGCAAACTGACAAAGCTGGATTTCACCTTTGACGACACCGCGTGGATGGAGCGGCGGGACAAATGCCGCAACCGCCCGCTGAACATCTACGAGCTGCACGCCGGCAGCTGGAAGCATAAGCCCGGTGCTACCCGGCCGGACGGCTCGGACGGGTGGTACAACTACGAGGAGCTGGCGCGGGAGCTGATCCCGTGGCTGCTGGAGCACCACTTTACCCATGTGGAGCTGCTGCCGCTGGCCGAGCACCCCTTTGACGGCAGCTGGGGCTACCAGACCACCGGCTACTTCTCGGTGACCAGCCGCTACGGCACCCCCGCCCAGTTTGCGGGCTTTGTCAACGCCTGCCACCGCATGGGCATCGGCGTCATCATGGACTTTGTGCCGGTGCACTTTGCCGCCAACGCCGACGCGCTGGCAAAGTTTGACGGCACCTACCTGTACGAGTACGACAGCGACGTGGGACAGAGCGAGTGGGGCACCTGCAACTTCAACTACTACCGCCGGGAGGTGTGCAGCTTTTTGAGCAGCGCCGCCGGGCTGTGGATGGACGTGTACCACTGCGACGGCATCCGCATGGACGCCATCTCCCGGGCGCTGTACTGGCAGGGCGACCCCAACCGCGGCGTGAATCAGGGCGCGGTGAACTTTTTGCGCAGCCTGAACCACGGGCTGAACGAGCGCTGGCCCACCGGCATCTACATGGCGGAGGACTCCACCAACTTTTTAAAGGTGACCGCCCCCACCCGCTACGAGGGCGTGGGCTTTGACTACAAGTGGGACATGGGCTGGATGCACGACACGCTGGACTACTTTGCCACCCCCTTCGGCGAGCGCCCGGGCTGCTACGGCAAGCTGCTGTTCAGTATGCACTACTTCTACAACGAGCTGTATCTGCTGGCGCTGAGCCACGATGAGGTGGTGCACGGCAAAAAGACCATCATTGATAAGCTGTGGGGCAGCTACGCGGAAAAATGCGCCCAGCTGCGCACCCTATATTTTTATATGTACACCCATCCCGGCAAAAAGCTGAACTTTATGGGCAACGAGCTGGCACATTTCCGGGAGTGGGACGAAAAGCGGGAGCTGGACTGGAACCTGCTGGAATACCCCTTCCACGATGCCTTCCAGAAGTACTTTGCCGCTCTGAGCCGCACCTACGCCTCCGAGCCTGCCCTGTACGATGGCGAGTACAACCCGGACTGCTTTGAGTGGGTGGCAAACGAAAGCTGCGCCGAGGGTGTGTACGCATGGCTGCGTAAGGGACGCGGGCAGAACCTGCTCTGCGTCATGAACACCCAGGACCACGCCCACAAAAAGTTCCCCCTGTACCTCAAGTCCCCCTGCAGCGCAGAGCTGGTGCTGGACACCGAGGCCGGGGCTTGGGGCGGCGTGCACAAGGCGCACCGCAAGCAGAGCTTCCACACCACCGACGGCGGCGTGTTCGGCCGGGACTACACCCTGACGCTGGACCTGCCCGCCATGGGCAGCTATCTGCTGCGGCTTGCCCCGGAAGCCCCAAACCCGGACGCCGCCCGCCTGAGCGCCAACAGGGCGCTGGCGCAAAAGCGCAAGGCGGCAAAGGCTGCTAAGGCCGCTGCGGAAGTTTCCGATAAGTAATATTTATGCAAAAATGTCCCGTCAGCTTTGAAAGCGGCGGGACATTCTGCATTTTTCGCCGCCGGGGTGCTGGACAGTGCCCGGGGGAGTTGTTATACTGTAAGGTGTGAAATTTTGCAAGGAGGGTCCTATTCCATGTCCGAACCCATTACAAAGCCCCGCGTTTCCGCTGCGGCGAAAATCGTGCTGGTGCTGGCGGCAGCAGCGGTGCTGCTGGCCGTTTTTGCGCTGGCTGCGCCCGGCAGCAAATTCTTTTTTCCGCTGGTGAGCCTGTGGTGCAACCTTGCCCTGTTTGCCTGTGTGCTGCTGGTGCTGCGGGTGGCGGGAATCAAATTTGACCTCTTCCACAAGGCGGTGCTCGTCGGTCTGTGGGCGGCGGCGCTGGTCTACTTTTTCTGGGCGCTTGGCCGCCGCAGCTTTGTGTATATCTGGGATTATGTCAACTATATCAACAAACAGTACTGGGCCGAAGCTGCCTTTCTGCAAGGCCCGGCGGCGGGCTTCCAGTTCATCTTCGGCTCCTTTGCCGAGGACTACACCAACTTCATCACCCTGTTTCTGGAGTTTCCCTTCTGCCTGAGCGACCGCACCGGCGACAGCTTTGCCTTTTGTCAGGTGTTCAGCATCCTGCCCATGCTGCTGGTGCTGCTGGCAGGGCTTACCATCAAGGTGGGGCAGATGCTGCGGGTGAAAAACCGCTTCTGGTACTTTCTCATCGGCATGACCTGGATGGTCACCTACCCGTGGCTGCGCATGAGCGCCATGCTCAGCCAGCCGGACTGGTTCGGCCTCATCTTCGGCTTCAGCATCCTGCTGCTCACGCTGGACTTCCGGTTTGAAAAGCTGGAGCCGGTGCGCTTTTGCCTGCTGTTTGCCGCCACGGCAGCCATCATCCTTTCCCGCCGGTGGTACTTATATTTTGTGGTGGGCTACTATTTTGCCTACGCGGTGCTGGTGCTGGTAAGCAGCGCGCGCATTGCCCGCGCCGGGCAGAAAAAGCAGGCGCTTTTGCAGGTGCGCAACCTCGTGCTGTTCGGCCTGATGAGCATGGTGGCCATGCTGATCCTGCTGTGGCCGATGGTCAGCCGCATCCTCGCTTACAGCTACGCCGAGCGCTATTCCTACTATAACGGCGGCGGATTTGTGGCCGAGATCAGCCTGCAGTTCTGGCGCATGGGCCTGATGAACCTTGTGCTCGTGGGCATGGGGCTGTGGTTCTGCCTGAAGCGCCGCAAGATGCCAGCCCTGCCCTGCCTTGCCGGGCTGGAGATCCTGCTGAGCATGCTGCTGTTCACCCGCATCCAGAACACCGGCTCCCACCAGATGCTGCTGTTCCTCCCGGGGTGGTTTCTCCTGTTTTTGCTGGGCGCAGCGGCGCTGGCCGAGGGCATCAACCGCTTCCGGACGGCAAAGGTCGTGTTCTGGGTGTTCACCCTCGTGTTTGCCACCTCGGTGCGCTGCTCTCCCCTGACCACCATTGCCCTGCCGGGCTTTCTGGTGGATCACTTCCCGCTGGCAGTCACTGAGGAGTTCGTCCGGCTGGACAAGCTGATCTACGACCGCAAGGATCTGCCGCAGATCAAGGCCATTGCCAACTGGATCGACATCCACTGCGCCGAGGGCGAGATCAGCTACATGATCCCCCACGATATGCTGTACTGCCCGGATCACTTCAAGAACTGCCAGCTGCCTGCAACCCCCATCAACGATAAGCTGGCCTTCGGCTTCTCGGTGCCGGGCACCCACAACTTCCCCATGCAGTTCTTCGAGGCCAAATATGTCCTCACCGCCGACCCCTTCCCCCAGACCTTTGTGGGCAACGGCGAGATGTCCCACAAGCTGAACGAGAGGTTCCTTGCGGTGCGGGACGAGTACTTTACACAGGAAGCCACCTTTGATATGGGCAACGGCACCACCTTTACCATCTGGCGGCGCACCGTGGCTCCCACCCGCGCCGAGGTGGAGTATTACCTGAGCGCCTTTAAAGAAGAAGATGCCCAGTACCCGGAGATGTTCTCCCAGATCGCAGAAAGCTGGCTGGCCGCCCGCGGGCTGTAACGCCGCTTTTGTAAAAAGGAGTGTTCGACTATGGAACAAACTGCAAACACCATGCCCGCTGCCACTTTAGGGCAGTACAAGGGGCTTGCCTTCACCCGCCGGGTGCGCCCGGTATCGGATAAGGCCGTAGAGGCGGATATCGGCAATCTGGCGCGGGTCCACGCGCCCTTTGTGCCCACTGACGCGCCCGCCGCCCGCGGGATGCGGGTCACGCTGGATTTCGAGGGCTTTCTGGAGGGGGCTTCCATCCCGGACAGCCGGATGGAAGCCGTGACCGTGGTGCTGGGCACCGGGCAGCTGATGCCCGCCGCAGAAGAAGCCGTGTACGACCACTGCGCGGGCGAGACCTTCCGCTTCGATTTCACCTACCCTGCCGACTTCCGCGTACCGGAGCTTTCCGGCAGGACGGCGCAGTTTGAGATCTGCCTGCACACAGTGGAGCGCAAGCAGGTGCCCCCGGTGGACGATGCCCTTGCAAAATCGCTGGGCTATGAGGACCTTGATGCCCTGCGGGAGAGCCTGCGGGAGAAAAAACGCCTTTCCCACGAGGCCAACGCCGACCGCATTGCCGGGGTGGCGCTGCTGGATATGGCGGGCGCGAACCTGACCGTGGAGCTGCCCGCAGAGCTGCTGGCGCAGAACGCCGAATATCAGATGAACCAGCTGCGCCAGCGGCTGCGCAAGAGCAAAATGACCATGGAGCTCTACTGCAAGAGCGCCGGGCTGACCCCGGAGCAGGTGCGGGAGGGCTACCGCAAGGAAGCCGAGCGCCAGCTGCGGGCAATGCTGGCAGTGCGCGCCATCGCCGAAGCCGAAAAGATCACCGTGACCCAGCAGGAGGTGGACGCCGAGATCGCCCGTCTTTCCAAGCTGCACGACACCCCGGAAGAAGAGATCCGCAAGGTGCTCAGCCGGGACGCCATCGCCGCCGCCGTGACCAACCAGAAGGTGCAGCGTTTCCTGCTCGACCACGCCGCCCTTACCTCTGTTGTGGAAAAGGAGTAAGACCATGGGCTTTTTTACCAGAACTGCAATGGATGCCCTGATGAAGACCAGCCATCCTGAAATCAACCGCCGCCAGTGCTGGAATTTGCACCCTCACCGCAAGCCCTGCACGACCTGCAAGGACATCTGCCCCTACGGCGAGGAGATCTTTACCCGCCCGAACCTCGTCAAGGACTGGGATCCCTGCACCGACTGCGGACTGTGCGTTTCCGCCTGCCGCAGCGGCTGCATTGCCCCCTCGCCCGAGCAGGTGCAGCGGGATACCGCCGCAGCGGACACCGACAACGATACCATCTGGATCGGCTGTGAGAAGTCCACCCGCAAGAACACCGTGGTGCGCAGCTGCATCTGTGCCCTCTCGTGGGAGGCGCTGGCGTATCTGGCACTGAACAAAAAGATCGTGCTGGACCTGACCCCCTGCGGGCAGTGCGAGAACGACCTTTGCGCCGAGCAGCTGCGCAAAGAACTGACCCGCCTTGTGGACTTTTTCGGTCAGCCGATGTTCGAAGCGCGGTTCTCGCTGGCGTATGAGGAAAAGGAGTACCCCTACCATGTGCAGGAGCTGACCCGCCGCGAGATGCTGGAACAGGTGAGCCACGGCTCCAAGAGCGGCACCAAAAAGCTGCTGCAGATGCTGCCCGGCCTGCGCAGCGAGGAGGACAGCGGGGTGGACTTCCGCCTGCTGCTGCACCAGCGCACAAAGCAGCTGAAAGCCGCCATGGAAACGCCCCTGCAGTACGGCTACTATATGCCCAAGTTCACCGACAACTGCTTTGGCTGCGGCCGGTGCGAGAAAGCCTGCCGCGCCAATGCCCTGAAGTTTGAGGAGATGCCCAACGGCCAGACCCGCATGGTGCTTACCCCGTGGAAGTGCAGCGAGTGCGGCGTGTGCATGAACGTGTGCTCCAACAAGGGCTTTGACGGCATGAAGCTGTACCAGCTTACCACCCTTGGCCCCGTGGTGCTGTACAAGTGCACCAAGACCCTGTGCAAGCAGTGCGGCAAGCCCATTGCCCCGGACAGCGCCGAGGGTCTGTGCTCGGTGTGCCGCATCAAGGCGCGCACCCTGAAACGGCAGGAGGAGGCGCGTCAGCGCGCCGAGCAGCTGAAGGCCGAGCGCGCCGCCAAGGCCGCCGAGGAGGCCGCCAAGGCAGCGGAAAACGCTGCGGAGACCGCTGCCGAAGCCACCGCCGAGGCCGCAGCCCAGACCGTGGAGACCGCTGCCGCCCTGCCGGAGACCATCCCCGCCGGGCAGAGCGCTGCCCCTGCCAATGTAACTGCACCTGCTCTCGGAGAGCCGGTCTCCGAATGATGATAAAGAAAGGTCTGATCCTATGATGGAAGATGGCAAGGAGCCGGTCTACGCCTCCAAGGCAAAGCCATGGCTGAAATATTATGAGGAAAAGTACATCCATCAATCCGTGCCGGAGTGCTCGGCCTTTGCGCTGGTCTGCCGCAACAACGAGCGGCACCTGGGCGACACCGCGCTGGAATACTACGGCCGCAAGTTCAGCTACGCCGACCTGATCGTGCAGATAAAAAAGACCGCCGCCGCCCTGCAGGCGCTGGGGGTGAAAAAGGGCGATATCATCACGGTGGTCAGCGTGATGACCCCGGAGGTGGTCTACACCTTCTACGCCGCCGACCTGCTGGGCGCTACCCTGAATCTGGTAGACCCCCGGTACAGCGCCGAGGGCATCCGGGAGTACATCGAGGAGGTGGAGTCCCGCCTGCTGATCTGCCTGAACGTGGTGTACCCCCGCTGCCATCAGGCCGCAAAGCGCACCAGCGTGGAGCGGGTGGTGGTGCTCAGCCCCGCCGACAGTCTGCCGCTGGCCAAAGCCGTGGGCTACAAGCTGACAGAGCCGGATAAAAACCGCTACGCCTCCAACGTGCTGCGCTGGAAGGCTTTTATCGCCGCAGGCAAAGGGCACAGCCCCGCCGCCGTGCCCTACGACCCCCAGCACACCTGCGTGGTGGTGCACACCGGCGGCACCACCGGCTCGCCCAAGGGCGTTATGCTGACCGACTACTGCTTCAACGCCCTTGCACAGGAGTTTGCCGCCCAGAGCCGTCTGTTCCGCCGCGGGCAGAAGCTGCTGAACGTGATGCCGCCCTTCATCGCCTACGGTTACAGCTGCGGCATCCACATGCCGCTGGTCATGGGGCTGCATATCATCATCATCCCCAATCTGGACCCGGAAAAGCTGGGCGCACTGGTGTGGAAGTACAAGCCCGCGCACATGTTCGGCGTGCCCACCCACTACCAGCAGCTTGCCGCCGACCCGCTGCTGAAAAACAAAGACCTCTCCTTCATCCGCAACTACGCCGCCGGAGGCGATTCCCTCTCGCTGGGCGCGGAGCAGACGGTGAACCGGTTCCTCAAAGCCCACGGGGTGGAGTACCCGCTGGCAAAGGGCTACGGCATGACCGAGGTATCCTCGGCTGCCACCATCGCCGCCGGCAACGTGACAAAGCCCGGCAGCGTGGGCATCCCCATGGTCAACACGGTGGTCTCCATCTTCGAGTCGGGCACCGAGACCGAGCTGCCCATCGGTCAGCGCGGCGAGATCTGCATCTGCACCCCTACCGCCATGAAGGGCTACTACAACAAGCCCGAGGAGACCGCCTACCTGCTGCGCCGCCACGCCGACGGCCAGCTGTGGGCGCACACCGGCGATATCGGTTCCATGGACGAGGACGGCTTTGTGTATCTGGATGCCCGCATCAAGCGCATCATCATCCGGCACGACGGCTTCAAGGTGTTCCCCTCCATGATCGAAAACGTCATCAGCCGCCACCCCGCCGTGCAGCAGTGCTGCGTGGTGGGCCGCGCCGATACCGACCACACCCAGGGACGGCTGCCCTTCGTCTTTGTGGTGCTGGAGCCTGCCGCCACCGGCAAAAAGCGCCAGATCCTGCGGGAGCTGCGCCAGCTGTGCCTTGAGGAGCTGCCGGAGTATGTGCAGCCCGCCGCCTCGGCCTATAAGATCATTCCCGAAATGCCCCTGACCCCCGCCGGTAAGGCCGACTACCGTAAGCTGGAAGAAGAGGTGGGGTAACCCCCCTGCCCTTGAGAAAGAAGGAATCATCCATGAAATATTCCCGTTTTACCGCATGTCTGTGCAGCGCCGCTGCGCTGGTGCTGCTGGCTGTGCCTGCCTTTGCCCAGCAGCCCGACGCCCTGCCGCCGGAACAGACCGCCCCCGCCGCGCAGGAGCAGCCCGCCGAGGCAGCTGCCCCGGACACGGAAGCCCCCACTGAGGAAGCCCCCGCTGCCGATCCTCAGCGCACCTATGTGGCGCTGGGCGACAGCATCGTTTCCGGCGTGGGTCTGCCGGATTTCAAGTACACCGAAGCCGCCATCGGCATAGACGCGGCCCCAAACTTCGAGGGCTACCCGGAGCAGTGCTATGTTTCGCTGGTAGGCAAAGGCCTTGGGCTGGACCGTCAGCACGCCATCAACCTTGGCCTGCCCGGCCTGACCACCGGCGACCTTGCGGATATGCTGCACACCGGCGCAATGCCCCAGATGAACCAGCAGGCGGGCACCTACTACGTCTACCCCCAGATGCTGGACTACCTCAAGCGCGCGGACGTCATCAGCGTGCAGATCGGCTCCAACGATGCGCTGGTGCCCGCCCTTGTGGCGCTGGGCAACGCCACCAACTGGAAGAGCGAGCAGCTGGTAGCCACCATGGTCAGCGGCGTGCTGCGCGAGCCCAGCTTTGAGAACCTGCAGCGGCTGAACAGCGACCTTTCCCGCCTGCAGCTGACAAGGGAAGAAAAACAGGCCACCACCCAGCTGCTGCTGGGCGGCGGTACGGACGCCATCTGCGAGCAGGCGTATCAGGAAGCTGCCGTGCATATGCCGCAGGTCGTAGCGGAGCTGCGGGCGCTGAACCCGGACGCGCAGATCATCCTTTTGGGCTACACGAACCCTGTGCCCCTGCTGCCGGAGTGGACACAGCTGTTCCGGCGGCTGAATGCCCTTAGCAAGAACCTTGCCGCCCAGAACGAGAACGTGACCTATGTGCCCATCCCCTTTGCCATGACCGCCACCGATGCCCACCCCACCGTGAGCGGGCATAAGTACATCGCCAATCGCATCCTGCGGGCGATCAAAAAATAACCACAACGCACAATGCCGGGCAGCCTGCAAGCTGTCCGGCATTTGCATTTTCACGGGGAGGGGCACCCCTTCAGGCGCTAACGCGCCAGCTCCCCCAAGGGGGAGCCAAGCCATAAAGTTCATCACTAAAGTTTTAGGTGCAATGAGAAATCTTCCGGCAGTGCTCTTGGCTCTCCCTTTGAGGAAAGCCTTCCCCCACTCCGGGGGAAGGCTTCAGCGATGGCGGGAAACTTTGCGGCAGCACCAAAAGGCGTCCCCTTGGGGGAGCTGGCTTTGCGCAGCAAAGACTGAGGGGGTATCCCCGGGAGCTGGCAAAGCCGTCAGGCTTTGACGGAGGGAGTCTCCTCCTCTTCCACCATCCGCTCATAGTCGGCGGTAAAAAGGCGCTGGGGCAAAGCGCTGGTCATGGCAAGGGCGGCGTTCCACTGCTCCTCGTCCGTCAGCTCCCCGCTCACCGGCGGGAAGTGCGCCAGAATGGCGTCCAGCTCCTGCTGCACCCGCTTTGCCACCCAGATGCCGCGGTCGGTCAGGTAAATTTTACCGTAGTACTCCTTTACGATCATGCCCTGCTCCATGAGCAGGTTCAGAATGCGCACCACCGAGGGTTTTGTCACCCCCAGCTTTTCCGCAATGCTGCGGGAGCTGATGTCCAGATGGGTGCGGCTTACCTCGTAGATGGCCAGCAGATAGCGCAGATGCGCTGCGGTCAGCTGCATACCGGTCACTCTCCTTTTTACGCGCCGGGGCCTGCCCGGTGTTATCACAAGCTAACTTTATTTCACTTAAAAAAGGAGCGCGAGCCGAGAGTTTCAGCCCGCGCTCCTTGCGGTTCAGTGTTTAGTGGCAGCCCTTGCAGTGGCTGCAATCGCCGCCGCAGCTGCAGCCGCCGCCGTGCTTGTGGGTGTGCCATACGACCCAGCCCAGCGCGCCGAACACCAGCGCTGCCACGATGATGGTGGGCAGATTAAAGTTTGTAGCAATAAATTCCATCATACAGCATACACCCTTTCGTTTCTATCAGATACGGGAAGTATCCAGCTTTACTTCGTTGTTGTCGGCGTACTTGTTGGGGCGCACCAGCAGGTAGATGAACGCTGCCAGCACCACAACAGCCACCACGGTGAACAGGCCAAAGTGCACCTCGCCGGTGATAAGGCCGCCCAGCTGATACACCATCAGCGCTGCGCAGTAGGCCAGTACGCACATATAGCCGATGGCAAAGGCCGTCCACTTGCCGTTGTTCATCTCGCGCTTGATGGCACCCATCGCAGCAAAGCAGGGGGCGCACAGCAGGTTGAAGATCATGAAGGCGTAAGCGGACAGTGCGGTGTAATCCTGTGCCACAGCGGCCCAGATCTCGTCGCCGTTCTCGGAAAGCTCGCCGCCGAAGTGGTACAGCACGCCGAAGGTGCCAACCACATTCTCCTTGGCGATCAGGCCGGTAACGCTTGCCACAGTAGCCTTCCAGTTGCCGAAGCCCAGAGGTGCAAAGATCCATGCGACCTTGGTGGCGACGATGGCGAGGATGGAGTTGTCCTGATCCTCGATCATGCCAAAGGCACCGTTCTCAAAGCCGAAGCCCTGTGCAAACCACAGGATGACGGTGGCGAGCAAAATCACAGTGCCTGCGCGCTTGATGAAGGACCAGCCGCGCTCCCAAGTTGCCCGCAGCACGTTGCCCCACGCGGGCACATGGTAGGCGGGCAGCTCCATGACGAAGGGAGCGGGGTCGCCCGCAAAGGCCTTGGTCTTTTTCAGCATGATGCCGGAGCAGATGATGGCTGCCATGCCGATGAAGTAGGCAGACACTGCCACCAGCGAGGAGCCGCCGAACATTGCACCGGCGATCAGGCCGATGATGGGCATTTTTGCGCCGCAGGGGATGAAGCAGGTGGTCATGATGGTCATGCGGCGGTCACGCT
>ERZ773252.1415-NODE-1415-length-23701-cov-6.520003_pt1 | contig 23701 bp, 42 predicted proteins | sample MGYA00580517_ERZ773252 | MGnify/ENA primary metagenome ERZ773252 (study PRJEB29015, sample SAMEA2737766) | human gut metagenome | biome: human gut; feature: human-associated habitat; material: faeces | place: China | collected 2012 ...
TATTTTTATCACGAAAAAATAAGACAATTATCAAAGAATAAATAGTAATTTTTAAGAAAATATTCCAAAAGATAAATTACATTTAAGCAAGTAATCATTGAAGATTACTTGCTTCGTATTTTTATATAGTATTTAATTTATAAGCAACTAACAAATTGAATAGTAACTTGAAAAAACAACAATAAAATGATATTATACTAAACGAAAGGAAAATTATTATGTATAAGCCTAAATTAGAAAAAGATATTCGCTGTCCTTTAGAATATGGACTTGAAATATTTGATGGAAAATGGAAATCAAGAATAATATGTGTTTTATCTAAAAAGAAAATATTAAGATATAGTGAGTTAAAAAAAAAAATTGGTAAACATAACAGATGCGGTTTTATCAGTATCTTTAAAAGAACTAATAGAAGATGAACTTATAAAAAGAGTACAATATGAAAGTATTCCTGTAAAAGTAGAATATTTTTTGACAGAAAAAGGATTATCTGTTGTGCCTATATTACAAAATATTTGCAAATGGTCTGGTTTATATTATGATAATAAAGATAAAAATGAATTACCACAATGCAAAAGATGTGATTATAAAAGATAGGAGGAAAATAAAATGATAATTGCTGTAACTTATGAAAATGGAAAGGTATTCCAGCACTTTGGGCATACAAAGCAATTAAAGATATATGATATTGAGGATAATAATATTAAACAAGAAAGAATAATAGAAGTTAATGAAAACGGGCATGGAGCATTAGTAGAATTACTTTCTAATAACGAAGTCCAAATACTAATATGTGGAGGTATTGGTAGTGGAGCTAAAGAAGGATTAGAAAAAGCTAATATAAAATTTTATGGTGGTGTTTTAGGTGATGCAGATAATGCAGTAAAGAATTTATTAAATAAAAAATTAAAATATAATGAAAATGCACATTGTGAATACCATGAACATAACGAACATTCTTGTAATGAACATAAATGTAATGAAGATAAACATGGATGTTCAGGAAATGAGACAGAGTGATATAGAGAACGTAATAGGAGGAAATGATTATGGCAATAAAGTTGAATCCAAATAAAGAAATAGTAGATATTATAAAAAAAGGATTGAAAAAAACAGGTGGTTATTGTCCTTGCAGAACTGAAAAAACAGAGGATACTAAGTGTATGTGCAAAGAATTTAAAGATCAAATTAAAGATCCTAATTTTGAAGGATATTGCCATTGTATGCTTTATTATAAAACTATTGAGTAAAGGAGGAAGATATATGAACGAAATAAATTTAAATTTAAGTAATTTTAATGATGAAATAACTAATACTAATAAGCTAGTTTTAATTGATTTTTTTGCCACATGGTGTGGACCATGTAAAATGTTATCTCCAATTATATCAGAGATAGCAAATGAATATTCAAATAGCATTAAAGTATGTAAAGTAAATGTAGATGAAAATCAAGATTTAGCAATGAAATACAATATAATGAATGTTCCAACTCTTTTATTTATAAAAAACGAAAAAATCATAAAAAGTAGCATTGGTTTTTGTTCAAAGTCCGAATTAAATAATATAATAAATAGTTTATTATAAATAAAAAACAGAAAGGATTTATTTATGGATAAAAAATTAAAAATAATTATAGAAAATTGCCCTCAAAATCACAAATGCCCAGCTGTAAAAGATTGTCCTGTTGGAGCATTAAGTCAAAAAGATTTTGAGGCACCCAAAATAGATTATGATAAATGTATAAAATGTGGCAAATGCTCAAATTTTTGTCCTAAAAAAGCATTAGTATTAGATTAAAAAATTGCAATGTATAAAATAGGGACAAAATAATAACTTAATTTTTGTTTGTAATTTTTTATCTAATAGTATAATATTAATAAATGGAGGAGTTTTAAATGAAAGAAAATGCAAAATTTTTTAAATGTCAAATATGTGACGATATGATAGAAGTAATTGATGGAGATGTACAACATTTAACTTGTTGTGGTAGGAAAATGGAAGAAATGAAAGCTAATACTACAGATGCAGCAACAGAAAAACATATACCAATATATAAAAAAGTAGGAGATGAAATAGTAGTAAGTGTTGGAGAAGTAGAACACCCAATGGAAAAGGAACATTATATAATGTGGATTGCACAAGTATCAGAAAATAGAATAACTCGTGTGAAATTACATCCAGAGCAAGCAACGGAAACTAGATTTCCATATATATCTGGTGCAACATTATATGCTTATTGCAACAAACATGGATTATGGAAGACAACAATAAAATAGTAAATAGCTATAAGTAGAGGCTAATTACAATTTTATATTATAATGAATAAAAAGGTGTTTTCAGTTAATGGAAGCATCTTTTTTTGTTTATGCAGACATTTATTATAGTTTTTGATAACAGATATTAAGTTAATGTAATATTTGCTTTTGGTATATTTGATAAATAAAAGGTTTTATGATATTATGTTGGCAGTAGAAACAGTAACTTGTAGAAATGATTGGAGCAATATAAAATGACTTATAAATATATGTATCGAACTCCAGAAAACTTTTCAAATATGATTATGAATAGTGACGGAGAATATTTAACTGTTTTATGATTTGAAGATTCAAGAGATTCTTTTAAATCTATAATAGACTGCGAAGAAAAAAATTAGAAATATTTAAAGAAACAAGTAAAGGGCTAGATATTTATTTTAGTGGTAAAAATCTTAATTTTACACCGAAATATAAAATAAAAAACTTAACACCGTTTAGGCAAGAAGTAACAGATATAATGAACTCTATTGAATATGGAAAGGTGGTAACATGCAACGATATATCAAAATAATTGCTAAAAAAAGAGGAATAAAAAACAAAATAGAATTATTAAGACTAGAAGGAAACGATATGAGCAAATACTATGTTCTGAAACGGGGTAATGTATTATGATAAGGTGTAAATGGTGTAATTTAAAAAATGAAAAATATATAGAATATCACGATAAAGAATGGTGTAAACCTAACTTTGAAGATAAATACTTATTTGAAATGCTAATACTGGAATCTTTTCAAGCAGGGCTTTCTTGGGAATATGTTTTAAATAAAAGGGAAAATTTTAGAAAAGCATTTGATAATTTTGATGTAGAGAAGATATGTAATTACAATGATGAAAAAATTCAAGAATTATTAAAAAATGAAAAAATTATAAGAAATAAACTAAAAATAAATGCTACTATAAATAATAGTAAAATTTTTAAGAAAATACAAAACGAATATGGTACATTCCATAACTATTTAAAGACTTTTACCAATTAGGAATTATTTATTCTCACGATAAAGAATGCTTTATGTATAAGAATAATTAGAGTGAAAAATTACAAGTTATCGCACAAATTATAACAATTCAACTAATCGTTGATAAAGAAAAATACCCCACTCAACGATTAGTTTGTGTACTTTCTTTAGATAATAATTTACACTTAAATTGAAGGAGGTAAAAAATATGAATCAGATTAAAATAGGAAAATTTATAGCTGAATGTAGAAAAAAGAATAATTTAACTCAAATGCAACTTGCAGAAAAATCAAACATTACAGATAGAGCTATTTCAAAATGGGAAAACGGAAAAGGAATGCCTGATTCATCAATAATGCTCGATTTGTGTAATGAACTCAAAATAAGTGTAAATGAATTATTATGTGGGGAGTTGATTGAAATGAATAATTATAATGAAGTAGCAGAAAAAATGTTATTAGAAATGGCACAAAAGGAAGAAATGCAAAATAAAAAATTAATGATGTATGAAAATGTGATTGGATTTAGTTCAACAATATCTTTCTTAATACTAATTTTTGTTACATCATTTTTAGTGGAGAATAATATTGCTAAAATAGTGTTGTTTATATTAGCATTTGTTCTTTTAATAATAGGTGTTTCATTTGCATTAAAAATAGAAACAGAAACAGGCTATTATGAATGTCAAAAATGTCATCATAAATATGTACCAAAATATAGCCAAGTATATTTTGCAATGCATTCTGGAACTACACGATATATGAAATGTCCAAAATGTAACAAGAAAAGTTGGCAAAGAAAGACTTTAAGTAAAAAATTACAATAAGTAAATCAAATTACTTTAACAACATTAAAATAAGTAAATAATAAAAAAATTACGAGGTATTGAATTTAATCAATATCTCTTTTTTGTTGCAAAAAATTAAAAGGAGGAATTTTAAATGAAATTATTAACAAAGGACATAGAAGAAAAATTAAAAGAATATCCACTTGGTAGTCAAGATGGAAAGTTAGGAAATAGTAAGGTAATTGCCAAATTTTTTAATCCTACTGGAGTAGGAACTTGGTATATTATAGAAGGAAAATTATTAGAAAATGGAGATGCAGAAATGTTTGGATATTGCCATTTAGGAGATGATGAATTAGCAGAATTTGGAACAGTAGTGTTATCAGAACTTGAGTCAATTCAATTACCAATGGGAATGACAATTGAAAGAGATTTATATATACATAAAGAAATTGATTTAATACAAGCCTTAAAAAGAGATGGATATCAAGTACCAGATTATATAAAAGATTCTTATAAAGAACAAATAAATCAAAATCAAGAAACAATAATACATTTAATTTGGACAGAGCATAAAACAGTTACACATACAAAATTACATATCAATATAAATCATAAAACAGCCAATGAAATGGTAGAACAATACAACTTTAATCAAGAACAGAAAAATCAGTTAGCAGAATTTCAAAAAGAAGAATATGCAAGTATGTGGTCAGCTGTAATCTATGGTAGTTCAGTAGGTAGTAATGATATTGTAAAAGTTGCACTAGAACAAGTTGGAAATGTTGGAGGACAACCTTTCTGGTCTTGGTATGGTTTTGGCTCACGAGTTGAATGGTGTGCTTGTTTTGTCAGTTGGTGTGCTAATCAATGTGGATATATAGATAGTGGAATTATACCTAAATTTGCAAGTTGTCAAACAGAGGGTATATCGTGGTTTAAAACTTGTGGACTTTGGAAAGAAAGAGATTATATACCAAAATCACGGAGATATTATATTTTTCGATTGGGAAAGTGATGGCACTTCAGATCATGTTGGAATAGTTGAAAAGTGTGAAAATGAAAAAGTATATACAATAGAGGGAAATTCAAATGATGATATGTGTAGACAAAAAGAATATGACATCAATAGCAATGTTATATGTGGCTATGGAACACCTATGTACTAATTTGAATTTTTATGATAATATAAATTTAGAATGAAAGGAAAGAATTATAAATATGAAAATAGATAGATTTAATGTAGTAGAATTAAAAGATGGAAATAGAGCGACAATTATAGATGTAAGAAGAAAAAATAAGTATTTTGCAGAAGTAGTAAATGCCTATGGACAAACAGTTGCAAAAAGAAATATAATAAATGAAAAAATTTAAAAATTTAATAAAATTTTAAATCTTTTTTATATTTTTTTAGGTTATATTATATGTAAGCTAGTTTATAAAAGAAAGGAGGTATTTACTTGGAAGATAAAGAATTAATCTATAAAATACAGCACGGAAATAAAGAATTATTAGAGATATTAATTGAGAAATATTATGATGATATTTATAGATTTTGTTATTATAAAACAGGAAATAGCTCACTTTCTTATGATTTAACACAGGAAACATTCTTGAAATTGATTAAATATATAGGAACTTATAAACATAGAGGAAAATTTAAAAGTTATTTAATTACAATAGCAATGAATGTATGTAACACTTATTTTGACGAGAATAAAGTGGAGTTAGAAGAATTAGATGATAATCAAACTTATAAAGAAAATGATTCTAATGAATTATCAAGAATAGAACAAAAAAATTCAATTGATAAAGCATTAAAAGAGCTACCAGAAAAACAAAAAGAAGTAATTATTTTGAAGTATTATGAAGGTTTGAAAATTAAAGATATATCTAAAATACTTGATGAAAAAGTACCTACCATTAAATCAAGACTAAAGCAGGGAATAGAAAAATTGAGTAGGTATTTAGGAAAGGAGGACTTTTAATTAGATGGATAAGTGGAGAGAAATTTTAAACAAAAGAGAATTGCCAAGTATAGATGAAAATAAAAAAAGGCAATCAATAGAAATATTAAAAATGAAAATAGCAAATACAGAAATAACAGTAAAGGAAAGCTATTTTGAAAAGATAAAAAGATATATTCCTTTTATGAGTAAAATTACTTTTCTTTTCCAATTTATTCTATTATTGGTAGGAATATTAGTTATAAAATCTATGAATTTTGAGAAAACAAGGCTAATTTTATCACTTGTAATGCCAATATTAGCATTTCTTCAAATAATGGAGTTAGAGAAAAGTTTTAAATATAATATGTATGAAATTGAAATGAGTTGTAAAATGGACTTAAAAGAATTGATTTCAATTAAATTAATAATTAATACATTTATTAATTTATGTATAATGACAGTATTTGCAGTTATGACTGGAACTCATTTTGAACAGGAAAGTTATGTATTAATTCTTTATTTTTTAGTGCCATTTATGATAACCAATGTTGCTAACATTTTAACAATGCGTTTATTAAAAAATAAGTCAAACGAAATTGTAAATATGACGATAATGTTATTAATCAATGCGATTTTATTTAAAATTAATATAAAGTTTCCTAGTGTTTATGAAACTTCAAGTGTTTTAGTATGGTTAGGTTTATTAATTATAACAGTATTTTATTTTATAAAAGCTGTTTATCAATTTTATGAAGAGGAGGATGATTATATATGGAACTTGCAATAGATATGCTAACAAAACAATATAAAAATAAAATTGCAGTGGATAGAGTTTCTATAAAACTAAAACCAGGAGTTTATGGATTACTTGGTGCAAATGGAGCAGGAAAAACAACACTTATGAGAATGATATGTGGTATTCAAAATCCAACTTCTGGTCAAATTAAATATAATGGAACAGATATAAAAGAACTAGGGGAGGATTACAGACAAGTTCTTGGTTATTTACCACAAGATTTTGGATACTATCCAGATTTTACAGCTTATGATTTTTTAATGTATATTGCTGCATTAAAGGGATTATCAAAAGAAAAGGCTGAAATGAGAGTGAATGAGTTATTACAAATAGTTAATTTGGAAAATGAAAAAAAACAAAAAGTAAAGACATTTTCTGGAGGAATGAAACAAAGATTAGGAATTGCACAAGCAATGTTAAATAACCCAAAGATTCTAATTTTAGATGAGCCAACAGCAGGACTAGACCCAAAAGAAAGGGTAAAGTTTAGAAACTTAATTAGTAGTTTTTCACAAGATAAAATTGTAATATTATCAACTCATATTGTATCAGATATTGAATTTATTGCAGATGAAATTATTGTGATGAAAGCAGGTAAAAAGATATTAACAGGAACACCAGAAGAACTTTTACAAGATTTAAGAGGCAGTGTATGGAAATGTGTTGCTTATGATAAAAAAGAAGTAGAAATGCTGAATCATAAATATTGTATTATTAATATTCATCAAGAAAATAATACAACAGAATTAAGAATTGTAAGTAGGCAAAAACCAACTGTGAATGCTGTTAATATAGAACCTAATTTAGAAGATTTATATTTAGCATATTTTCAAGATAATGAAAAATAGAAAAGAAAGGAATGAACAATATGGGAACATTAGTGAAATTTGAATTAAAGAAATTATTTAATAAAAAAATGAATATTATTGTAATCATAGTTTGTTTGTTTTTAATAACATTACTATTTTCTATGGCAGGTAAAGATTTTCTAGCAACAGATAAGAGTGGAAAATCTTATAAAGGTAAAGAGGCTATTAGTGTTAGAAAAGAACAAATGAAAGAGATTTCTGGAACTTTAACAAATGAAAAGATTATAAAAGAAATAGAAAAATTACAAGAGTTGCATAATGATCCAAATAATCTTATTACAAATAGTGATGGAGAAAAGGATTTTAGTATTGAAATTTATAATGAATATTTATATAATAGACTTGATTTATTAACAAATATAAACCGTGTATATGCAAATTATAATACTAGCTATATAACTGAATTATTTAATCTAAATTTAAAAGAACAGAAAGATTTTTATGAAACAAGACAACAAAGAATAGAAGAAGAATTAAATCAAAGTTATGATGGAAAAAAATATACACCTCAAGAAAAAGAATATTGGTTAGAGAAGTCTAATAACACAAAAACACCATTTGAATATGATTTTTATTATGGATATTCTAATTTGTATAACACTTATGAATTACTTATATTTGGAGTAATTGCTATATGTATATGTTTAGCATCTGTTTTTGCAGGAGAGTATCAAAATGGTACAGATAAAATATTATTAACCACAAAGTATGGAAAAAGTAAAGGTGTAACTGCGAAAATAATCGCATCTTATATATTTGCAACATTAGTATTTACAATATATTTAATATTTGCAATAGGAACAATATTCTTAATGTTTGGTACAGATGGAGGAAATTTACCAATACAACTTTCTAACATATTAAGTCCATACGCACTAACATTCTTCCAGTCACTTTTATATAATATAGTGATTTCATATACAGTATTGTTTGGTATGGTGGGATTAACATTATTCTTGTCATCTAAACTGAAAAATCCTATGACAGTATTAGTAATAGATATTGCTATTATTATGTTACCAGTATTTTTGAGCATAAAGTCAGCTTTTGGAATATTAAATAAAATATTATTCTTAATGCCATATAATGCAATTTATTCAAACTTTTCTCAAATGGTATCCTATAAGTTAGGAAATATTGTTATTGATTTACCTATGATGACTATAATTGCTTATATTTTTATGATGGTTATAGCATTAATTTGTGCAAAGAAAACATATAGTAAACATCAGGTAGAATAAGTAATAAAATTAAATTTTATTTTAGGATATTTTTGGAAAAAGCAAGTAAAAGTTTTAAAAAAGACTTGAAATAGAGAAGTGGGGCTTAAAAGGAGACTTTTAGGCTCTGTTTTCTTCTTGGCATCATTGCACAAAATCAAAGTTGCATAAAAAATTTTAAAAATTACATATATTGTAAAAAGGCTCTGTATTTGTTGTATTTGTAGTAAAATATCGAATGTATAAACTTGCCAATAATGGCTTGTAAACTGAAAAAGTGCTTAATACTGCTTATTTTTTTTGTTGATTTTTACAAAATCGTGGTAAGAATGTAAAATATGATTTATTTTATTAAGAATTTTAAATTGGAATGTAATAAATAACAAAAATATGATTACATAAAAATAAAGGCTAAGGTGTTCTTAGTCTTTGTAATAATGATTTTTAATACTTTCTTGTATTCTCTTTTTTAAAGTTTCTTTATAATAAACTTTATATGCTGGATATCTAAGTAGATCAATTTCTAATTCTTTGAATAACTGATTTATAAATATATCTCTATTAACTCTTTCTGGTTTTTGATGTGTACAATCATCTAGTTCAATACACAATTTTATTCTGCAATTTTCTTTATCCACTAAAACGAAATCAATACTTTTTGAAGCTATTTTGTTAAAATATGTTATTCTTGTTTTATAATCTAGATTAGGTCTTGTTTCTAATATATTATATAGTGAAACTTGTGCAAATACTATCAAATTCAATTCCTTAGCAATTTCTAATAATATTGAGTAAAATTTTAGTTCATTTTTAGATATTACATATCTTTTAGGTTTATAGTATTGCTTATACTTATATGTTTCGTTAGTTGTATTTAGTGTATTAATTTCTTGTTTTGGTTGTAATATTTCTTGTGTTTTTATTTCATTGTTGTATTTTATTGGTTTAGTATTAAATATTTGGCAGATAGCGTCTATTAATTCTTTAAACATGATTTACTCCTTTGTTTTTTTAGCTCTTGGATATGGTTTTTGTTCATCTGTTAATTCTAATATATAGTCTATACTTGTATTATAAAACTTGGCTAATTCTATTAGTATTTTTGTTGGGACATCATTTTTTCCTATTTCGTATTGATTGTATCCAGTTTGAGACATATTTAATAGTTGGCCTATTTGCTTTTGAGTTAAGTCTCTATCTTCTCTTAAATCTCTTATTCTTCTATACATATAAATCACCTCAAATATATTTTAAAATAACTTAAAATAAGTTATTGACATTTAACGTAAAACAAGTTATAATATATATAGATATAACGTAAAACACGTTATTATCTATATGCTCGTAAAACATTAATATGTTTTACTGATAAAAAACTATCATATCAGGTTATTAGCTAGTAAGTGCCTTGTTTTCCCCCAGAGAAAAAAAGTCTTGCTAGCTAATGATAAAAATCTGGGGAGGTTGATTTGAATGGTTGAAATTGATGAAGAAGATTTAAAAAAAATAAAAGTAATTATGAAATCACATTTAAAAATTATTCATACTCTTGTTGATGAGTTAATAGAAGAAGGTTCTTCTGCTAGTTTGAGACAATCTCGTATTCTTCTTGAAGAACAGTTAAATGTTCGTGATATTATTTTTAAATTGTCTGGGGGTGAAAAATAGTGGAAATATATGATAAAGAAGAATTATCACTTTTAGTTGATAGTTTAACAAATTATTCAGTAACATTGAAACAATTAAGATCTAATATTGAAAAATCTCTTGTTGGAGATGATTTAGATAAGTTTAAAGATGATATTACTTCAATTTATTCTTTAGATAAAGAAATAAAATTAGTTGATTCACTTAGAGATAAAACATTGTATTTCTTTGTTCACAAAGATGATGAAATAATAGATAAAAAAGATATTTGTCAAGAGAATGTGAAGTAAAATGAAGTAGCAGTTAGCCCCTTGCTACTTTACGTCGCAAAAGCTCTTGACAAATAATAAGTATTTTTAAAATAGGGTAGGGGATTGTTACTAGAACATAGTGAGAGTAACAACCCTTATAAACATAAAAAAGGAATTTATTGTTATGATTGAATTAAGTAAAAGTGAAGTAGAAGTAATTACTTCTTATCTTGATTTATTAGAAAAAGTACTAGCTAAAGGTGGAGCTAGATGTAGAGGAATGTTGAAAGAAGTAAGAAGTAATAATCAGGAATTAAAAGATAAGATAAGGGAGGTGTAACAATGAAGGCAAGTGGAGTATTTATGTATAAAGGAATAACACAAAGAGATGGAGGAACATTTAAGAACGATAAAGGCGAAGATGTGGATTACAAATCTTGTATGATCTTAACTTGTGATGAAATTCAAGAAGATGGAACAGGAAAAGAGAGAAAATTCAAGTTCAAAGATGGACAAACAGCACTAGTAAATGATTTTAAATCTCTTGAAACTTACACAAAAGTAGAAATAGAATTTGAATTAGCTTTGTATAATAACAGATGTGTAGTAACACCAGTAGCTTTTGATATATTATAGTTTATAATTTTGAGATAAGGAGGTAGAAAATAATATGACTGAAGTTGAGTTGTTACAATTAATTCATGAAGACTTAGGAATATTGTGCTGTTTTCTTATCTTTTTTGTGCTCGTGATACTTTTGTATTTCGCGTATAAATTTTTTGATATGATATTCCAATTCTAAGTAGAAAGGAGTATTTGCTATGTTAAAATCAATAGTAACTGCCGAAATGTTAGGTGGGGTTTTAGATGAAATTACAGGACTATTACCAATCGTAATACCAGTAATGATTGGATTTATAGCAGTAAGAAAAGGTATAGCTTTCTTACAATCTGTATTACATAGTGCTTAGTCACTATGACTAATTTAATATAAAAAGTGGATTTATTAACATTAATCTACAAATGTTTAGCATTAAGGATTAGACTAGATAAGTCTAGTCCTTAAATTTTTAGAAAGGAAAAAGAGAAATGAAAAATAAATTAAAAATAATAAGTATATTTACTTTGGTATTAGCAATTGTAATAAGTTTTACTTCAAGTTGTTTTGCTTCTGGTGCAAGTGAACCTTTTGCTAGTATTGTTGTAAATGGAGATAAATATGATCTTTATTTTGAATATATGGATCAGAATTATGGCTCTTTGGATTTGGATACTTACGATAACTATGTTGTTGTAAAAAATGAAGTTGATGGAGTTATAAAAAATTATGTAGTTTGTTTCTTTTCGGATAATACAGTAAAGTTTTCAACTCACGCTAGTGATTATCCTTATAATCTAGTTTCAAATTGTGGAAGTACTGGTTTTAGTAGAACTGGTAAATTATATACATTTAATTTAGATATTACAACCAAAAAAGGTACTTTGCGTTGGGGGTCTACTGATATTTTTGATGGTTATAAGTATGCTTGTTGTGATGTTGATGATATAGTTTATTCGACTTTTGATATTTATTCGAAAGAGAATGAAGGTGAATTGGTTTTTCAAAAAACTCCAGTGGGGGTACAGTCAACCCTGGCACCAATAGTACAGGAGGTTCCACTGGAGGGAACGGTTCAGGAGATAGTGGGAATACTTCCGATAGTCCTAATTATACTAATTGGTTTGATAGGATTACGCAAGGGATTAGCTCTATTATCACAAACATTGCACAAGGCTTAGACTATATAAACCCATTTAGTGAAAATTTTATATTAAAAGATATTATAAGTGGAATAGGAAGTATATTTGACTTCCTTAATCCACTAAGTGAGAATTTTATTTTAAAAAATATAATTGAGACAATTGGAAACATATTAAGCTATTTGAACCCATTTAGTGAAAACTTTTTTGGAATTAAATTATTGGAACTATTAGGTGATTTGCTAAAAAGTTTGTTTATACCAAGTCAAGAAAGACTTGAAAGTATAAATACTTCTGTTTCTTCTAAGTTTTCGTTTGTAACAACCATAAAACAAGCAATAAATTCAACTCAAGAAATGTTGAATAGTTTAGAAAGTGCACCAAAACTTCAACTTGAGGTTGGTTCTACAAAGTGGACAGAAAAGCAAACATTGACAATATTAGATCTTAGTTTTTATAAACCATTTAAGCCTTTTGGAGATTTGGTTATAACAGGTTTTTGTTATTTGGCTTTTATTTGGAAGATGTTACTTTCATTGCCAAGTTTTATTAATGGTACAGCAGGTGGGATTAGTGGTGTAAATGAGATTACAAGAATTGTTGAAAAGGGTGGAGGTATAAGGAAATGATCACAGATGGAATTTTATTAGTTTTTCAAGGACTTATTAATATAATTTTGTCCCCACTCTCAATTATAAATATAAGTGTTGATTTTATCTCGAATATCACACCTGTAACTCAGTTTTTACAAATAGTGGCTTATATTTTACCATGGTCGAATTTAATGCCACTTATTACTCTTATAATAACTTTGAGTTTGTTTAGAATTGCAGTTTCATTAGTAAAATTGGTAGTTGAGTTTATACCATTTATGTAGGGGGTTTTATGTTAAAAATATTTTTAAAAATGTGTTGGGCTTTAGTTGAATGGCTAAAATACCCTATTATATTTATATTCGCTTTGTATACAATATTTATGCTTATGTGTACAATATTTATTCTTATAGGTCTAAAACAAGGAAAAAGATTTAAAAAGGGAAGTAGACAAAAGGTAAAAAATCATGGGTTTTTAAGAAAGATTTTTATTGACGCACCCAAGCAAATAGTCGAAGATAAATTTAATCAAGATCCAGATTTTTTTACTCATCAAGGTTTGATCATATTTGAAGGACGTCAAGGAAGTGGAAAAACAACAAGTATGGTCTATGAGGCTATGCAACTTCAAAAAGAATTTCCACTCGCAAAATGTACAAGTAATTTGGCGTATACCCATCAAGATATAGCTTTAAATGATTGGCGTATGCTTATTAATTATAAGAATGGTATTAAAGGTGTAATAGTTTTGATGGACGAATTACAGAATTGGTTTAGCAGTAATGATAGTAAAAACTTTCCACCAGAAATGCTTCAAGTAATAACACAGAATAGAAAAAACAGAAGAGTTATCCTTGGTACAGCTCAAAACTTTTATTTATTGTCTAAAGCAATAAGAACGCAGACAACAGAAGTAAGAAGATGTGTAACTTTGCTTGGTTGTATAACGATAGTAAGGAGATTTGAACCAATTCTAGACGCACAAGGTGATGTATTAGAGTGGAAAAATAAAGGAATGTACTTCTTTGTTCATGATAAGAAATTAAGAGAAAGTTACGATACATATAAAGTAATTGAAAGATTACAAAAAGTAGGATTTAAGGAAGAGCAAACAGAAACAAATATAATAAATAAAACTTATATAGTAGAGCAGAAGAAGAGGTAAAACAATATGAAACCATATAAGATAGATAGAGAACAAAAGTATAAAACAAGTATAATTAAAATGTATGAGGAAGGCTTATCAATACAATATATCGCAAATAATATTTATAATCAGGAATGTAGATACCGAAATTTAAAGCGAAACTATAAAATAAGCCTGAAAAGTCTATTTAGTAATAAAGAATATTATGAAGTAGTAAAATTGGTCGAAAAAACGATTTTAGAATTTATTGAGCAATCTAACGTTATAGACAAATATCTTCGTTAGCAAATGCTCCGATATGCGGGGGCAGAGATTAGAAAAGCGAAGTTGCGTTTGCAACGAGCTTTTCATCTCTGGATGGGGGACAGTCCCCCATAGTGACAAGGCGGTCGCCGATTGAGACTGATGGACGTAGTCCATCATTTCGTCGAAGACGAAACAGAAAAGAAAATTTTCCAGAACACCGCCCTATCTAATCAGCGGTGTTCCTTGTCATATTTGACATATTTAAAAAATTGAAAAATGTTCAAACTTTACTCTCGCAACAATTCTAGCAATAAACAAATGTTCATTCATTTTTTGAACATTTTAGAACTTGTGTTTGTTTATTTAGAAAGTTTTAATCATAATAAAATAAGTTTGAAAGGTTGATATATAATGTATTTAAAGAAAGAAGAGAATGGCAACATGATTTATTCAATAGATATGTTGCGACTTAAAACGTATATCACTTATTCAGCTTTCACAGAATTAGAGTTTAGATTAAAAACAATTTGGCAAGAAAATGTAAAGAGATATTATACCACGGGGAAGATGTGTGAATTTTTTTACAATTATGTTATACAAGATGAAGATGGAAAAAGTTTTTGGTTTGGTTTTTTACATAATACAGAGAAAAGAACTCAAAGTGATTTAAGTAAATATAATTTAACTATTGAGTTTAACCCTAACAAGCTTAAAGATAACGAAATTGTAAGATATATATTAAATTTATCGGGAGAGTGGTTTATAAAAAGTTATGATTTAGCCGTAGATGTAAAAGTAAATATAAGAGATTTGATAGTGAATAAGGGAAACAAAAGAAAAATGTATATACAAAGTTATGGTAATGATAATATAACTTATCGTGTAGGTACAGGAGATATGGAAACAAAAGTTTATAATAAAAAAAGAGAAAGTAACTTAGATATATTTGGAGATTTAACACGTATTGAGATAAGTAGAACTTGTGAGGATTATCCGATTTCGGAGATAGCAAGATACCAGTTTGGTAATAATTTTCCCGAAATATACTTAAATCAGTATGTAATGAGCTTATCTCAATATCAAGATAAGACATTAAGTGTTCATTTGTTTGCGTTACAACAAGGTTATCCAATTAATGAGATGACACGAACTTATAAAAATAAGCTTAAAGAGATGTTTGAAGGTGGATACAAAATAAATTTTTATCAAAAGTACGCAAATAGTGTATTACAACAAGTAATATATCATTATTTTGTACCTAATTTATTGATGAGGTGGAGGTAGTTATGGAACAGTGGTTAAGAGACGCTTTAGCTGAAGAACAAGGATATATTATTTGTCCTATTAGATTTGAAACTTATACTATATGTGATGAAGATTGTGAACATTGTGAGGATTATATTGATTTTAAAAAAGGTTTAGAAGAAAGATATAAGGAGGAGGAAAATGAAAGAATTTAAAAGATTTATAAAAGTTTATTTGAAAAGTTTTAGTTTTGTTTATGTCTTTTGTAGTTTAGTTTTGATATTAATTGCAAATGATCTAATGAGTAGATGGGGAATTTTATCAACTGGTCGTTGTGTTATAAGTTTATTACTTTGGTTTGCTCAGTCATTTATGTTTATAGGACTTTTAAAAATTGACAATGCTATTAGTCAACTTAGATTTGAAGAAAATATGGAATTTAATGAACAAAATAAGTTTTAAAACGTTAGGATATTACATAGTGTTTACAATAATATTTGAAAGTGCTTACTTGTATATGACAAGTTTCGGAATGAGATTTATAGATAAAATATTAGTTTTGCTAGGAATTTCTTTTAGCAGGATATTTTTGGAAAAAGCAAGTAAGAGTTTTAAAAAGGATATAGAATAGAGTGGAGGGGCTTAAAAGGAGACTTTTAGGCTCTGTTTTCTTCTTGACATCATTGCGCAAAACCAAAGTTTTGTGCAGAAAGAGATAGGAGTAAAATATATAGACTATGATTATAGTCCTACCCAGTTATTTCAGTACTTTCAAGCCTTTGACTTTAATATATTTACTTATTATATAATTATTTTATTTTGCATATTTAATATTATTTAATGTTATCCAATTACTTATATAATCTTATTTTAATAACGCTTTAAAATCAATTTTAAGCTACTTAAATATTTTATCTATATAATTTAATGTTCAAATAATTTTTATCTTTAATTATAAATTTGTTTTTCAATAATTTTTTATAATTTCTGATCTTCTATCTAAATTTTATCTAAAATCTTCAAAATGCTTATTTCTCTATATTTGCCGTATTTTACCAACAACAAATTATAAGCCTTAAAAATAAAAACGGCTTAAAATTGATTCTCGTGCGTCGCTTTTTTGAGGTATTTTTGATTATTATTGTATATCTATAAAGTCAAACAATTTACTACTAAAAATTGCTAAATCTTAGAATTACCAGTATTTTGCTAAAATACTAGACAACAAATTATATGAATGTTTTATTAAAATGTCTTAAAAACGATTCTCATAAGCCATTATTTTAACTAATTTCAAAAGATCTTACATATAATTATAATTCCATAAGTTTAATTAAAATCTGCAAATTTAAATTGCATACTATAAGTTTAAAGCATCAAAATTAATTTTTAAAATCATAAACAGATAATTTGATTAGTTAATAATTTAAATTAATTATAATTGATTTTCAGACTTTATAAATATAATTTAAAATCTAAGATTATAATTAAAACTTATAAATCAATTTGTAATAATCAAATGTTCGTTTTAAGATTTTTTACCAAACAAAATATTTTACTACCTATTTTTCTGTTTTTTTGTTTTTAATATTTATTTAAAATGTATATATCTGAAAATAAGGCTCTTCCCCCTACTCCACCGTTTTTTATTAAATCTAGTAAATTTTATGCCTTTTTAGCTATTTTATCATATTCCTATTGCTTTTTTGAAACACAAAGAGATATTGATTAAATTCAATACCTCATAACTTTTTTTATAAACATTATACTATATTTTTCTAAAAAGTGTTTTTCCAATCCATAAATGCAGGATCTATTCTTCTACTTTTAATTTTCATACTTTCAGGTAATTCTAATTATATTTCATTATAAATTTTCCAAAAATCTTCAATATAAATTAAAAAACAAATATTAAAATTTTTAATTATTAAAATATTCTGATTGCTCTCCTCCTATGATTTCTCCAGTTGTAGCATCAATATAATATTTTTTATTATATAATTTTTTTACTGTTTCTATTTCTGCATCTTTTGGTTTTGTTTCTTTATTGTGTTTTACATCAACAACCCAAACATTTCTTGTAATATCGTCTGTTTTAATTTCACCATTTTCATTTGTTATATTATTTTCTAAACAATAAATAAATATATTCATTTTTTCAATTGATAAATCTGCAGTAGTATCTGATATTTCCAAATTACTGAATTCTTTTTCTTTATTTGTCGCAATTTCAATAGCTTCTTCTTTAGTAATTATAATTGGGTTATTTTCAAAATTATTGTTATCTATAAATGTAATAGAAGATATAACAATGTTATTATCACATATAGAAAAACAAATTGTAGATATATTAGATTTATCATAAGTTCCATTATACATTTTACCAAAACTTACTTCCCACAAACTATTAATATGTTCACCAAATGCTATATCTGCTTTTTTGGTATTTACTATTTCATATTTGTTTTCATTATCAAATAATCCTAATTTATTATATATTTCTCTGGCAATTTTATTTACTTGTTCTTCTGATATTTCATCACATTTTATATCTCTATCATTAATAGAACTATCTCCAAAATACTCGAGTTTTCCTGTTTCAGCATTTATAGTTATTAATATATTATTAGATCGTAAAATATAATGACCTGAATATTCAGTATTATATTTTCTTTTTAAATCAACATTTGATATTTGAATGTTTTTATAATCTAATTTATTTATTACTTCATTTGCTATTTTTATAGCATCTTCTTCTGATATATAATTTTCTTTTTCTTCTTTTGATATTTCCTTTTCTACATTTGAATTTTCTTCTTCTTGATTTACTATAACAGGTTTTTTCCAAACTTTTTCATATACTATATAGCTTGTTGCAAAGACTCCAGTACATATCATAATTAAACAGGATGTTGTTGTAGCTAGTTTTAATAATAAATTACTTTTTCTTTTATTCTTGCTATTGTAAAATGCATTTTTAATAGCGTAATCATAACTTAATGGTTTCTCAACTTCTTTTTTTAGAACTCCTTTAATTTTATTTTCAAAATCATTCATACTCATTTCCTCCATAATTCTTTTTTAATTTTTGTCTTGCCCTATAAAGATGAGTATTAATAGTATTTTCATTCATTTTTAATATACTTTTAATTTCTTTTACAGAATAATCTTCCATATAATAAAGAATAATAATTAGTCTTTCTTCATAATTTAAAATTTTTATGATATCATAAAAATTTAATTTATTTTCTACATCAATTATATTATTGGATTTTAATGTTTCAACATTGTATTCATCTATTGAAATATCTGTTTTATATTTTCTTCTATAAATTCGATTGCACTTATTAATAAGTATTTTTATAACCCATTTTTTGAATTTATTTGGATCATTTAATTTTTTTATTGATTTGTATGTTTCTATCATAGTTTCTTGTATAGCATCTTCTATATCTGTTTCATTGGCAATTCTTGTTTTGGCAATTTTATATAAGTCATCTTTTATATATAATATCATATTTGCAAATGCCTCTTCATCTCCAGCTTGTGCCATTAATATCAATTCGTCCAATCTTTTCCTCCTTTCCATACTCTTTATTTAATGAAATTTATACACTACTACACTCATTTTACATATAATAAGAGTCCATAATTATAATTTTATATTTCAAAATTAATATAAAATTATAAAAAAATAGAAATTATATTGCAAATTTCTATTTTTTATTATACTTTCTGGAGCACTCTCATAATCAAACATATTGTTTACCTCCAATTTTATTCATTATTCAAAAAATTCATCACTAAATCTATAATTACTTCTTTTTCCTTTGGATTCGATTCAGCAATTAATAAAGTAAGAGCCGTTAATGTATTATTATCAATTACTTGTTTATCGTTTTTATATAATATTCCGTAAAAATTTAGAAAATATATAAACAAAGTTGCTGCAATTCTTTTATTGCCATCTGCAAATACATGATTTTTTACTATTAAATATAAAAAATTTGCTCCTTTTTCTTCTATACTTTTGTAGATATCCTGTCCGTGCAAAACTTTGATAAATGTTACCAATAATTGATTCCAATCCTTTATCTCTTTCAATTGCAAAAAGAGAACTTTCTTCGTTAAATCTTAATTTATTGATTATATTTATGCATTCCTGGTATTCAATTTTTCTATCGTCTATATTTCCTTCAAATTTCTTTAAAGTTCTATGATCATAGTCATCTAATAAATTTAATGCTTTTGAATATCCTCCAATTACCTTTAATATTTCTTTTGCATCATTTCCTTCTAGTCTTTCATCAATACGATTCGCAATATCTATTAATTTTATAGTTTTTTCTAAATATTCTAATCTTTTTTGATTTATTGCATAACCTTTTAGCATATAATCTTTTAATACACTAGTAGCCCATTTTCTAAATAAAATACCATTTTGTGATTTTACACGATACCCTACAGAAATTATCATATCTAGATTATAATAATTAGTTGGTTTATCAGCAAATTCGGAATTTCCGAATTTAGTCATAGTTTCTTTTTCTATTAATTCACCTTCTTTATATACATTTTTAATATGCTCATTAATAGTAGATTTTGCTTTTCCAAACAATTTTGACATTTGCTCTTGTGTAAGCCACACAGTTTCATCTTTTAAGTTTACTTCTAATTTTACTCCTTGGTTTTCAAATAAAATAATTTCATTCTTTTTTTCGTCCATACGAACACATCCTTTATTATATAAAATTTAATTCTCAGTATATTTGTTAGTACTTATATATTACAATTTTTAGTATTTTTGAACTATTGTACATATTTTATAATAAGAACAAATATTTGTCTATACTTCATGGCAAAACTATTAATTATTTTTAGTTGAAAGTGTCACGGCATCAAAGTTTTGCGTAAAAAGAGATAGGAGCAAAACAAAAGAGACCCTTTTCAGAGTCCCTCCTGCAAGTTATTACAACTACTATCCTTTAAGGCTTATATAGCTATTTATTAGCTATCGTTTGACTAACATTATTATTTTATAATTTATTACTTGTAATAATGTTAGTCTAGTACCAGATATTTATTTCTAAAATCAATTTTAAATCAGTTTTATAATTTATCCTTATAATTTTACATCTAAATAATTTTTCTATTTAAAATTTGATATTTAAATATTGGAATTGTCTCAAAATTGATTTTTGTAAGTTTAAATTATAATAATGAAATACATAATTTCATATAAAAACTTTGAACAAAATCATTTAGCTTTCCAAACTTAAATTTCTCCTTGGATTAGATTAAAATCTTTTATTATTTTTATTATACTATAATAATCATCTGGTTCAACTTTTTTTGAAATAATCCCCATTGAATTACCTGTTTCAATATTATTTTTGTTATCGTCTATGAAAACGCTTTCATTTGGTATTAAGTTGTATCTTTCTAATAAAACATTATATATTGCTTTATATGGTTTTATTTTATGTTCTCGATAAGATAGTACATATCCATCTACCAAATCAAATAAACCACTCTTATTAACAAATTTAAATGCATATGGATTTATATTTGATAGTAAATATATTTTATAATTATTATCTTTTAATTTTTGTATTAGATTTAATACTTTTGTATTTACTTGGGCAAAATCATTATAATTTTTCCAAAAGTCGACTATTAATTTATCATTACAATGATTAGTTCTATCTTATTATTCGTAAATTTTTGTAAAACTTCTTTAATATTAAAGTTTAAAATTACATTTCCTATATCAAATATTATATTTTTTATCATATTCATTTCTCATACAATTTTTTCGTATTTATTTTCCAACTTGGGCATGTAATTAATTTACCTCATATTAGGCAATATTTATATAATAATTATAGTAGCTTATTGACGTGAATCTTGTTTATTTAATTCTTCTTTTATTTTATCATATTGTGCTGAAATCTCTTCTGCAGTTCCATGATTTAAATCTTCTAAATCTATACTTCCACCATTTAAATCAATTGTTATATTAGCATTTTTGTTATATATAACATATGCAATACCTTCAAATTGAGCAACTAAATCTTTTAAATATCTATACATATTAGAAAATTTATCTATTACTTCATTTTTTTCAACATCTCTTCCCATTTCTTGAGCTCTAGATCTAATATTTTGCATAGAAAGCTTTAATGTTGGATTTAAAGCTATTATACTTGGTGTAACACCATTATCTATGGCATATTGAACTTTTTCTCCAAATGCAGGAGGTGTAATTGATCCTTCATATACTATACTATTTGCTAACATTCCATGTTCTTCTCTTTCAAATAAAGATTGTGAAAAATATGACTTACCTGCTCCATATGGTCCTACTATAAATACACATCTTTGTACATCTGGTCTTTGAATTGCTCTTCTAAAAGCTTCATTTGTCAAAACTGCTGCTGAATTTGTTATTGATAAATTATATTTTGTCCTATTTTCAAAACTTTCAGCATAAAATGGATAAACCATTTTCATTAAGTCTGAATTGATATAATTTCCATTTCTACTTTCATCTAATTGTGTATATCTTTCTAATAAGCCATCCGTATGTTGACTAGCTGTTGTTCTACAATACTCCTCTATTCTTTCTTCTATTGATCCTTCTTCAAACCCTTTTTTTCTTATAATATTAATATCTATGTTTCCCAATTTAATTACCCTCACTTTTATTTATTATAGAACTTTTTAATAATTAGAATTTTTCTTTATTCTTTTTTCTAATTCTTTATCTTGTGAAGCTTCTAACGCAATTTTTTTTCCTAATGTTACTAAACTTTCAATATATTTTTGTTCTTCGTTTTTATCTTTCATATAATATACCACATAATATCTTAAATAGGATATTATATTCTCCTTTCATAAAAATCCACCATTAATTATTTTATCATATATTTTATTAAAATTCAACTAAAAAAAACATTTTTAATCAAAAAGAACAATTTAAAAAAAACTGATCAACTATTACAGTAAATCAGTTTTTTAATTTCAATAATGCAATAAATTTTTCTTCAACAGTGAAAGTAATTCTTTACTTTCTTCAGAAGAATCAGGATCTAATTCAAAAGTAGAAAGAAACTCTTTAAACTTTTTATTGAGATTTTGAGATTTTTTCGTTTCATAAATAGATTCATCTTCTTTTGTAAGAAATATTCTATAAATGAATGTTTGTAACTTTAGAAGTTTTTTACTCCTTTCTTTAATTTCCTGTTCTGTATCATTATCTAATACAACATAATGCGAGTTACGATAATATTCTCGCATAAGTTCATATGGATCAGAATCTTGTTGAACAGAAATTGTAATTCCGTTTACGTTGAAGAAAATGTATTCTAATTTTTTATTACATTTTAAAAATGAAAATGTTTTAAACAAAACTCTTTTAAAATTAGATTGTTTACTAAATAGTCCCAAAACTAATTGACACCATTTGGTTAGTTCAATTTGATAGTATGATGGAAATTTAATTAAAGCGTCTCTACCATCATATTCTATTTTTAAATCATAACTAGCATTAATTGATTGACATTTTGCAGTAAATTCTGTCTCGTTTGAATTAAAAACTGTTTTCACTTTTACTGTAGTAAGTAATTGCATAAAAGTCTCTCCTTTGATAAATTAAGTATTGCTTAAAATGTAATAATTGAAATTTCATAAAGATGTTCTAAAAAATCCTTAGCTTATTTGCTAAAACGGTTAAATTATATCACATATTTACATAATATTCAACAAAATTATAATAATTTATCTATAAATATAGCATAAGCATCTAATGGATCATTGATATTAACACAATTTATTGTACCAATTAATTTTCCAGGATTATTATAAGTACATATACAAATATTGATAACAATATTACTAATGTTGCTACAATTTTTTTCATTTTATATAAACTCCTAAAA
>ERZ773252.1422-NODE-1422-length-23654-cov-4.975507_pt1 | contig 23654 bp, 20 predicted proteins | sample MGYA00580517_ERZ773252 | MGnify/ENA primary metagenome ERZ773252 (study PRJEB29015, sample SAMEA2737766) | human gut metagenome | biome: human gut; feature: human-associated habitat; material: faeces | place: China | collected 2012 ...
ATACATCAGAATCGTTCAAATACTTATGTATCATATCTTTTGAAGGATCTGCCTCTAAAAGTAAATCAATATAATCTTCTTTATTTTCTATTTTTCTAACCTGCATTCTAGGTTCTTTTGGTATCTCGTAACCATTGGTATTACTGGTTTGTATAGGATTGCGGTTATAATATCTCATCTCCTCTGAAAACACACATCCACAATATTTTTGCATATAAAGTCCTAGCTCTCTTGCCTCTGTTTGTCCTTCTTTAAAACCTGACCTAAAATCTCTATACAAAAATGTTAATCCGTATTTTTCAGCCATTTCTTCACCAATCTTTTTTAATGCTTCATGATTTTGATATGGACTTATTAGTAAAGTAGTAGAAAAAGTATCATATCCATTTTCTTTTGCATATTTAGCAGTTTGTTCAAGACGAACTCTATAACAATATTTAACACATCTATTTTCTAAATCATCAACAACATTTTTGCAAAATTCTCTTAATCCATAATTTTCATCAAAAATAGCATTTATACCTATACTTTTTGTATATTCTTTTAAAGTGTCTCTTCTTGTTTTGTATTCTATATATGGATGGATATTAGGATTAAACCAATATACCACAGGTTCAATTCCTTCTTTTCTTAAACTTTTTATACAATATACACTACAAGGAGCACAACATGTATGTAATAATAATTTCATTATATTCCTCTTTTCTTTATTATTTTATTATATAATCCATATTAAAATATGTCAATTAATTTTGTGAAATGTCTTTATTTTTCATTTTAAAAGTGATATTATAAAAACAAGTTAGTAATTTAATTAACTATTTTTAGACTTAAGGAGATTTTATTATGATACCAAGAGAAAAAAATCCTGATTATATAAATTCTTTTTTAGACTATTCTATTACAATCTTAAACAAATCACCAAATTCTGTAAAAGAATATAATTATGATTTAACTAATTTTTTTAGATTCATTATGATTCGTTTTAATATGGCAAATGAAGAAGATCCAGAAAAAATTGATATAACAAAATTTACAAAAGATGACTTAAGAAAAATAACCCTTGAAGATATACATTCATATATTTCACATTTAGCAATTGATAATAGAGCTAAAGCAACAACAAGAGCTAGAAAAATATCAACTTTAAGAATATTTTTTAAATATGCTACAGTTAAAGAAAAATTATTAGATGTTAACCCTGCTCAAAATCTTGAAACACCCAAACTTGAAAAAAGAATGCCAAAATATCTTTCATTAGAGCAAAGCCAAAAGCTATTAAAAGTTGCTGATAGCACAGACAATCGTAATTATAAAAGAGATTTTGCGATCACTACACTTTTCCTAAACTGTGGAATGAGATTATCAGAATTAGTCGGAATTAATATTCGTGATATTGATTTTGATGAAAATAAAATGACTGTTATAGGTAAAGGAAATAAAGAACGTGTAATTTACTTAAATAAATCTTGTATTAATGCAATTAATGACTATTTAGCTTCAAGACCTGCTCCATCTCTTATAAAACGTGATTCCAAAAATTCAGATAAAGCACTATTTCTTAGTGAACAAAAAAAGCGTATAAGTAATAGAACTGTTCAATTAATTATTACAAAAGAATTAGAAGCGGCTGGATTAGATACAAAAAAATTATCTGTTCACAAATTAAGACATACTGCAGCAACTCTAATGTATCAATATGGTAATGTTGATATTAGAGCTTTACAAGAATTGCTTGGACATGAGAGCATCGCAACTACTGAAATTTACACACACGTAAGTAATGAACAAGTTAGAGATGCAATTGAAAGAAACCCATTAAACCAATAATATTTGAAAGGAATTATTAATATGAATCCATTATTTAAAAATACTACAAAATATACTGAAAAAAGTTACCAACAATTTGTTAATTTTCATGGCACCAAGTTTAATTTCTCTTATAATTTTTCAACAATAGTTATGATTATTTTAATGATTTATTGTATTATATACAGTATATCTCAAAAAACATTTTTACTTACTTTACTTTTTATAGCTATGATTGTTCTTTATGTTTTTATAAGAATTTACATACCTGCAAAAAAATATGTTCAAACAAAAACAAAATATGAAAATAAATCTTCATATTTTACATTTAATTTTTATAAATTTTATTTTGAAATAGACAAAACAAGAGTTTATTATTTTAAATTGCATAAGGTATTTGAAACAAAAGATTATTTTTACTTATATCTTGATGAAGATACCGCTTTTCTTGTAAGCAAATCTGGTTTTAAAATAGGAACACCTAAAGATTTTTCCGAATTCATAAAGAAAAAATGTATGTTTAAATATAGTAAAGAAAAATAATCATATATTCGACAAAATATTCCTTCTATTCATATTATATATAAATAATATGAAAGGAGGATTTTTATTGTGCAATTAGAAGGAAAAAGAATCGGCTTCGTATTCACAGGCTCATTCTGTACATTTAGAAAAACCATTGAAGAATTAAAGAAAATTGTAAAAGCGAAAGCAAAAGTAATTCCAATTATGTCAGAACATAGTTATACAATGGATACAAAATTTGGAAATGCTATTCATTTTATAAATGAAATCGAAAATATTACAAATGAAAAAATTCTACATACAATTCAAGATGTAGAACCATTAGGTCCAAAAGATATGCTTGATATTTTAGTTGTTGCACCCGCAAGTGGAAATACAATGGCAAAACTTGCAAATGATATAATTGATGGTACTGCAACAATGGCCGTTAAATCTCACTTAAGACGTGAAAGACCAGTTGTTATAGGAATTTCTACTAATAATGGACTTTCTGGTGCTGGTGAAAATATTGGTAAATTATTAAATAGGAAACATTTCTATTTTGTTCCATTTAGGCAGGATAATCCTATTACAAAACCTCGTTCTCTTGTTTTTGATCCAACTTATTTATCAAAAACTATTGAATATGCTTTAGACAATGAACAAATTCAGCCTATTATTTTATAAGTAAAAAGAAGCGGTATTTAATACTGCTTCTTAAAACTATGTATTTTCATTCATCAACAAATATTTACCCTCATAAACTTGTTTTACACCATCTATCTTTTCAAAATCTTTAGGTTCTACAAATCTGCTTTTTTTATTAAATTTACAAATATGTGCCTTTTCTAATACATCTGCCACAAAGAAACTACAAACATATCTATTTTTGAAACGAACTGGGATTTTAAAAAATCTTAATACAATACCAATAAAATCATATTTATATAAATCAGAATGAATTTTCATATACTTAATTATTTTTTTCAAATTTCTATATTGTTTTTTGGTAACTTCTATTTCAAATATTCTACAAGTTGTTTCATTAAATTTATTAAAAAAATCACCATCTCTATTTTCAATAACAAATCCACTGTTTATTATTGAATTTAATTCTTTTCTACCAAAGCTATATATTTTATCACATTCTGGAGTTAATGATATTGCTATATGACTATATTTATAATGCGTAAAAAGTTTTATAAGTCTTGATGGCATTGTATGTGTGTGCATCTGTATAATATATATATTATTGCTTTTCATTTGTTTATTCACCTCTTATAATACTATTTATCTTGTTACTTTTTATTACATCTTTTTAATTGTAACACAATAGACTATAATTGTCACTACATCATTTACAAAATATTAAAAATTAATTCAACTCTGAATAAATCACCATCTAATTTCAAATTAAATACACCTTTTTGAATTTCTGTTAAATTCTGTGCTATTGATATCCCAAGTCCACTTCCCTCAGTTGTTCTTGATTTATCACCTCTAACAAATCTTTGCATTAATTCTTCTGCAGATATATTAAGTTTTTCTTTTGATATATTTTTCATTTCTATATATACTTCATTTGATTTTTTTATTATATCAATATATACTCTTGAATTTTCTAAAGCATATTTTGAAATATTACTAAATAAATTTTCTACAATTCTATACATATATCTACTATCTGCTAATATATATATTTCACTTTCTTTTGCTTCTAATAATATTTCTAATTTTTTCGCCTCAAACTTATCTTCAAATTCACCAATTGCTTGATTTAATAATTCCACAATATTAATTTTCTCTAAATTTAATTTTACATTTCCTGTTGAAACCTTTGATGCTTCAACTAAATCTTCAATTAATTTTTTTAATCTTTGTGATTTTGAATCTAATATTTCTATATATTCATTAGCTTTTTCGTTTCTTATATCTTCTTTTTTTAACAAATCCACATAATTAATTATTGATGTTAATGGTGTTTTTATATCATGTGATACATTTGTTATTAGCTCTGTTTTTAATCTCTCACTTTTTATTCTATCTTGTATTGCTCTCTCAAATCCATTTGATATATCATTTATATAATCAACTGATTGGTAAAATTCTGGTAAAAATTCTTTTCTTTCTAATGCATCATTATTATTTCCTTCATACATTTCTTTTAATTTTTCTTCTATCTTATCATAATCTGCAATTGCTTTTAATAATCTAAAAACAAATATTACTACTATTACTGTTTCCAATACGGCTGTAAAAACTAAATCTTCGTGGAATATTAGTAAAATTATAATTGCAAAAACAATAGCTATTACACAATCTAATATAAATTTCTTTGTTGTCTTATCAAAAAATTTAGATGTTCCTCTAAGTTCTTTAAAAAACTTTTCTAATTTTGAAAATATTTTTCCTAACTGTTTAAATATTTTTCCTATTATTGTACTTTTCCAAAATGTTTTTGCTTTTAATCTTCTTACAAATGTATCAAATATTATTGCAATTACAATATATATTGAAAAATATGCTGTTACTATTAAAGAAACTTCTAAAGATATATCAGAAGGAGTTGTCACACCAAAAGTCATAAGCATTATTATTGCAAAAATTGCTACACCTATTCCTAATATAATTTCTAATGGTATTTTATCAAAATCTGTTGTCGAAATACCTTCTACTCCTTTTTTATGTCCTATCGATATACTTAAATATAATAAAATTAAAATTGTCATCATTGTTGATATCGGAACTAATATATAAATAACTGTTTGGTACGGTTTTAAAATCTCAATAAATTCATTTGATAATGCTTGATTAGAATTTTCTGCAAATTTTGGAGTATATGATGTATAAACTTGAAAATCTTCTATATGTGCTGTTATATATTCTAAATCACTAGTAGTTGATTTTCCTACAATAACACCATCTTCAGATCCAGTTTCAAGTTGAAAAAATTCATCTGTTGGTCCAACTTCTACATTATTTCTTGTAAAATATTTATATGTAAATGATTCTTGATATTGTTTTGCTCTTTTCCTTAATATTGCTGAATTTGTTTCTACTTTTCCATTTACTATATTAAAAATTTTATTACCATCTACATTTGCTATATAATTTTTTATTGATTCTATTGTACTTACATCAGATGTTAATTCAACATTAGTAAGTGCTTTATTATTATATATTATCAAAAAATACATTCTTGGTGCATCATAATTAAATTCACCATTTGCCGAATAAAAAATATATGAATCTCCATCTTCAATATTTTTATATTCTGGATTTTTATATATCAATTTTCGTGCTATGTCTGATAATCTTGTCATATATAATGACATAAATGATTCTGATTCAAAATATTTTTCTTCATCATAATATGTGGCATCTTTTACTTGAATATAAAATATTGATATTATTAATATTCCAACAAAAATTGGTAACATTATATAACTAAATAATTTTAGTATTCTACTGTTTCTCATTTTATTTTTTCTCCTTATTAAAGGTTTTCTACTTTATATCCAACTCCCCATATTACTTTTAAATATTTAGGCTCTTTTGGATTTACTTCAATTTTTTCTCTTATATGTCTAATGTGTACTGCAATGATGTTTTCTGCTGCAAAACTTTCTTCTTCCCATATATTTGTATATATTTCGTCTATTGAATATACCTTTCCTTTGTTTTGTGTTAAAAATTTCAAAATATTATATTCTGTTGGTGTAAGTTTTACTTCTTTACCATCTACAACAACTTTTTTTAATTCATCATCAATTGTTAAATTTCCTGCTTTTATTAGTCCTGCTTTTTCTGATAAAACATTGTTTTTTGAACATCTTCTTATAATTGCATTTACTCTTGCAATTAATTCTTCTGGATTAAATGGTTTTGTTATATAATCATCTGCTCCTATATTTAATCCATTTATTTTATCTATATCTTCTGATTTTGCTGACAATAATATTACTGGTATATCTTTGTTTTTTCTTATCTCTTCTAGTGTTTCTATTCCATCTTTTTTTGGCATCATTATATCCATTATTATTAAATTAATTACATTATCATTTATTTGTTTTAAAGCTTCTTCTCCATCATAAGCTTTATAAATAAAATAATTTTCTTTTTCTAAATATATTTCTATTGCTTTTACTATTTCTTTATCGTCGTCTACTACTAGTATGTTATACATAAAATTTTCTCCTTTATAACTTTTTCTTCATTATTATACCATGTTTTGAGCTATTTCGGAATATCTGTTTTATTAATTTTTTATTAAAAAGAAAACAACCATTAAATTATGGTTGCTCTCTATTCTTATATTTATTCCACATCATGTCTTGCTAAAATTCTAGCAGGCCTTTTTCTTAGAATTTTAAATAATGGTAATAATCCAACTAATATATTAACTCCAAATATAATTAAAACGCTTAAACCTATTGTTTGAAAATTAACAATAAACAATCTTGAGGCTGATTGAATTTTAGTAATTGATGCCAATATATATGTCATGAGTGCAATTCCTGGTACACTTCCAAATACAGTGATAGCAATAATTTCACCTAAAAACATTCTATATATATCTGATTTTTTTACTCCAATTGCTCTAAATACTCCAATTTCTTTTATTCTTGATAAGAATGATGCTCTCATCATCAAATATATTTCAACTAGTGATATTGCAAGTATTATAGATGCAAGTATTATTGCACTTTTTACTGAATCTTTTTTATATTCTAGATAATCACTTCTATCTTTTTCATATCTATCAATAATATTCAATCTATACTCATCTTTAAATTTATTCATAACTTGTGATTTATCTTTTGCATATATCGTCATTGAATTTTGCTTATTAATTACATTATATTTTACTGTATTATTATTTACAAGATATGCTTGTAAATCTGCTTGACTATCATAATATCCAACAACTACAAGTTCTTCTCCATTTACTTGTGCTTTTATTGGTTTATTTAATTTCATAGTATCTTTATTAATTTGATTTACTATAACTTCATAATCATTTTCTGGTAATCTTCCTTTTGTTAATGTAATATCATCTAAAAACAAATTATAATCCATTACTTCACTATCTGTTGTTTCTTCTTTATAAACACTAGTAAACCAATCATTTACATTATTTGCACCTGTGGCATTTGCGATTATATTTACAAACATAGATTTATTAACAAATATAGACTCTGCTTCTGTGTCTGCAATTCCAACTATTTTAAAGTCTTTTAAGTTTTTGATAGTTAAACTTCTTCCTAGCAAATCTTCATCTGTTTTTATTCCTAAACTTCCTGCCATTCCCATATCTGATGTAACAGATTGTACTACTCTTTTATCTACTACAATTTCATACTCATTTTCTGGCATTCTACCTTTTATTAAATTATCTGCTGTTATTGTGTCTATACCTACTAAATATCCATTAACCATTGCAGGACGTGTTGCTGTCTGATAATAATCTTTATTATTTAATGTAAATATAACTCCTCCGCTTCCAGGCAATATGTAATCAATTCCAGACTCTTGCTCATATTTTAGAAAATCATCAACACTTATTGTAGTGTTTTCAACCTGTAAATAATTTCTATCTATTTGCATAAAATCTATATCTCTTACATCTAATGCACCATATATACTACATATTGCGTATACTACAAACATACTTGATGCAAAAAATCCTAATAATAATAATTTTTTTAGTATAGTATAATTTGAAATTCTTTTAAAACCTGTAATTATTGATTTCACTATTCCATAAATTGATTTATATTTTGCTTTATATTTTTTATCAGATATATTTTCCAAATTATATTTTTCTTCATCATAAATGCTTTTATCGATCTTTTTATAATGATCATCTACTAATTCTATTGATGAATTTTCATCAACAACTTCTACCTTGTTTTCTGATTGGATATAGATATTTCCATCTTTTATTGCTAATTTTATATTAATCTTATCTTGCTTGTTATCAGAATATATATTTACATTAATATCATCTTTATCGATATTATTAATATTTTCGAAATCTTTTAAATATAATTTGTTATCTAATCTATATTCTAATGATTCTTTTGGCTCATTTTCATAATCTTTAACAATTTTTCCATCTTGAAGTTCTATAATTCTTGAAGCATAAAAATTAGCTAAATCAACTTCATGTGTTACAAGAATTACTAATTTTTCTTTTGAAATTGCTTTTATTATATTCATTACTTGTAAAGAATTTTTACTATCTAAGTTACCAGTTGGTTCATCTGCAATTACTATACTTGGATTTTTTACAAGTGCTCTTGCAATTGCTACTCTTTGCTTTTCTCCACCTGATAACATTTTAGCAGGTCTATTTCTATATCTGTACATTTTTACTGCTTCAAGAACATAATTTACTCTTTTTTGTATTTCTTTCTTATTTTTTATTCCCATCATTTTTAATGATAGTGCAACATTATCATATACAGACATATTTTCTAACAATTTATAATCTTGAAATATATATCCCATATTTAGATTTCTTATTTTATCAACTGTATAAGTTCTTTTATGTGTTATTTTTTTACCATTTATGTATATTTTTCCACTATTAACTTTATCAAGTCCACCTATTGCATTTAATAATGTTGTTTTTCCACTTCCTGAACTCCCTAAAATTGCAACTAATCCATTATCACCTAATTCAAGAGATGTATTATTTATGATATGCATTTGATTTCTTTTTCTTCTATTAAAATATTTATTTACTTTTACTAATTTTATCATAATATTACACCTCCTCATTATATCTGTTCATTGCAGAACTTTTAAATATTTTCTTTGCAAATTTTCTTGCTATTAATTGTGTTACTACAAACAAAATTAAATACATTAAAATACATTCATTTAATGTTATATATTTTATTAAATTTGCAATAAATTCGATTTTTATAATATCTTGTTTTACCAGATATCCAAAGGTTAATACCATTAAATATGATAATGTTGAATTTATAAATAATTCAATATTTAATATTTTTCTTGTACTCTTAGATGTTGCTCCTAACATTCTTAAAGTTGTATAATATATATTTCTTGATTTTAGAATAATACTTATTATCAAATATGATATGAAAAATACCACTATTATTACAAATATTGTTACTACTACTTTAAATATTTTTACAATCTGGCTTTCATTTTCATATTCCACTTTAAAGTCTGTAGCCTTTTTAGGTTTTAATCCCAAATTTTCCAATTCACTCATTGTTTGGTCTATTATACTTGCATCTTTTACATATACACTTGATTGATATGATGGCTTATCATATAATGAGTTGTAATCATCAGGATTTATAATTATTGCATTTTGATAATAACTATAATCTGTATATCCTGTTAACTTCTTTAGATTTGACTTTGTAAATGTTTTGGTAATTGTTAAATCAATATTATCTTCATAATAAATATTGCTTACACTTATATTTATATTTTGATTTATTATTTTATTATTTTTAAACTGATATTTTAAATCATCATTTACAATTGCTGTACCTGGCTCAACATTTTCGCTTGTTTCAATATTATATTGTACATATTTATCATTTAATAATGTTTTCATATCACTATATTGATTATGCACATAAGATCTTACTACTTTTTTAACTTCATTTGATACATAAAAAGTTCTATCATATATAGTATTGTTTTCATTATATTGAATTCCAACTATTTTTACTGTTTTTATTGTATCTCCTTCTCTATATGATTTTTGTAACGAAAATTCACTATTTAATGTTTCATCTAACATTTGTGTTATAGTATAGTCATCTTTATTTGCTTTTAAGATAATTTCGTCATCATTTTCTGGCATTCTTCCTATATCTAGATTTCCTTTGAAATTATTTATATCTTTTATATATCCATAAGTATTTAGCGTATCATTTCTTAATATAAATTCTGTATCTAATGAAATATCATCTTCTACTATATAGTCTATATTTGATAATTGTTTTATTTTACTATAATCATCTTCTGTAAATGGTTCTCTATTTTGTTTATTTATTAATATTCTTTCAATACCTTAAGAGCATTTTTAGAAATAAGACACTCAAAATGTTCCTTGCAATACTGCTCTATGTATGCCTGCTGTGAACATAACTTTGCATATTCCGTAAGTTTATGACAGACTCTTGTATAATCACTAAACTTAAGTTTACCTTTTTTAACAAACAGATAATATTTTCCATTTGAAACATCTTTATAAAGTTTGCTTGGAATATTTTTGTCAAGTTTCAAAGTCTCGGCAAATCTTTCTATATCATGCAAAGTATCAAAGCAAAATACCTTTGCTGCTGATGCTGCCTGCTTTTCTTTTGCCTTCTTCTGCTTTTCAATATCTTTTAAATGCTGTTTAAACGCTTTCTTTTGCTCATCCTCTGAAAGAGAATTATCATTTTTAAACTTGTCCATCTGCACATTTTCCACCTCATCAGTGGCTGCTTCTGACAGTTCTTCATCACCTGACTCGTCTTTTTCCTTTAACACACCGTTCACAACAACATCCGGTGTGCCAGACTCATCAAGTATGCCCGCAAGATTTTGTATCTGATTGAGCATATTGTGAATGGCATCTTCCCCTCTGTCAGTAAATGTAATAGTAAGAGAATTGTCCGGCATACGCATAAGCTGCATAGACACCATGCCGCTTTCTATCTCATAGCCAATCTCTTCCTCTGCCATCTCAACGATACTCTCAAGAAACTCTCTTGACCTTTCCTGATTTGTAAAAAAATCCTCTATCGCAAAACCGTATGAATTCATTTCCTCCTCTGTCATTCTACACTGAACAGTATTTTCATCAATCCTCTGAAAATCCATACGAACACCTCCTTAAAAAGTTAAAGTCTCTGACTGATATAATAATGCTTATACGGGTTCTTGTCAACAACATCAAAACATAAGTTTTGACATAATACCAAAACATATGTTTTGATATTATATACCCTTACTGTATAAATTCCATATAAAAAAAGGGGGCATCCTGCGGGTACAGGATGCCTAGGTATGAATTGAAAAAAGGGTAGTAGGTGTTTCCTACTATCGAGTAATATTGTACATTGTTAAAAATATTATGTCAAGCTGTAAAACAACTATTTTACTGTTTTTTCTCAGTTTTTTTATACTTTTTCTATACTATTCATAATCATTTGCTTATTTACACACATCCGGATTTATTTAACCTGCCAACGCAAAATATCCGAGTACAAGTACCCCCAAAATAATTCTATACCAGCCAAACACTTTGAAATCATGCTTTTTAATATATCCCATGAGGAATTTTATCACAAAAAGTGATACTATAAATGCCGTTATCATACCTGTAAGCAATATTCCTGCTTCAAGAGCAGAAAACCCAAGTCCAAATTTAATTATTTTTATAAGACTTGCCCCAAACATAACCGGAATCGCAAGATAAAATGTAAACTCTGCCGCTACTGTTCTCGAAAGACCAAGTATAAGTCCGCCTATGATAGTAGCTCCTGATCTTGATGTCCCCGGAAATACTGCTGCTACAAGCTGGAACATTCCTATCCAAAAAGCTGTCGTATATGTAATCTGACCAATTTTATTAACTGAAGGTATATTTTTCTTGTTCTTTTCCTCGACAATAATAAATACAATACCTATCAATATAAGCATTATTGCTACAGTTTTGTAATTATAAAACCATTTTTCCAGATTATCCCCGAATGCAACTTCAACAATAATTGCCGGAACACAGGCGGCTACTATCTTAAACCACATTATAAATATATCCTGCTTGATAAACTTAAAATTGTCTAAAAAACCGGCAACTTTGTGTTTTACATAATGTTTTTTAAAATTCTCCTCTTTACAAAACGGCCATATTCTCCACCAGAAAAGAAGAACTACCGCCATTATTGCTCCAAGCTGGATAACTACAAGATACATCTCTCTGAATTTATCAGATACATCCATCTTTATAAATTCATCAAGCAGAATCATATGCCCCGTACTGCTTATTGGCAGCCACTCGGTAATTCCCTCCACGATTCCAAAAATAATTGATTTGATAATTTCTAACATGACACTCTCCAATCCTATGATTTTTACATATTTGAAATTTTAAGTATAAAACAGACTGTTTTTATATTGCAATATATTGTGAAAAAAGTCTATAAAACAATTTAAATCTGCTATATCTTCTATATATAATTTGCATTATATCGAAGCAAAAGGCATTTTGACACTTGCATAACAAAATACAGTCTGACAATACAATATATATTATCAGACTGTATTAATTATTTCAATATGATGTCACCTAATTAAAAACTAAATAACTTTTTAACATTCAAATCAGACATTCTCAATCTGGCTTTGAATATTTGCTAATTCTACATTCAGCCTTTCATTTATTACATTCGTAAATCTGTCTGCAAGCTCTAGTACTGTCAATTATCTTTATAGCTGAACTGTCACTCTCAAGTTATACTTAAGGTAATTCAATTTCAAGCAAATCTTTTGCCGGAAGCTTAGTTGTAGACTCTTTAACAGTCTTAGCAACGGCAAGTTTAGCCTTGTTGATTGGAAGAATAGTTCCAACACCTGCTACACATCCGCCTGGGCAGCCCATTCCCTCGATCATGCAACCGTCTTTCTTTCCGGCTTTTGCAAGAAGAAGCATCTTCTTACATTCTGCAAGACCCTCACAATGCTCCGTCTGGACTTCTGTTCCAGGATAGTATTCTTCGATACACTGCTCAATTGCACTGATAACTCCACCTGCAACAGCATATCCACGCCCTGCTCCTGTTGCTTCATGCATTGAACGACCCTTATCATATTTGCTAAAATCAATATTCTTTGCTTTAAATATTGCATTTAATTCTTCAAATGTAATAACAAAATCAACATCACTTCGCACAGTTCTTCTTGATGCCTCAAGCTTCTTAGCTGCACAAGGTCCTATAAATACTACTTTTGAGTTTGGATATTTCTTCTTGATACTTCTCGCAGTTGCAACCATAGGAGTAAGCTCCTGAGATACACTGTCGATAATATCAGGGAAATACTTCTTAGCAAGCATTGACCATGCAGGACAGCATGATGTAAGAAGAAACGGAAGATCTCCATTTACTACTTCCTTTACATAATGATGTGCTTCTGATACTGCACCGATATCTGCTCCGAGAGCAACCTCATGAACATCCTTAAATCCACATTCTTTTAATGCAGCTATAACCTGTGCAGGTGTAACATCAGCTCCAAACTGACCCTCAAATGCCGGCGCAATCTCTGCGATAACTTCATCACCGTGCTGGATAGCTCTGATCATCTGGAATATCTGTGATTTATCAGCAATAGCTCCGAACGGACAGCTCGCCATACACTGACCACATGATACACACTTCTCATCATTTATCTTTGCTCGACCATGCTCATCACTCTCGATAGCATTAATTCCACAAGCTTCGGCACAAGGTCTGATTTTCTTGATAATCGCATGGTATGGGCATATAGCTATACATTTGCCACATTTGATACATTTGTCCTGATCTACAAATGCGTGTCCGTCAACCATTGAGATAGCTTCTTTTGGACAGACTTCCATACATGGATGTGCTACACAACCGTGACACATATTGCTGACTTCAATCTTGTTGTCCTCACACATATCACAAGCCGATGGAATAACCTGCATAAGAGGCGGCTCATAATATTTTTCAGAAATATTACTCTCTGCAAATCCCTCTGTTATATGTACCGGTCTGTCCAATGGTCTGAGTGAAAGTCCCATTGCAAGACGAACTCTTTCTGATGCAATAGCTCTTTCTCTCCAAATGCTCTCACGGTAAAGCGGAACATCTGATGGTGTTATCTTGTATGGTATTTCCTCCAACTCGTGGCTTACATCTCCTGTACTGTAAGCAGCACGTGCTACTTCCTCAAATACCTGTTCCCTGATTTTCTTTGTCTGTGTGTCAATTCCACGCATGGCAATCCTCCTATTATATTTGTATAATACCAATAGTAACCTATTTATTTTAAGTTGCGACCATTGTATGCAAGACAATAATGATACATAACTTATAACTCCCTTGTGTACCACTGTAAATAAGCCTTAGTCGCAACACACTTCTCTTTTTTTACATTTATTACCATAATTTTTCGTAATAACCTTGCACATTATACTACAAAAGATAAAAAATCTCAATAGGGTTTATGAATTTTGTTATAAACAAATTCTATTGAATTTTTGACATTATTACAACAAATCACTATACCTAACGGATATGGAATAAAAAATAAGTTTTCAGACTCAGGGACGGCTCTCGCCTCGAAGGAAATCAGCGGGAGTACATAAGCGAGCAAAGCACATTTACTAAGTACTGACTGCTTTCCAATACCCTTCGCTCTGATAAATTATTTTTTCACTCCACTGCATATTAAAGCATTACCGCATATATCTCTCATACAAATATTTTTTTGGAATAATTGTTTCTATATTACTCTTTTCATAATTAACATTAATCTGTATTGCGACACCTAAATTTAAAGATATATCATTTTGTAATGATAATACTTTCTTAATCCTTGTTCCCTTTTCTAAAGCAAAGCCATATTTTATATATGCCTTTTCTACATATACATTCTGAGCCATCAAATAAACTTGAAACTGCCTAAATGCTTCCAATATACTTTCGCATAATAATTTTAAACAATCATCTGATAATTCTTTTTCATAACTTTCTTCTGTGACTTCACTTATATAGTTAATATTTTCAATCATGTTTAATAATTTACTTCTATTCCATAATTCCACACATAATGTTCTTGCATCCTGTTCAGCCTGTTGAGTAAAATAACTATTAGTCAGTACAACTGCAACATCTGCATTATAAATAGACTTTCCTGAAAACGCTTCTTGTATCGCATGATTTCCTACATTTGATGAATAATGCTTACATTGCACAGCATATTTCATTCCATTCTTTTCTGCAATAATATCAATCCCTCTATCTTTACTTCCACTCGTAACACAAATATTAACAAATCCATTGCAACACAATATATGTCCACAAATCTTCTCAAAATCATATCCATCTAATGTATCAATATACCTCATAAGTTCTATTGCATCAATTTTTATATCTTCACTAAAAAAATCATTTTTTCTATTTTCCTCTTTCTCACATTTTATACTTTCTTGCAAATTGTTCTCTTTTTTGTTTTCATCTATACCATATTGTACATTTACATCTATTAAATAATTATCAAATTGAGTTAATGTAAATAAAACTTCTCTAGGTCTTGTACCATTTGCTTCCCCAACTATTCCCTCTTTACACAATTGTTCAGGAATTCTTTCAGCTCTATTAAACCCTATTGAATACCGCCTTTGTAATTGTCCTGGTGCAGCCCTACCAGTTTCTACAACAAATCTTGCTGCTTCAATAAAATATTCATCAACATAAATAGTTCTTCTTTTTTCATTTTTAGGTTCTGTTTCTTTTAATTGCTCAGCATCTGTATTTTCCTCATAAAACAAACTTTCTTCCTCAATATCTTCAACTACATTTTCCATATTACCAGAAAAATATTTTCTACATTCCTCAGATACTTTCCTTATATTATTTTTATTTTTTACTTCCATTACGCCCTAACCTTTCTAAAAATTATTTTATTCTTACATTTAAAAAGTTACTTTCTAAACATCTATAATTTGGTACTGCGATACATACTGCTGGATGAATCATATCCTTTTCATTATTTTGTCAATAGATTTTTATAAAAAAAGATTAGTTATTTAACACTAATCTCCAATAATTCGTATTACAAATGTAATGCTTTTTGAGGACAATTTTTAGTACAATTTAAACATAAAATACATTCTGTACCATTTTTTCTTTTTCTTGAATTATCAAGAATATCAACATTCATTGGACAACTATTTACACATTTTTTGCATTTAATGCATTTTTTTTCATTACATTTTATTCTTATCATAGAGAAATAACTAGCAGGTTTCAAAAAAACAGTTATAGGACAAATATATTTACAAAATGCTCTATTATCTTTTAATATAATAGCTAAAATTATTCCTATAATATAATAAAATATATTACCAATTATAAATGCCCAAAACATAATTGTATCTAAATTATCAAATTTAAATATAAATAAAGAAGCAACAAAACAAAAAGACAATATAAATAAAATATATCTTATATATCCTATTTTTTTTCGATTACCTTTTGGATTTTTATATGGTAACAAATCTAAAATCATTCCAGTCCAACAAGCATATCCACACCATCCTCTTCCAAAAATTAATGGGCCAATTATTTTTGCAACTAAATAATGTATTACTGCTGCCTCAAATACTCCCAAAAACAAATAATACCAAAATCCTTCTATTTGCATATTTTCCCTTGAAATTAATCCCAAATATATTAACATATATAGTCCAACTGCAAATTGAACCAGATTTCTAGCATATTTTGCATTATGTCCATATAAATAGCAGCCAACTGAAATACAAGTTCCAATATAAGAGAAGTTTAATAAATAGAACAATTTATTAGTTCCTATAAATAAACCAACTGCAACTAATTCAAAAAAAATCCATATAATTATTGCTTGATAATTTTCTTTTATCCATTTCATATATTATAACCTCCTCTTTAAATTACTATTTATTATTTTTATGAAAATACAATTTACTTATATAACCTTAAAACTTGATATTGATATGCTTCATCATTTTCTATATAGCCAATTGAAATACCCTTTCCATTATTTGCTGTTTTACCAGAGTTAGTTTTTGTCTTTGCATCTTCTAATAATTTATCAATTTCTGAATCCGTTATTTCACTATTATTTGCTTTAATTAAATGTTTAATGTATGAAATAGCATCTGATTCGTATTTGCTAGTTTTATCTACATATAAAAACGTATAGTTTACAGTTTCTGTTGTTTTATCTCCAGTATATTTTTCTGGAACAACTACTAAATAAACTCCCTCAATCAAACCATACCAATATTCATTGTTACTTTCAGTTAGATAATCCGTTGATGCTGGATTTAATGAGGAACTATCATTATCCATTACTTGTGTATTAAATTTAGCTACTAGTACATCAATATTTTCTTTTTCAACCCAACCGTATTTTCTTTGAGTTTCCTCTAACCCTTTTTTTGCTTCTTCCAAATCCTTCTTTGAAAATTGAACTATTGCAATACATATAGCTACAAAAACAATTACAAATATAACAACGCAAATTCCTATGATTTTTTTCTTATTCATATTTAATTCTCGTATAATCAATTATATAGAAATATTAATCTATTTAATTGATTAATCCCTTTCTTTTAAATTTTTGATATATTATACTTCGCGATGTATAATATACATAATACACTGTGGATTTGTTTCTATTTTTTTACAGCCATTTTATGGACTGGTCAGAGGAGACCCAAACCACAGATTTCTATTTTAATTGTTAATTAGTTAGTTAACACGTTAGCTTCCTCTCTTTATAATCTACTTTTGATTCTTTTAAGATTATTTTTTTAATTATATACACTAATATTATAGCACAAAACTCAGAAGAATTGCACAATAATGTACAACTTATACAACTCAAAAGAAGATACTAATTTCAAGTATCTTCTTTTGAGTTGTTCGCCAGTTTGCTTTATATTATTTATTACTTTTAGATTGCTCTTTATATTTATACATTTCAGCATCAGCATCATTCAGTGCATCTGTAGCACTGTATTTTAATTTGTTTTTAGGATTATACTGAACGGTTCCGTATGAAATATGTGGTAATTCAGGTTGAAGTATTTTTTGCTTAGATACACTACTAATAAATTTCTTATTTAATCTATCGACCATGTCAAGTTCCTTAGTTAGTATAACTGCAAATTCATCTCCTCCAATCCGATAGCACTTCCCATAATCTTGATATGTATCCTTTAGCAGTTTACTTATCGTACATAAAATTTTATCTCCAAAATTATGTCCATATGTATCATTTACGATTTTAAAATCATTAACATCAAAAATAATTAAAGCCACTTCTACATCTACATTTTCAATATAATTACTAAAGCTTTTTTGATTTAACAATGTTGTTAATCCATCAACACATTGAATGAGCTCATTGTAATATATATATATGAAAGCTGATGCCATTGCTATAGTGAGCCAACTTATTTTTACATCTTCTTTGATGCTTTCAGCAGTTATTCCAAATGAAATAAAAATAATAATTAAAACTAGCTCTATTTTATTTGTATTTTGATAACAATTGCTAAATTGAAAAGCTTTAAAGAACATATAAATAGATGAAAAAATAAAACTTACAAAATATATTTTGGCTGTAATATTATAGAACATATTAAAACTATAAGTAAAATATTCAATATACATACATATTTCATATAAAACAAAATATATTTTTAAAAATTTTACTACCAAACTCTCCCTATCTTCTTCAAATATAGTACATGTGCATATTAGTGGCATTAATGGAACTATACTAAATTTCACTAATTTAGTAAATATAGTAAATGATGCACTTATTTCGTCTATCGTTCCAATTAATTCAATTACAGCTCCAATCAAAATAAATGAAAATGCTGCTATAAAACCATCCCGTGTTTTTTTGCTCAAGTTTTTATTCAATGCAACAATCGTAATAAGTATTATGTTGATTGAAATAGTTAAAAATGCTATTGTTGTGTAATAATCCATGTCTTTTCCTCCTGTAAAATTTGTAAAAAGCAACTGGTTTCTTGAGAATATTTCTTCTCAAATATTTAATCTGTTTAAACTAGTAAACAGATATTATAATAAAAAACAAGAATAATTATATCACTTTATAAAAAAAAATCAATAGAAATTCACAAATATATTATGTAAAATATTGTAAAATCAACACAAATATGTTATAATTATTATATAAAAATATATTAAGGAGGTTTCATTATGCGAAAAATGGGTTTAGAGCAAATGGATCACGTGCTTAGACACGTCGAGATGCATGCAAACGAGTTTCGGCATGGCAATTTCACCAAAGGAGGAGATTATTTAAAGAAACTCAAAGAAGCACAAGAATTAGCATTAGAAGTTTCTCATGACATTATTCATGTTATGAGAACAAAGCAGTTCAAGGGATATGAGAATGCAGACTTCTCATATGATATAATTCTTCCAAATGACTACAAGCATCATCAATTCCGTCACTTTGATGCTGCCAGTTTCCAAGTTGGTTGTAAATTAAAAGCTACAATGGATCTTGATATCGTACCAGACAGTATGATTCAACTTTCATGTGATGACGCTGAACAGCAGATGAATGAGCTCGGCTGGGCAATTCAGGATGCAGAGGTATTCATTAAAATTCTTGAAGAATACTTTAATAAGCCACAGGTTGCTTACAGACAGATGGAACTGGAACAGGCAGATCATTTTCTCCGGCATATTAAGATGCATGCTGAGGAACTTGAAAATGGAACATTTACCAAAACTTCATCATATCTTGAAAAACTCAAAATTGCTCAGTACAAGGGTAAAGATTTGGCGCATGACCTCTTTCATGTTATGCGTGAAAAAGGCTATGACGGATACAAAGACAATGACTTTGACCCATATGTACCTCTGCCAGCGGATTACAAGCAGAATCATTACCATGAATTCAGAAGATTTGACTATGATTCTTTCAAGGAAGCAATCAAAATTAAATACATTCTGAATCTGGGAATGGTGATGGAAAGAGACATTCCTCTTTCAGAAGAAAAGGGAAATGAACAGATGGCAGTGTTAAAAGCTGCTATCGAGGATGCCGAAGTATTCATTACCACGCTGGAAGAGTACTTTAAGAACAATTAAAAACTTCCTAAAACCCGGGGTTGCAATTTAGCCCCGGGTTTTCTTTTAATTTTTATAATTTCTTAAATAAGAATCCATTTTTTCAATAAATTCTGCATTATTCTTAGTTTGAGTCATTTGCGTAATAATTTGTTCTGTTACATCTGCTACTGGTAAATTGTTTAATGCTTTTCTTAATGCAAAAACAGTTTCCATTTCAGGTTTTGTTAATAATAAGTCTTCTCTTCTTGTTCCTGATTTATTTATGTCTATTGCTGGGAAAATACGTTTTTCTGATAATCTTCTATCTAAGTGTACTTCCATATTTCCTGTACCTTTAAATTCTTCAAATATAACATCATCCATTCTACTTCCTGTTTCAATTAATGATGTAGCTAAAATTGTTAAACTACCACCATTTTCAATGTTTCTTGCAGCACCAAAGAATTTTTTTGGTTTGTGTAATGCAGCTGGATCAAGACCACCAGATAATGTTTTCCCTGATGATGGCATTACAAGGTTATACGCTCTCGCAAGTCTAGTAATACTATCTAATAGGATTACTACATCTTTATTATGTTCTATTATTCTTTTTGCTCTTTCTAATACCATTTCTGCAACTTTCACATGATGTTCTGGCATTTCATCAAATGTTGAATATATAACTTGTCCTTTTATTGATCTTTTCATATCTGTTACCTCTTCTGGACGCTCATCAATTAAAAGTACAATTAATTCTACTTCTGGATTGTTTGCAGAAATACTATTTGCTATTTTTTTCAATAATGTTGTTTTTCCTACTTTTGGTGGAGCAACAATCATTCCCCTTTGACCTTTTCCTATAGGTGAAATTAAATCTATAATTCTCATTGCATATTCTGTTGGTACTGTTTCCAATTTTAATCTCTCATTTGGATAAATAGGTGTTAGTTCATCAAATCTTTTTCTCTTTGCTGCTTTTTCTGGATGTTCTCCATTAACTTCTCCAACAAATATTAAAGATGGGAATTTTTCACCTTCTTTTGTTCTAGAAATTCCTTTTACTATATCTCCTGTATCAAGTTTGAATCTTCTTATTTGGATTGGTGATATATATACATCTTTTGGACTTGATAAGTAATTATCTCCTCTTAAAAAACCATATCCATCTGGTAATACTTCAAGTATTCCTTCTACTATCTCATCATCATCATTAGTTACTTTATAATCTATTATAGATTCTTCTGCTTCATCTAATTGTTCTTCGTCATTTTTATCATATCTTATTTCTTGAGCTTCTTCGTTTTCTTCTTGTGGCTTTGATGTTTCTGCAACCTGTTTTAATAATTCTATCAATTCTTCTTTCTTTAGTTTTGAAATATTTTTAATGTTTTGCTCTTTTGCAAAATTTCTCAACTCTAATAATGTCATGTTCTCTAATTCTGACATAAGCACCTCCTATTATTTAATTTTTATTTTTAATTTAATGGATTTTTTTATTGAAGTTAATAAAAATAAATCCTTAAAACTTGAATGTGCTTTAAGGATTTACTTGTTACTATCGATATAAACTCTTTCATTTGGTAAATACATTCCTAGTTTTTCACGTGCTAATTTTTCTATATATTCTAATGAATCTGTATTCTTTTTTTCTTGTTCTAAATTTTGTTTGTTTTGTTCTAGTTCACTTTGTGCCACTTCTATTTTTGAAGATAATTCCTTTATATCATCTCTGTAATGTGATATGTTTATTTGCTGTTTTATTAACATAACTATCCATACTATTAATGCTATTAAAAATGCATTCCTAAGTAATTTTTCTTTTTTCATATGTACTCCCATTTTCTTGTTAAAAATTCTTATATATATATTATTCTCCATTTTTTACAATTTTCCCCTTTTTTGTCGTAAGTTTTTTTGTAAATTTAATAAATATTTTAGAAATTAACGAATACATTGTCTTAAATGGTATTATCAAAATTCTAATTATATAGCTGAAAATTGTCGAAAATATTTTTACTATTATGTTGCTTAATGTAAATATGTATAATAATATTCCAACAATTATTCCTAGAAAAATAAATATTCTTATCTCTCCATTATTAAAAAACCAAATACTATATAAAATCAATATTCCAGTTAAAATCCAAAATAAAATATCTTCTATATATGTTATTGTATTTGAAGTTTTTATACTTCTTCTTAAAATTCTAAAAAAATCGAATAAAACTCCTATTACTACTCCTGTTAATGAAAAAACCAAAAATAAATATGCTTGATTTTGAGCCATAATTTTGCCTTTCTACTTGAAAATTTTGCTTAGTATTGTTCCTGCACTTTTCTCTTGTTTTGTTTGACTATATGCTAAACTTGAAATTTCTCCTTCTATTATTACTTCTGCTGTATCTAAACTTAATTTATTAATTCTGATATTTTCTCCTTTTACGGTTAATAAGCCTAGTTCTGTATCTACCATTACTACTTGATCGTCAAAACTTAATACATCATTTACTCCAGATACACTTAACTTCCCCCTATTTTCTAATACTAAATTTTGAACTATGTTGGAATTTACATTTATATTCATATTTTTTCTTTCATCTATCATATTCTTTCATCCTTTCGTATATATTATCTATACTAAATTATAATATGCAGAAAATAGCATAAATAGAACTGATTGAATCTAAAAAGAAGATGCTAATTAAAGCATCCTCTAATCATATTAAACAAAATTTTTCAAATCCTTTTATTTTATCCTTTCTTCAATACTTTTTAGCATCTCTTGATATTTATTTAGTTTAGCCTTTTCTTCGTTTATTTTTGCTTCTGGAGCCTTATTAACAAATCCTGGATTAGCTAACATTTTACTTGCTCTTTCAATTTCTGCTAGAACTTTTTTCTTTTCATCTTCAAGACGTTTTTTCTCTTCTTCTACATCTACTAATTCTTCGAACGGAATATAAACTTCCATTCCATTTGAAATAATCGAAATAGCATTTTGAGGTATATTGTCTTTATTATTTTGAATTGTAATTTCGTTTGCGAATCCTAGTTTTTCAATAAAAGCTCTAGATTGTTCAATCTCATTTTGATATTCCGCTGTAACAAAAATTAATTTTGTTTTTTTACTTGGATGTACATTCATATTTGCTCTAACATTTCTAATTTGTGTTATAACATCTTTTAAGTTTTCTATAAAGTCTTTGCTTGTATCATATTCTATTGAATCATTTGCTTTTGGCCAATCTGAAACCATCAAGTCCCTATTATCAGGATTTACAAGTTTTGCATAAATTTCAGATGTGATAAATGGCATAAATGGATGCAACAATTTTAAGCTGTTTCTAAGTACATAATTTAATACATAACATACTTGTGCTTTTTCTTGCTTATTTTCGCTATATAGTCTTGATTTTGCCATTTCTATATACCAATCGCAAAATTCATTCCAGATGAAATTATAAATATTTT
>ERZ773252.1445-NODE-1445-length-23471-cov-4.149727_pt1 | contig 23471 bp, 18 predicted proteins | sample MGYA00580517_ERZ773252 | MGnify/ENA primary metagenome ERZ773252 (study PRJEB29015, sample SAMEA2737766) | human gut metagenome | biome: human gut; feature: human-associated habitat; material: faeces | place: China | collected 2012 ...
CAATTGCCGTCGCCTATTGTGCCCCCTATGCCGTTTTCGACTGCTTCTCAGCCTTCCGCGGCTTGCTGGTGACGCAAACCGGTGGCGCCAACACCTATCCCAACTTATATAGGCACTCCCTGAGCGGGGGCTTGGTGTTCGAGATCGCACTCACCCTTCCTGGTGACAAAAACGCCTTCTCTGGCGCACATTTTTCGACTTATACAGGCATTTTGATTCTCGCTAAGATTCCGCATAGTGTAGTTTGCTCGATTGAAGCTCCGGTGACCTGGGGTAATACGCCAACCTTCATTCATGGTTAAGCCTCCGGGTGTTTTGGTGATTTAAGAATGCCTGTATAAGTCAAAAAACGTGCGTAGAAGGCCCTTGTCGTGTCACCGTATCTCCGAGAGAAAGTTGAGCAAGGTTCGAGATGTGTGACATTTACGATCTTGCAAGCAGGCAATGGCATTCAATGTGCGCTATGTTATAAACATCGCCTATGAATATCTATCTCTCACATATCAGCGCATGGTTGTTCTGGATTTGGTGGTCCAAGATGAATGCCATCCCTTTGGGGTTGTTTTATTCGGGAAAGTGCTTCGCACGCGATCGAATGCCGTCGTTTTCGTTGCCGACGGTTTCAATAATCAAGAATGCCGCCGGTTCGAAGCGCGAAGTTCGGCAAATACTCAATGCCAATGGCCAGAGCGTGCGACAGCTGTTGGTGCGCGCTGGTATTGGCACTGGAGCTGATGGCTGTCTGTACGTTTGCGTTCCGTACGCGAAGGGCAGGCGCTGTTCGGAGAAAAATATCCACTTCCACCAAGTGAGTTGCGCGCTGCCTCGGCGATCGTTTGTGAAAGTGGCAGAAGGCTTGTATGTTGCTTCGCCCGAGCTCACGTTTGTGCAAATGGCGAGCGTCCTAGAAGAAGGGGCACTGTGCGCCTGCGGTATGGAATTGACGGGTGGGTATCCTCTGGATGCCGAGTTTCGCCCCGATGGAGAAGTCGTCTACGTGCGGGCGCCCGTCACGTCGCAAACGCTCCTCGCGGCTTACGCTGATCGCTACCAGGGCCGAGGCGGTACCAATAAGGCCCGGCGGGTGACGCGGCATCTTTGCGACAAATCCGCGTCGGTGAAGGAAACTGAGCTGGCGCTCCTCGCTCTTCTCCCGCGCCACTATGGAGGTCTCGGCGCGAAGGAGGCGCTTCTGAATGAAGTTGTGACGCTCAGTCCCGAGGCGGCAACGATTGCGCGCCAGAAGAAAGTCGTCTGCGACCTTAAGTTCAAAGATTCGAATGTTGTCGTGGAATACGATGGTGCAACCCATGGTGACGCCGAAGCGCGAACAACCGATTCTCGTCGCCGGGATGCCTTGCGAGCAGAAGGCTACGACGTGGCTACGCTCACCAACGCGCAGCTGCAGAGCCCGACGGAATTCCAGGCGATCATCGTGCCGGCCTCGCGGAAGGCGGGAAAGAGAACGCGCTACCTCTCCGAGTGCGACATGCCGCGCCATCGGGCCCTCCGCTCGCAAATCGCCCGCTATCACGCAAGAGGGTTTTAGAAGGTTGTCCATGCCTTCTTCACCTTCACGGCGGTACTGGTGACCGAGGCACCGAAGAGGTCCTGGCTCAGAGCTTGGTTCAGCTGGCTCAGCTGCTCGATGGCTACCGCCGTGCCAGTGACCGAGGCGCCGAAAAGTCCTTTCGGCAGCATGTACACGTCGTAGCGTATGGCCAGAATGCCGTTGGCCCCGGCTTCGTGGGCGCGGAACAAAAGCTCGTTCCAGGCGATCCGCTTGGCCCGTTCCATCTTGCTGCCGAGCAGAAGGGAACGCTGGTCGGTGAGGTCGGAGACGATGGCGTCAGCCTCGGCGGGAAGGCCCGCGCCCACGACGGCGTCGGTGGACAGCGTGCCTCGGTACTCCGTCACGCGCCAGCCCTCGAAGGAGCTACCAGCCGTGGTCATCATGAGGGAGGGGTTCTTTTCCAGCGCGTCGAGAAACGCCTGTTTGGCCTGCTCGCGCTTCTCGTCGGCCTCAAGGGCTTGCTTGCGCTTTTGAGGAGAAGCGTCCGCGAGATCAGATCCGAAGTCCTCATCCAGCTCGTCGCGCTTTTCCAGCGCCTCTTCTAGGCTCATGACAGAAGTCGCCTCCCATAGACATCGCCAGCACATAAGAAACAATGCCGAAAGTATAGGCCGCCTGCTCCCGTGCAAGGAGAGCGCCCGGCAACGGTTGCGAAGCCTTAACCTGCGCGATTTTTCGGCAGCTTATGGGACGTTTGAATGAGGCGACCTATACCAGCCCGGCACGAAAGTTCTACGCCGCTTTCGCCAGTTTCTCGGCTTTCCGGGCGCGGCGGGCAGCAGCGCGCTTCTGCATGGCGTCCACGCAGGTGGCCACGGCGGCATCGCCGGTGACGTTCACCGTGGTGCGCATCATGTCCAGGATGCGGTCGACGCCGGCTACGAGAGCCACGCCCTCTACAGGCAGGCCCACCGACTGCAGCACCATGGCCAGCATGATCATGCCGGACCCGGGCACGCCGGCGGTGCCGATGGAAGCGAGCACGGCGGTCATCACGATGGTCAGCTGCTGGCCGATCGAAAGGTCGATGCCGAACACCTGGGCGATGAAGATGGCGCAGACGCCCTGGTAGATGGCGGTGCCGTCCATGTTGATGGTGGCGCCGAGCGGCAGCACGAACGAGGTGACCTCCTTCGATACGCCCATTTTCTCGGTGCATTCCATGTTGATGGGCAGCGTGCCCACTGACGAGGCCGATGCGAACGCGAAGCCCATTACCGGCATTTCGCCCTTCAGGAACTTAAGCGGGTTCATGCGGGCGAAGATTTTGATGATGCCCGAGTACACCAGGAGAATCTGCACGATCATGGCCACGTAAGCCACCACGATGAGCCACAGAAGGGGCCGCAGCACATCGATGCCGTTGCTGGCGATAACGGGGCAGATGAGTCCGAACACGCCGAAGGGCGCCACCAGGATGATGCCGCGCATGATGGCGATGCACACGTCCGACATGGCGTTGCAAATGTCAATGACCGGCTTGGCTTTCTTCCCAGCGGCGATCATGCCGAAGCCGAACACCACGGCGATGACGATGACCTGCAGCATAGTGGCGTCAGCCATGGGCTGGAAGAAGTTGCTCGGGAACATGTTCACGATGGTGTCGATGAGCGACGGCGGCTCGGTGGCCTCGTAGGAAAGCTCGCCTGTGGGCATCGTGTAGCCGGCGCCGACGTTCATGAGGTTGGCGAACACAAGCCCCAGCGTAACGGCGCAGGCGGTGGTGGCCAGGTAGAACAGCACGGTTTTGCCGCCGATGGCGCCGACCTTCTTCACGTCATCGAGCGACACAACGCCGGCGATGATGGAGAACAGCACGAGCGGCACCACGATCATCTTGATGAGGTTCAGGAAGATGGTGCCGAAGGGCTTGATGTAGGTGTCGGCGATCTCCGGCGCGCCTTGCAGCGCGAGACCCGCCAGCACGCCCAGAATGAGTGCAATAAAGATCCAGGTGGTGAGCGACAGACGCTTGAACCAGGGTTTGGGCTTGCCGTCGTTGCTGCGACCGCTGTCGTCGGTCGTTGGTGCGGCTCCGTCGATGTCAGCAGGCGCCGAAATGATGGAATCGTCAGCCATGGCGGTGCGTCCTTTCCTTCTTGTGCGTAAACCGTCCCCATTATAAGCGTATTTGCAGGGAAAAGAGGGCGCGCGGTCAAGTGATCTAACGGCCCTGCAACAAATGGAGAAGCGTGGCGTGCGGGTGCCGAGGAGGGTTCATAATGGCAACGAGCACATGCGGGGAGAGCCTCTTCTGAGATGTGCAGAATGGCAATTCTGGCAGGGAAAATGGCGCAGACGTGCTATGGTGTGCCGCGCTTCAGGGGACAATATATATGAAAGGAACGTCTATGGACCGCAAGGAAATTGTCGCTGCTGCCGAGGCTTATTGGGATGATCATCGCGATGCGATTGTGGCTGACATCGCCAAGCTCGTGGAAATCCCCTCGACGGAGGATCTGGCCGCCGCCGCGCCGGGCGCGCCGTACGGGCCTGGGCCGGCCGCTGCGTTGGATGCGGCGCTGGAAATCGCCGAGGGTATGGGCATGACCGTCACAAACTGCGAGGGGCATATCGGGTTTGCGGATCTTGCCGGCAAAACCGAGAAGCAGCTGGGCATCATCGGCCACGTGGACGTCGTGCCCGCCGGTCCTGGCTGGTCGTTTGAGCCTTTCAAGGTGACCGAGAAGGACGGTTACCTTATGGGCCGTGGCTGTCTGGACGACAAGGGCCCCTCGGTGGTGGCTCTGCATGCCGTGAAGTGCTTGAGTGACCTTGATGTGGAGCGCCCCTATGCCATGCGCTTCATCTTCGGTGCCAATGAGGAAACGGGCATGGCCGACGTGACGTGGTATCTCGAGAAGTACGAGAGCCCGGCCTTCTTGTTCACGCCCGACGCCGACTTCCCGGTGTGCTATGGCGAGAAGGGCGGCTATGACGGCTGCATCACGAGCGCTCCTATCGCCGATCCGGTGATTCTGGATATCTCTGGCGGTGTGGTGACCAACGCCGTGCCCGGCGAGGCGTGGGCTGTCGTGCGCGCCGATGCCTCCGCGCTGCCCGGCGCCGAGCGCATCACGGTAGCCGACGCCGGCGACGGCACCGCGCGCATCGATGCTGCGGGCGTGAACGCCCACGCCGCCTGGCCCGAGCGCGGCATCTCCGCCATCATGCTGTTGGCGAACTACCTGCTGGAAAACGGCTTGTGCAACCAGCAGGAGCGTGAGTTCCTCGAGCTGGTGCAAAGCCTCGTGTCCGACACGACGGGGGCGGGCGTGGGCATCGCCACGGCTGACGAGTACTTCGGGCCGCTGACGGTGGTAGGTGGCACCATCCGCAAGGAAGGCGATCGTCTCGTGCAGACCATGGACAGCCGCTGGCCTACGTCCATCACAGCCGAGGAGATCACCGCCGCGCTCACGAAGCTGACCGACAACATTGGTGCCACCTTCGAGAACACCCTGCTCATGGTGCCCTTCCTCGTGAAGCCCGATGACCCGGAGATTCAGGTGCTCCAGGATGCCTTCCAGTTCGTGACCGGCGACACCGAGCACAAACCCTTCACCATCGGCGGCGGCACCTACGCTCGCGAGTTCAAGAAGGGCGCCTCCTTCGGCGTGAACATGCCCTGGATCGAGAACCCCGACTGGGTCGGCGGCGAACACGGCCCCGACGAGGGTGTCTCCGAAGAGCTGCTGAAGACCTCCTTCAAGATCTACGTCCTAGCTCTGGCCGAGCTGCAGGGACTAGAGATTCAGTAATTGAGTACAGCTTACAGCGTATGTCTGCAATGGCCCCGCATCTGCGGGGCCATTTTACGATTGAGCGACGGGAGCGATGAGGGTATCGGCAATTTCAATGTCCTCATCTGGAATTAACCCGTGATTTCCTCATGATCGGGCATGACGGGGCGTCAGCTGTGCTATAGAATAGTATGAATGCAATCAGAGATTTCTTTTGGAGGACGACGTGCTTAACGCAATTATCGTTGACGACGAGGCGCCTGCCCGTTCTGAACTGCGCTTTCTTCTCGATGAGGTCGGCGGAGTTGAAGTGACAGCCGAAGCTGCCAACGTGCGCGAGGCTATCGAGAAGCTGAAAGAGTATCCCTGCGACGTTATGTTCATGGATGTGAACATGCCCGAGGCCACTGGCCTTCAATTGGCCGAGGCTCTGCAGCATCTGAAGTTCCCTCCGGCGGTGGTGTTCGTGACCGCCTATTCCGAGCACGCGCTGGACGCCTTCAAGGTGAGCGCTATCGATTATCTGGTTAAGCCGGTGGAGACCGAGCGCTTGGCTCAGGCCATCGCTCGCGTACGCGAGCAGGTGGCTCTGCACTTGCAGGCTCACAAGTCCGAGCGCATCCCGGTGGAAAAGGGCGGCAAGAAGATTCTCATCGGCATCGATAAGATCCGTTTCGTCATGGCTCGCGACGACTACGCTTACCTGCAGACCGATACCGACCGTTACTTCTCCACGGTGAGCCTGGCCCAGCTGGAGAAGCGCCTCGACGGCCACGGGTTCTTCCGCGTACACCGCGGCTATTTGGTGAATCTGTCCATGGTGGAGGAGATCGAGTCCGTTTCCGGTGGTACGCTGCTGCTGACTTTGAACGGCGTGGAGGAGAAGATTCCTGTTTCGCGCCGCCGCGTCAGCTCCCTGAAGAAGGCGCTGAACCTGTAGGACGCCTCGCTCTGAATGATACGCTGACGAGCCCCGCCCAGGGGCTCGTTTCGTTCACAGAACCGCCATAGGGTTGTGGGGATGTGGGCGCGTTTTTGGTGGCGTTTGCTAGAATATTTCCACTAGATTAGCGAGGAGGAGCCCCAGTGCAGCGCGTACGGGGCTCGTTTGCAATTCTGCTGGCTGGCGGAAATTGCCCAGAGAGAAGAGGAGCGCCATGCTCTCCGTTGACGTTGAGAAGCTGTATCCGGCGGCAAAGACCCTGGTGAAAGCTCGTGCAGCAAGCCGCATTCACGCCAAGGACGCCACGCTGTACGATTTCTCCCCCGAGGCGCAAGCTTGCGCGAGCGACTACATGGGATGGGCCGATCTGGCCACGAGTCCGCTGTGCGACATGGACGCCATCCAGTCTTTTGCCGACGAGGTGGTGGAAGCGGGTCTCGATACGATTCTGCTCATCGGTCAGGGCGGCTCCACTCAGGCGCCCATGACCATCACGAAGTACAACAAGCACGATTCCAACCGCGTGAAGTTCCGCACGTTGGACTCCGACTCGCCCGTGCGCGTGCGCGAGATGCTCACCATCTGCGATCCCCATCGCACGCTGGTCATCATCTCCTCGAAAAGCGGCGGCACCATTGAGCCGCGCATGCTGCTAGAGGCGGTGCGGGCCTCCTTCGAGAAGGAGTTGGGCGATCATGTGGTGAAGCACCTGGTGGCCATCACCGACCCGGGTAGCGATTTAGATCGGCAGGCACGCGAGGAAGGCTGGCGTGCGGTGTTTTCCGGCGAGCCCACGGTGGGCGGCCGGTTCTCTGCGCTCTCGGTGTTCGGGTTGGTGCCGGCGGCGCTCACAGGTATCGACATGGAAGCGTTCATGGCCCACGCTCGCGCGGCCGAGGAGGCCTGTTCGGAGGACGCCATCGATAACCCGGCCATCAACCTGGCGGCATTCCTCTACGACAACTACCTGAAGGGTCGCAACAAGTTCTCGTTCCTCACTCCCAAGCGCGGGCGCGTACTGGGTCTGTGGATCGAGCAGTTGGTGGCCGAATCGCTGGGGAAGAACGGCGAGGGCATCCTGCCGAACATCGAGATCGACTCGCTGCTGCTTACGGAGGATCCGGGCGACAGGTCCATCATCATGTACCAGACCCAAACCGACCTGTGGGACGAGCGCCGCAATTTCGAGATGAGCCTCGCCTACATCGACAACGCTATTCCGCGGCTGAACTACCGCATCGACACTGTGGAAGAGCTGGCTGAGCATTTCGTCATGTGGGAATACGCCATCGCCATGTGCGGCTATCTTATGCAGGTGTGCCCCTTCGACCAGCCCGACGTTGCCTCCGCCAAAGCTGAGGTGCTCGATATTCTGAAGAACGGCCAGCCGGAACCCGATTTCACTGAGGTGTTCACCGACGAGGTAGACATGGGCCGTGTGGAAGTCTCCTTCGCCCCCATGTTCGAGGGCTGTGAGGACTTGCACGAGACGCTGTATGCGCTGCTGTCCTCCATTCAGCCGGGCGACTTCTTTGCGCTGAACGCGTTTCTTCCGTTTACGGGAGAGGGGCGGCGCGAGGCCATCGAGCAGATTCGCCATGGCGTGGCCGAATCCTTCGGCTGCGTGTCGTGCTTGGAGGTGGGGCCGCGCTACCTGCATTCCACGGGCCAGCTGCAAAAAGGTGGTCCGAACATGGGCGTCTTCCTCATTTTGTCGGCTGACGAATTGAAGGACATTCCGCTGCCGGAGGAAGCTGCGGCACCCAGCCTTGGCGAGCTGGCGAAGGCCCAGGCTGCTGGCGATTTGGCGACGCTCGCCAAGCGCGGGCGCCGCTGCGTGCATCTGCATTTGCCGGACAACTCCGGCGTAACGCTGCGTCAGCTGGCCCAGGTAGTCGATGATGTGATTGCCGACATCCTGACCGATCGGGCGTTGGCCGAGGCCGCTGCCATGGCTGAGGACGAGGAGCTGGCCGAAGCCACCGTAGTTGTGGAAGCTGCCGAAGCCAGTGAGACTGCCGTGGAAGCCGAGTTTGCCGATGCGCCCCAGGATGCCGAGGTGGAGGCTGCGGAGGTCGCCGTCCCCGAAGGCGAGGCGGACGAGGCGTAAGCGGCAAAGCAAAGCGCAAGGCAAGGGAGCTTACTCATGATCGATGCGGTCGATATTCATGTGAAGGGTATTGTGCAGGGGGTAGGTTTTCGACCCTTTGTGTACCGGATGGCGAAGAAGTACCTCATCAACGGCTGGGTGCTGAACGCCACCGATGGCGTGCATATTCACGCCGAGGGCGAGAGCGCGCTGGTGGACGAGTTCATCATGGAGCTATCTGACAACGCGCCGGCGGCATCGAAGGTGGAGGAAATCGACATCAAGGAAGTTCCGCTGGAGGATTTCGGCAGCTTCGAGATTCGTTTCTCCGACGATGAGGACGTGGCAGAGACCACACTTGTGTCGCCCGAGCTTGCCACCTGCGACGACTGCGTAGCCGAGCTGTTCAATCCGAACGACCGTCGTTACCGTTACCCGTTTATCAACTGCACGAATTGCGGGCCACGCTTCACCATCATCGATCACTTGCCCTATGACCGTGCTGCCACCTCCATGGCGGCGTTCTCCATGTGCGAGAAGTGTGCCGCCGAGTATGCCGATCCGCTCGACCGCCGCTTCCACGCCCAGCCCGACGCCTGCTTTGAATGTGGGCCTTCGGTAACGTGGCGTGTTGGGGCGGACGGGCCGATTTCGCTAGGGAAAACCCGCGAGGAGTCCGATGCCATTTTCGCGGCGGCGGTGGAAATGCTCATGGCGGGGAAAATCCTGGCTGTGAAGGGGCTCGGGGGCTTCCATCTGGTATGTGACGCCAACAATGCCGATGCGGTGGCCGAGCTGCGCCGGCGCAAGCGGCGCGATGGGAAGGCCGTGGCGGTGATGGCCCAGGGAATGGGCGATGTGCGGGCGCTTTGCGAGGCGAGCGAAGAGGAAGAGGCGGTTCTGGCGGGGTCGACGCGACCCATTGTGCTGCTGCGTAAACGCCCTGGCGCGGCTATTGGCGCAGGCTTGGCCGATGGATTGTCCGAATTGGGGGTCATGCTGCCTTACACGCCGGTGCAACATTTGCTCATGCACGATTTCGCTGAAGCATGGTATGCGGCGAATCCGGCGGTGGACGAAGCGGGCGACGAACCGGGACGCCTGGTGCCGCTGCTTGTGATGACCTCGGGCAACGTACACGACGAGCCCATCTGTATCGCCGATGAAGAGGCGCGCGCAAAGCTGGCCGACATCGCCGATGCCTTTTTGGGCAACAATCGTCCCATCCTCACGCGTTTCGACGACTCCGTCGTGCGGCTGATCCAGGTGGACGAGGCCGACGAAAAGCCCGTGTACGCCATTCAGTTCCTGCGGCGGGCACGCGGCTATGCTCCCGTACCCGTGTCGGTGGCGGCCGAGGGCGTTGCGCCTGCCGAGGGCATCATCTTCGCCGCCGGCCCCGAGCAGAAGAATACCTTCACGCTGCTGCGCGGCACCGATGGCTTCGTGTCCCAGCACATCGGCGACGTGGAAAACGCCGAGACCTACGATGCGTGGCTGGCCACGAAGGATCGCTTTGAGAGCCTCTTCGAAATGACCCCCACGGCGGTGGCCTGCGACTTGCATCCCGAGTATCTCACGAGCAAATGGGCCCATCATCAGGGATTTCCCGTGACCGAGGTACAGCATCACCATGCCCACATCGTGTCGGTTATGGCCGAGCATGGGCTGACTGACGCCGTTTGCGGCATCGCCTTCGACGGCACGGGCTACGGTGAGGACGGGGCCATCTGGGGCGGCGAGGTGCTGCTGGCGAACCACCAGGCCTTCGAGCGTTTCGCGAACTTCGCCTACGTGCCCATGCCCGGAGGAGCTGCGGCCATCAAGCATCCGCTGCGCATGGCCTACGGCGTGCTGTGGGCTTACGACCTGCTGGAACATCCTGCTGCTGCGGCGGCTTTGGCGCCTCTGGGCGATGAGGCCGAGGTGTGTGACACCATGATCGAGCGCGGGTTGAACACGCCCATGACGTCCTCGGTCGGGCGCCTGTTCGATGCGGCCAGCGCGCTGCTCGGCATCTGCACGGAGCCGAGCTACGAGGGCGAGGGAGCCATCCTTCTGGAGGCGGCCATGGAAACCGCCGGGGCCGACGTGGCCGGCGCTGCGGCTGTCGAAGAGGCCGCGGGCGTGGCAGGCGAGGACGAGCTGGCGGCGAAGGAGCGCTACGCCGTCATCGTCGAGAAGAACACCGCCACCGAGACGAGTACCGCGCAGGACACCTCGGTGCTGCTCCTGGATGCCGAGCCCACCTTCCACGCGTTGCTGGACGACCTGGCGGCGGGAGTGCCGGCGTCCGTCATCAGCCGCCGCTTCCACGATGCCATGGTTGGCGCCATCGTCATGAGCGCCGAGTTGGTGCGAGCCATGTACGACATTTCCACGGTGGCGCTGTCGGGTGGCGTGTTCATGAACCGCTACCTCGTGGAGCACGCGCTGGCTGACTTGGCCGCTGCTGGTTTCACCGTCGCCATCAACCGCGATCTGCCCCCCAACGACGGTTGCATCAGCCTAGGCCAAGCCGTGGTGGCTTCCGCTCGTTCGGGCGAGTAGGGCGCCTCTCGAAACCTCGCCGACTTCCTTGGGCGAACCTGCGACAATGGAGCATTGAGAGACGAATCGAAGGAGCAGCGTATGTGCTTGGCAATTCCGGCGAAGGTGGCGGCCCTGGAAGAGGGGAACTTGGCCACCGTTGACATTTTGGGTGTGACCCGCGAGATTTCCGTCGACCTGACGCCCCAGGCGCAGGTGGGCGACTACGTGCTCGTGCACGCCGGCTTCGCCATCGAGGTGGTGGACGAGCAGTTCGCCCTAGAGACCATCGAGCTGGTGAAACAATTCCCCGAACTGGCCGATTTGGAAGAGGCTCCCACGCCGGCCTAAGGAGCGAAAACAGTGCATTTTGCCTGTTGAATCCGCCCGTGTATTACACTAGACTGACCGCACGGACGAGCGGACTGCTTCTTTCGTCGAAGGGAGCAGCTATGTACGTAAGCTGGATGGAACTCCTCACGTTTTGTTTGGTGATCGTAGCGGTGATTGAGTTGACCGCGCGTTTGCGGCAGTAGCCGTGCGGGCGGCAATGAAAAAGCCGCCCCTCGCATAGGAAGAACGGCTCTTCATCACATTAATAGGAGTAATGTGAAGCAGTCGTGCCCGGTGCCACGGGCATTCCGCTTGTCCGTATTCTACACCCTTGAAGGAGTGGTTGCAAGAATGGACGCCATGCAGCAAGAACTGAAGGCATTCAAAGATCCGGCGTTGGCGCGGGGGCTCATTGAGTCCATTCAAGCGCTGGCCCCGGAGTCTGCTACGCTGATGGAAGTGTGCGGCACCCATACCGTGGCCATTGCGCGCAACGGCATTCGCGGTCTTATGCCCGAGGGGGTTCGTCTGGCGTCGGGCCCTGGATGTCCGGTGTGCGTGACGAGCAACCACGACATCGACAAGGTAATCGCGCTGGCCCGCGTGCCGGAAGTGACCATCGCAACCTTCGGCGACATGACCCGCGTGCCCGGCTCCACGTCCAGTCTTTTGGCCGAGCAGGCAGCGGGGCGCTCGGTGGAGATCGTTTACTCGCCGCTGGACGCCCTGCGTCTGGCGCAGGAGAACCCCACGCGGCAGATCGTTTTCGTCGGCGTGGGCTTCGAGACCACCACCCCGCTGGTGGCTATGGCCATCAAGCGGGCGCGCGCCATGGGGCTCACAAACTTCACCGTGTACGGTGCCCACAAGAACATGCCCGGGGCGCTGGAGGTCATCATCAATGATCCGGCGCTGAAGCTGGATGCGCTCATTCTGCCGGGGCATGTGTCCACCATCATCGGCGCGGAGCCCTATCGCTTCCTGGCCGAGAAGTACGGCATCCCCGGCGTTATCACCGGGTTCGAGCCGGTGGACGTGCTGCAGGGCATCGCCATGATCATGCGCCAGCTGCACGAGGGTCGCGCCGAGATTGAGATCGCCTACGCCCGCGGCGTCATGCCCGAGGGCAATCCGGTGGCACTCGCCGCCATCGACGAGGTGTTCGAAACCTGCTCCGCCACCTGGCGTGGCTTGGGCGAGATTCCCGGCAGTGGCTACCGCATCCGCGAGGAGTTCGCCGACTTCGACGCCATGCGCCGCTTCCAACCGGATGTGGAAGAAGTGCGCGAGCATAAGGGCTGCCGCTGCGGCGACGTGCTCCGCGGCATCATGGCCCCAAGCGAGTGCCCACTGTTTCGCACGGTGTGCACGCCGGAGAATCCCGTCGGCCCCTGCATGGTCTCCAGCGAGGGTAGCTGCGCGGCGTACTATCGGTACTACTAGGCGAGGCCCGCTATGGCTGCGGCCACCACTCACTATATGTACGTGTTGGAATGCGCCGATGGATCGCTGTATACCGGCTATGCCGTGGATGTGCAGGCGCGGCTGGCGGTGCACAACGCCGGCAAGGGCGCGAAGTACACCCGCGCTCGTCTGTCCGTGAGCCTGCTCGCCTATGCCGAGTTCGCCACCAAGCACGATGCCATGCACGCAGAATACGTCTTCAAGCAGCTTTCCCGCAACGAAAAGGACGCCCTGCTCGCCGCCGCCTCCCACGCAACCTTCGAGGAGGCCCTGAAAAACGTGCTTACCTGACATGCCCGATGGGGCGACCTAAGAGAGGCAGCAAGTCACATCGCTTTCACGAATCTGGTGGCAAATGCCAGTTCGACCCCGAAATGGTAAGAGGGGGGAAGCCATTTCGGCTATGAAGTGGCACTTTCTGGCCATTTCGGCCTTCAACTGGCAGTGCGGTGCGCCACTTCGGGGTCGAACTGGCATCTGTCCCTTGAATTTCGAAGATGCCTAAGCTGACGGATGGCTTTGATCGGTTGGGCCGGAGGTTTGCTTGGGGCCCAGGTTCAGTTCCTCCAGGTAGCTGCTGGGCTCGATGTTGCAGGTGCGGACGCCGGAGCGGAGGCGGATGCGGGGGATGTGCAGGAGCAGGCGCTCGGCGGTTTCCAAATCGCAGCTTTCGAAGCTGGTGAAAAGGAGTCGTCGGGTGGTGCGTTGTTCGGCCAAAGTGATGGCGGCTCGGTCGGAGGCTTCCTGGCGGGCGCGGGCGCCGCCGACAACGACGCCGGGGTCGCACATATCGCGCGAGGGGATGAAGCCGTTCACGAAGCCGCCAAAGATGACCACCTCGAAAGTATGGCCGAAGAGGTCTTCGGGGGCGGCAATGGCGACGGCCGGAACGTCCGGGTCGGAGTTTCTTCCGCACGGCGCAGCATCCTTCCGTATAGAGGACGGCGCTGCTGCCGCGCTTTCTTCGCATGCTTCGCTGTGGCGAGCAGAGGAGAGGGACGTGACGCTTGCGGTGACCGCGGATGCAGAAGAGCTCTCCGCTGCCGAGTCGAGTGCGATGTCGGTTTCGGGTTGGTTCTCCTCGCTCTGCTCCCCGAGCAGTCGCTGGGCTACGCGGTAGGGGGCGAGCAGGCTTTGGGCGAAGGGGCTGGTTGCGGGAAGCCCGGGCAGGGTATCGGCATCCAAGGCCGCGAGGGCTTCCGCGAGGTTGAGGCCTTGGGGCTGCGCGACGCGCCGCAGCTCGGAGACGGCGGCGCTGCGGCCGAGGGCGTCGTCGAAGCTGAGCCACTGGCGCCACGCGATGGAGTCCCCGCAGGGGGAAGCCGACGGTTCGTTGTGGGACGCAATGCCGCTCATATCGGCACGAGCGCGGGCGCGGGATTCGCGCAAGCCGGTTGGTTGCACGATGTCGTCGCGAAGCTGCCTCAGAACGCGCTCGCGCTCGTCGTCGTTGGCGGGGACAAGATCGCCCTTGGGGGCTTTGAGGGCCGCATGTCCCAGTGACGCAGCGGGAATGCCCACCGATGCGAGGGCCCGTTGCAGGTTCGCGCGCCACGTGCGGTTCACGCATACAACGGCAATGGCGCCGGGGCTCGTGCCGCCGGCCAGCTCCTCGGCAATCGTGCGGGCGATAAGGCCCATCTCGCCGGCGAGGTCGGGAGCCGCCTCCCAGGCGCGGTCAAGGGCATGGAAGGGAGCCTCCAGCGTCACGCGTTGAAGAGGGGCGTGGGCCGCTTCGAATTCTTCGAAGCCCGTGGCGCAGGGGTAGGGCTCGAAGGCGGGAAGGGCGGCTTTCTCGCTTCCTGCCACGGCGATCTTACTCGTGGCCAGCAGGTTCACGAGGCGTTGGGAGGCGGGGCTCATGAGCAGGTAATCGTCGGCCAGCACGACGGGCGAGCCGAAGCGCTGGCGCAGCGTCGGTTCAACTTCCAAAGCGTGCACGGCCAGATTTACCACCTCGCCCGGCAGGATGGCGTCTTCGAAAGCGAGAATGTCGCGAGCCAGGTCGAGAATCGCCCGTTCTTCGGTGGTCTGAATCCAGTTAGGGTCGCCGTCGTTCAGGTTCGCAAGACCGCATTGCAGAAAGGCCCACAGCTCCCGTAGGCGCCGGCGTTTCAGGCCGCAGGTTTTCAGATCCTCGTAGAAAACGGCCTCCTCGGCGCGACTGAGCACGCGCCCGCCGCGACCGATGGCCCGCTGAGCGCGAGGATCGGCCAGAATGCGGCAAGCGTAATCGAAGGGCGTGGTTACTAGGCCCGTGCGCGGGCCGTGCTGACAAGCGGCGGGTTCGGCAAGCCCTACAGCCTCTACGGGCACGTTCGCCAGTTCGCGCTGCGAAAGGCGAAGTGCGGCGTCATCTGTTGTCACGGGCGACGCGCAGAAGAACAGCAATGGCGGCTGGGCGTCCGGAGTCGCGGGAGCCGCCTCGGCCCAGGCTACGGCACGTTCGACGAGCGTGCCCGTTTTGCCCGAGCGGGGATCGCCCGTGATGCAGAGCGCTTCAGTTGCTGTTGGCGATAGGGTCATAGGTAGCCTTCCGAACACGCTGGATGAGATGGTAGAAAGGGAAGCCCAGCAGTTCGAGGACATTGGGGAATCGAGACTGCCGGGCTCCCCCTGAACGGCCTTTCGCAGGGCGCAGGAAGGGGAGGCGCCTGATGCGGGGGCCGAAGCGGGGGGAGGGAGAGGGAAAGCTTCGGGAAAATGAGGAGTGCCGCATCGAAGGAGGAGGGGAAAGGCCGGTCAGGGAGAGGCTGGGCTGCGGTGCGATGGCCGTGCGGGTTGAAAGGCTTGCCTGCACGGTCGCCGCGCCCAGCTTCTTCCCAAGGAGAGGAGGCGGGCGTTACGAGAGAGCCTCGGATGGCTCGTCAAGGTCGAGGTCAGACCCGATGGCCGGTGTGCCGCTCGCCCCAGCCGGCGTTGGCTCCAGCGCCGGGGCGCCGGCTGTCTTGCGGGCGATAAGCGGGAAGCTGATGGCATGCCCGGGGCACACGTCGGCGCAGGCGCGGCAGCGGGTGCACTCGTTGAAGGTAGTGCCCAGCTCCGGATGGCGCGGGTTGATGCCCACCTCGCACACCTCGGCGCAACGCCCGCAGGTGGCACCATGGGAAGTCTCCAGGCACTTCGCATCGTCGATGGCCGGCTGGAACGTGCGATTGGCGCGACCGATGAGGCTCATGAACGACGAGATGGGGCACAGATGCGAGCACCATTTGCGGAAGAAGATCACCTCGGCGGCTATCAACACGGGAATGATGAGCACCGACCAGGTGACATCGCCGCCGCCGAACAGCGCGATAAGCAGAAACACCAGGGCGAACGAAAGGCCCACGGGGCACACGAGGCAAAACACCGGAAACCCGAAGACGGCCGCGGAAAGCAGGGTGCCGCCCAGGATGATGTGGCGCGAATCGGCCGGCTTGCGGTCGGCGCAGGAGGAGCATGCGCCTGCGCAGGAGGTTTTCAGGGCGCGCTTCTCGGCGCCGGAGGGGGGCGCGGCCTCCCCATCCCCCTTCTTGAAGATGCCGCGCAGCTTGCTCCACACGGGCACGGGGCAGAGCCACCCGCAGAAGGCGCGGCCCAGAAGCAGGATGGCGGCCACGGCCAACACGATGGAGATGACCGCTCGCGGCACGAGCATCTTGCTGGCGAGCATGGTGCCCAAGGCTCCGATCGGGCAGATAAGCGAAATAGATTCCCAGCCGAAGGCTGACAGGGTGCCCGCGCTGACGTGGGCGGCGTAGGCCACGCCGGCGGCGCCCAGCAGGGCCAGAGGGATGATGATGCGAAGTTTCTGACTCATGACGACTCCTTAGGCCTCGCTCTCGGGAACGACGATGATGGCGCGCGAGGTGGCGCCGGTGGTGTAGGAGCCCTCTTTCTGGGACACGCACACGCTCTGGCAGGCACCGCAGCCGTTGCAGTTGTCGGGCACGACGACGGGGCGACCGTTCTCGTCCAGCTCGATGGCCTCGTAAGGGCACGCGTCGTAGCAGAAGCGGCAGCCGTTGTTCTTGTCCCAGGCCAGGCACCATTCGCGAATGAGTGCGGCCTTGCCGATGATGGTGGTTTCGGCGGTCGCGTCGGCGGGCAGCGCCAGCGCCTCGGTGGGGCAGGCCGCCACGCACAGCGGCACCCCGTCGTTCTCGTCGGCGCAGAAGTCGCACCAGCCGTCGTTGAAGTTCGTTGTGGGGGTGCGCACGGAGACGATGCCGTCCTCGATGTGGGCCGGACGCAGCGCTCCACGCGGGCAGGCTTCCACGCAGCGCTCGCAGCGAATGCACGACGCCACAAGCCGGTTCTCGTCCTGTCCTCCGGGCGGCCGCACCTGCGCCTCCGCGGGCACCAGCTTCAAGCCGCCCATGGCCAGAAGCGCGCCGGCTCCTCCCACGCCCAGGGCGAAGGTGCGCCGGGACATGCCCGCGCCTTCTCGTTTCTTCTCGTCTCCCATGTCTTCTCCTCTACTTAGAGGGCCGGCGCGACGGACGCGACCGGCCCGAACGCTAGTCCTCCGCGAGCAGCTCTTCCAGCACCTCGCGGTCGGTCTCTAAAAAGCCCTCCGTGAGGAAGGCGAGTCCCCGGTAGAAATCGGTCTTGGCAAACTTCTTCACCTCGGCGGTGAGCAGCGGCGCCCAGCTGTCCAGGTGCACGTCGAGGAAGTTGTACTGCGCGCGCACCCATGACGCGGCTGTGTCGGTATCGCCCTGGCAGAGCGCCTCTGCGGTGCGGTCGGAGAGAATCTGCAGGTACTCTAGCTCCAGCGCAATGTGATCCTCGCCCTCTTTCCAGCTCTCCTGTTTGGAAAGCCCGGCGGCGCGGTACAGCGCGAGCACCTCGTCGCGGGCGCTCTGCATGAGCAGGCGCTTCTCGCTGGAGTACACGCTTTCGAAGGGATAGGCCGCCGCATGGCCCGAATAGCCGTGGCCGAAGAAGGTACGCATGTAGTCGGCGGCCAGCTCGGTCAAGGTGTTCTCCCAGATGCCGGACAGGTAAGTGGCGATGAGGCGGTTGCCTTCGTCGCCGGCATCGGTGCCGGTTTCGACAGGCCACAGCGTGTCATGCAGCTCGTCAAGTAGCTCGGCGTCCACTTCCTTGGCATACAGCCGCGAGAGCAACCCGTAGGTGGCGCTGCGGTGCTTGAACAGCTCGATCAGTTCGGACGGCGCGAGAGCCGTCTCTTCCAGAATTTCCTCAGTCATGGCTCCTCCTTACCAGTTCACGCCATCGGTGAGAGTGGGTACATTGGCGCACGTCACGTCGTCAACGGCCGGCACTTCGTAGTCGTCGATCACCTCGGCCAGCGCGCCGGCCAGCGCCGTGCGGCCCGCATCGGTGGCGCGCCAGGCGCCGTCGGCCCAAACGAAGGCGCCGGCGCGCTCCAGGCTTTCCACGAAATGCTGCACGTAGAAGCGACGGTTCTCGGCGATGGCCGGATCGGTGTCGACGGCCACGGACATGAGCCCCATGGACGTGCCCTCGTCGGTGTCAGCCATGAGCAGAATGCGCTTGTACACGGGGAGGAACTCGGGCTCTTTGGCGAAGAGGCGCTCGATGCGCGCGGCGGGATCGTCCTCGGCGAGCACCGTGGCGCCGGCCTCGGTGGTCTGCCAGTACACCGGTGGCGGGGTGGTGGGGCGCCAGAAGGCGCGGCTGTCCACTTCCACCATCTCGGGTGCTCGCACCTCGTCGGTGTAGGGCTCGCCGGTATCGGTTACGCGCGCAAGACCGCCGGCCACTTCCAGCATGGTGCAGAAGTTGGAAGGCGTGTACACGGAGAACTTCCGTCCGCTGATGCGCTCGACGGCTTCCTTCATGGCACTGGTTGCCATCGGCGTCTCGCAGGCGGCCAGGATGCCCAGCAGCGTGGCGCGGTGCGGGCGCATCTGGGACAGAAGCTCGCGGGTGCGCTCCTCGGCGGGTCGGGCGGCATAGGTGGGATCGTCGGTGCGCACCGAGTTCTCGATGACGGGCACGCGATCGGGGTCGGGGGCCAGAAACTCCGTGCGTCCTTCCACGTTGGGCAGGAAGATCTCGGAGGAGTCCAGCTCGGCGGGCTCGTCGCTGACGGCCCAGGTGTCGAGGGTCGGATCGAAGCTGAAGTTGAACGCGGACAAATCCGGTGTGCTCACGGGAGCTCCTTTCTAGTTCAGGCCGGCATCGCGCAGAAAGCGCTGGCTGCCGACAGTGGTCGGCCGTGCCGCTCCCATCTCGCCGATGAAGCGGGTGGGGGCCAGGCAGGCAAGGGAGACGCCGTCGCGGGTGATCGTGCGGCGATGGGGCAGGCGAATCTGATCGGCTAGGGCAACGTCCGCCTGGGCGAAATAGGAGAGCACCACATGGGGTCGATCGCCGGCGACGAGGCGGGCGAAGGCGGCGCGCTGATCCTGTTGGGCTGCGCGACTGGCCTCGTCGTCGCCCGTGGCCGCCGCCGTGGGCATAAGGCCCTCGGTGCAGCCGACGACGAACAGCCACTCAACGTTTCTCTCCGGGGTGCGGAAGTCGAAGATGACGGCGGCGCTGCCGCTCGGCACTTCGCCGGCCTCTGCGATGCTGGCGCGCACGCCCATGACCTTGCAGGCCTGGGCCAGCTGTATGGCCCAGGTGCGGTTCGGCACAGCGAAGCCGATTTGATGGGGCAGCACGGCGTGATCGCGCAGTAGCACGGCGGCTCCTGCGGCAATGCCGCGCACCTCATCGGCGGGGCTTTCCCACCTCACGAGGGCGTGCACGCCGCGTATCTCTTGGGGCTGCCGGGCCGCTGCGGGCGCGCCGTTGCGCGAGGCGGCCAGGTTGGCAGAAGCGTTCTCGGGTGCCATGGGCATCTCCACTAGTCGACGAAAGCCGCTGCGACGGAATCGTAGGTGCGTGTTGCGCCATCGGCCCCAATGACGGCCCACAGGGTGTAATCGACGGGGAAGTCGAAGGGCTCTTCCTCTTCTTCCTCTTCGCGCTGGGGACGCGGCAGTGCCTCGGAGTCGGTGGGAGGCACGGCGGTGTTCTCGTAGCTCTTGGCGATGACGTCCTCGGCGAGAAGTTCCTCGCGGGTCTTCTCCGGCGCGGGCTCGGCCGCCTCGTCGGCAACGTCGCCGCTCGGCGCCTCCTCGTCGGTGTCGGGCTCTTCCAAAACCTCGGGATGCTCGGCTGCCCAGGCCTCCCAGGCGGCGTCGCGCTGGGCGTTCCATGATTCGGCGCAAGGCAGCTCCACGCGCACGGCCTCGGCGAAGGTGCCGTTGTTGCGCAGGTCGCGAGCGGCGGTGACCAGTTCGGCTACGGCCTCGTCGACATCTCCCGCGCCTTGGGGCCGCACGGCGACGGTGAAGGCTCCGGCGCCCAGTTCGATATCCAAGGTGTCGAAGTGCACTTCCGGATAGCTGATTTTGCGCTGGCGATCGTTGAACACCTTCATGTTGTTGCCGATCTTGCGCAGCATATTGCCGATCCAGGGCCCCACGATGGTCTCCCACCGCTCGTCGGCGCCTTCGTCGGCAGAGTTCAGATAAGAGTAGGTGCCCATGTTCACGATGAGACGCGCCGTGTTGCGCACGGGGGCGTCCTCCGCGCTTTCGCACGCATGGGTGCGAATAACGGGCGTGCCAATATGGGCGTAGCTCCGATTGATTTCGAGGATGGTCTGCTCGGCGGCGACGCGCTCATCCAGATCGAGCACGAGCGTCAGCGACGGTCTTAGCAGTGCCATGTTCCCTCCTTTTCTCTCGATTCCCCAATACGCCGAGAAGTTTAGGAGGGCTTTCATAGCCAGAATAATATGGCTCCTATGATTTCGCCTATGAAATGGCCTTTATGATGACGAAAACGCCAAGGGGACTGCGCCTGGCAGCCTTTGTTCCGCCGCAGTTGGGACAAGGGTTGCGGGTCGCGGTTCCGGTCGACACGCATCGAGGACACAAGGGGGAATCATGGCGAGCATCGACACTATGCTGGGACTCATCGGGAAGCTGGAAAGCCCGTACATCACCGTGCATCAAGAGCGCTGTGCGCTGGTGCGCAACCGTCACGCCGACTGCTTGCGCTGCGCCGAGTCCTGCGCGTCGGGTTGTATTTCCTACGACGGCGAGGCGCTCACCGTGTCGCCCGAGAAGTGCATCGGCTGCGGCACCTGCGCCACGGTATGCCCCACCTGTGCTCTGGAGGCCCATCATCCCAGCGACGCCGCTCTCGTGGCGGCGGCCTGCGCATCGTGTGCGGCCAACGAGGGCGTGGCCTATCTCGGTTGCGGCGAGCTTTTGGAGCGGGCGCGCGGCCGCTACGATGAAGAGAAGATCGCGCGTGTGGAATGTCTCGGCCGCGTGGACGAGGCGCTTCTGGCCGATCTTGCCGTGGAAGGTGCGCGCGAGGTGGTGCTCATCCACGGCGATTGCGAGCGCTGCGAGCACAAGAGGGGCCGCGCGTGCGCCGAGGCGGTGGTGGAAACCGCTGAGAAGCTGCTGGAAATTTGGGGCTCGCCCATGACCGTGCGCTTCTCGGGCAAGCTGCCGGCCTCGGCCAAGAAGATGGCCGATCACGACAGCGGCCGCCGCGCCGTGCTCGCGGAAAGCGCCGCGTTGGCCGCTCGTGCCGGGGCAGTCGTAGCGGAAACGGCGGTGGCTGAGGCGCTGGGCGATGCCGGCAACGCGGATGCTGGGGCCGCGCCGGCGGCCGATGCTCGCGATGTGGGCCGCTACCTTAAAGTAATGGACGACGGCACCCTGCCGCATTTCATCCCCGACCGTCGCGAGCGCCTGCTCGACAGCCTGGCGGCTTTGGGCGAGCCGGAGGATGTCATGGTGGACACGCGCCTGTGGGGCCACGTCGTCATCGACACCGATGCGTGCGCCTCCTGCCAGATGTGCGCCGTGTTTTGCCCCACCGGCGCTCTAGCGAAGTTCACCGACGCCGACGGCACCTTCGGCGTGGAGCACCGCCCGAGCGACTGCGTGAAATGCCGCAGCTGCGAGGCCATCTGCCCCGAGCACGCCATCGAAATCTCCGAGGAGATCTTCGCCGTGGATCTCATGGGCGGCGTCACCGACCGCTACGTCATGCGCCCCCGCGCCGTGCAGCACGACACCCCCCACACCATCTGGCACAAAGCCCAAACCATGATGAAAACCGACCAAGTCTACGAGCGCTAATCCACCACCATGGATTCCACCAGATCGATGAGCTCGTGCTGGGAATGCACGTCCAGCTTGCGGTAGATGTGGCGCATGTGGGTGTTGGCCGTGCCGGCGGAAATGTAAAGCGCCTCCTGGATGGCGGCGGAATTGCGGCCCTTCGCCAGCAGGAACAGCACCTCGGTTTCCTTGCGCGACAGCAAGAAGGTGTCGGCCACGGCGGCGCACTTGCGCTTGAAGCGTCCGGCCTTCTGCTCGGGAGATTCTTGGGCGGCGGGAATCGATCCTTCCGGAATCGCGTTCGGCGCAGAAGAAACAGTTGGTTTATCGGATGGCATGGGAGCGATAGCTTCTTCGATTGAGGGCTCGTTGGCGGCGCCTTCCCCGCTCATCAGCTCTTCCAAGTCGGTCTGGTCATCCAGCAGAGGGCAGAAGCGCCCGCGGATGAGCGTGCTGCGCATCTCGGCGCCGTTGGGCAGCGTTGCAACGCCGAGGGTCAGCGCGATGAGCCCGACCAAAGCCAGCATCATCGGTTCGGCCGACACCGCTTCCAAAAGACCGCCTGGTTGCAGCATGAGGAAACCGGCGAGGGAGCCGGCGGACAGAAGGCCGTGGCCGAAGCCGAAGGTGGTAAAGGCGCTCACACGGTAGCTCTGGGCGATGTCGGCGTACATGACCCACAGGCACGCTTCCAGCATGAAGTAGGAGCCGAACAGGGCGAAGCAGCGGAAGGTTCCGTCGGTGCCATAGGGGGTGCACAGCGTCACGAGCAGTACGGCGATGAGCGGCACGAGCACGCGGAAGGCGAAGTTGCGCGACTTGCGCAGCGTGAGCATGGCCACGATGAGGGCCGCACAAGCGAACAGGCTCGCCGCGAAGGTTGAGAACGCGAACGTGTTCTCCGCGCTGCCTTCGGACAGAAGCACGTCCAGCAGCGGCCCGGTGAGCGCGCAGCAGCGCAGGATGCCCAAAAGCACGCCGAAGATGATCGAGGGAACACCCAAGCGCGCTGCGAAGGAAGCGGTGCGCACGGGCATCGTCAGGAAGGCGAACTCCAGCTTGTCCACCAGATCGGCGGAGCACTTGTTCAGGCAGAGTAGCTCCGCGAAGGGCAATACCAGACAGAGGAGGGCGCCGACGGGCGCAACGACCGAGCTCACGATAAGCGTCAAGGCGAACACAAGGGCGCTGACCACGATGGAAAGCGCCGTGCACAGGGCAATCGTGGGCAGGTCACATACGCTGAAGGAAACGCCGAAGCTCATGAGCAGCATAGCCGATCCCACGCCGCTCGTTATGCCTGCCGCCACGAAGAGAAGTGCGGCCAAAGGCCCCGTAGGCACCGCGTTCCCCGCCATGAACAAAAGCGTCGCACAGGCCACGAGACCTGCCGCAATCACGCGGTTGCGGCGGATGTGCTCGGGCGTGTCGAAGAGCTGGCGAGCCTGCTTCAGAAACACGGCATACAGCAGCAAAGCCACGGCGTGGAAGATGCCAGAGGTGGCGGAGAGCAGCAACTGCATGGAATCCGCTTCGGGGAAGAGGATGTACTGCCCGTTGAACATGAAGAGATAGACCCAGGCCCAATGCAGTCCGAATCCCACGATAAGCGCCGGCGATGCTTTCCCCGGCGCCCCGGTCTCCTCTTCGCGGTATTCCACTTCAACTTTGATATGCGGCAGCT